>WNFY01000100.1_pt1 | contig 58528 bp, 47 predicted proteins | sample 5400091 | NCBI WGS metagenome assembly WNFY01 (sample SAMN13153364, study PRJNA577476) | soil metagenome | isolation source: 60 cm soil or saprolite under grassland replicate 1 | place: USA:California | collected 2016-06-15
ACCGTGCTACGCAACGTGTCGCATTACAAGGGCGGGACCCTGACGGGCACCTTCGAGGCGCACTACTCGTCGGGGGATGTGTTCCGCGGCAAGACGGCCGGCCAGCGCATGGCTCATTGAAGCGTGAAGCGGGAGCACCGCCACGTGCTCCCGCTCGCACCTCCTCGCTCACTCCCAGTCCCGCCTCGGCCCCTTCTTGGGGCGGAACTCCTCGTCCTCGTCGTCGTCGAATTCGTCGTCCAGGTCGTCGTACTCGTCGAGATCGTCCAGCTCCTCCTCGTCAAGCTCGTCCTCGTCCAGCTCGTCGTCGAAGTCCTCGTCCAGGTCCTTGTCCTCTTCGAAGTCTTCGAACTCTTCGTCGCCGAGACTGTCGCTGCGACGCTTGAGCGACCAGTCCGACGTCTCACGGGACAACATCGTCACCCCCAGCTGAGGTTGTATGTGAACGAGCTATCCGACTGCCCTACGACTCCTCGGCCGCTCGCGCGTTGCGCGCCAGCTTGCGGCGCTCGGTGGCTCCCAGAGCGCGCTTGCGCAAGCGGATGGACGACGGCGTCACTTCGATCAACTCGTCGTCCTCGATGTATTCGAGCGCCAGCTCCAGCGTCACCAGCCGCGGCGGCTCCAGCATGATCATCTCGTCCGACGCGGTCGTCCGCATGTTGGTGAGCTTCTTTTCCTTCGACGGGTTCACGTCCATGTCGCCGGTGCGGGCATTCTCGCCCACGACCATCCCCTCGTACACCGCATCGCCCGGCTTCACAAACATCGTCCCCCGCTCCTGCAAATTGAAGAGCGCGAACGCCACGGCCACGCCCTCCCGATCCGCCACCATCACCCCCCGGCTCCGCCCCGACAGCGGGCCCGCCCACCGACCGTACTCGAAGAAGCGATGGTGCATGACGCCCGTGCCGCGCGTGTCCGTCAGGAACTCCGAGCGGTACCCCAGGAGGCCCCGCGCCGGAATCTTGAACCGCATCCGCACCATCCCCACTCCCGGGTTCTTCATGTCCAAGAGCTCCGCCCGGCGCGGCCCCAGCTTCTCCATCACCACCCCGAGATACCCCTCGGGGCAATCGATCATCAGCTCTTCGTACGGCTCGAGCCGCTCCCCGTTGGGCCCTTCCCGGGGGATGATCCGCGGCCGGCTCACCTGGAACTCGTACCCCTCGCGCCGCATCGTCTCCATCAGGATGCCGAGGTGCAGCTCCCCGCGCCCCGACACGGTGAACGTCTGGGGATCGTCCGTCTCCTCCACCCGCAACGCCACGTTCTTCTCCAGCTCCTTGAACAACCGCTCCCGCAGCTGCCGGCCGGTCACGAACTTGCCCTCGCGCCCCGCGAACGGTGAGTCATTGACCTTGCAGTCCACGGAGATCGTGGGCTCCTCGACCGCGATCCCCGCCAGCCGCTCCAGATAGTCCGGGGCCGTGACCGTCTTCCCGATCTCCACCCCCGCGAGCCCCGCCAGCGCCACGATGTCGCCCGCCGAGGCTTCCTGCACCTCGACCCGCTCCAGCCCGTCGAACGAGAACAGCTTCACGACGCGCGCCTGCTCGTACGGCCCATCCCCCACAGGACCAGGCGCGCCCAGCGAAAGTAACGCCACCGTCTCGCCCACCCGCACCCGACCCCGCTCGATCCGCCCGATCGCGATGCGTCCCAGGTACGACGAATAGTCGAGCGTGGAGACGAGCATCTGGAACGGGCCCGCGGGATCGGCCACGGGGGCCGGGATCGTGTCCAGGATGGTCTGGAACAACGGGTTGAGATCCGTCCCCGGGGTCCCCAGGTCGGCCGTCGCCGTGCCCGCACGGCTCGATGTATAAAGGAAAGGGCAGTTGAACTGCTCCTGTGTGGCCTCCAGGTCGAGGAACAGCTGGAGCACCTCGTCGTGCACCCGCAGCGGCTCCGCGTCCTGCCGGTCGATCTTGTTCACCAGCACGATCGGCTTCAGGCCCAGCGCGAGCGCCTTCCCGGCCACGAAGCGCGTCTGCGGCATCGGCCCCTCGGCGGCATCCACCAGCAGCAGGAACCCGTCCACCATGCGCAGGATGCGCTCTACTTCGCCGCCGAAGTCCGCATGCCCGGGCGTGTCGACGATGTTGATTTTCGTGTCGCCCCAGCGTACGGCCGTGTTCTTCGACAGGATGGTGATGCCCCGCTCGCGCTCCAGCGGGTTCGAGTCCATCACCCGCTCGGTTAGCCGCTCGTTGGCGCGGAACACCCCCGCCTGGCGGAGCATCTGGTCCACCAGCGTGGTCTTCCCATGGTCGACGTGGGCGATGATGGCGATGTTACGGATCTGCAAGGGGCTGCGTTCCTGGTGGTGGCTGGAATTGAGGGGCGCAGTATAGGGGGGTGGTCTGGAAAAGACAAGCAGGAGTATCACACAAAGAGCGGCAACAGGCGGCAAAGGCGGCAGGGGGCGGCAGGTGCGGCACAACCATTGCCGCCCTGTGCCGCCCCTGTCGCCCCTCAGTCACACGTCGGATCCTTTTCCATTTGAACCGTGACGTGCCTGATCCCCATGCCGCCCAGGCGCTGCTGCACGGCCTCGAGCACGCGCTGGTTGTCGCCGGGGTTCTGGACCACGAGGTGGCCGCTCATCGCGATCACGCCGCTCGTGACCGTCCAGACATGCAGGTCGTGTACCGAGGTCACGCCGGGAATGGAGGCGATCCGGTCGTGCACGTCGGCGAGCGGGATGTGGGCCGGTGCGGCCTCCAGCAGAATGTCGGTGCTTTCCTTCACGAGGCGCCAGGCGCTGCCCAGGATCAAGACCGCGATCAATACGGAGATGAGGGGGTCGGCCTTTACCCACCCGGTGGCGAGGATGATCGCGCCGGCGGCGAGCGCGCCCGCCGAGCCGAGCACGTCGCCCACGATATGAAGGTAGGCGCCGCGCTGGTTGAGCGAGTGGTGGTGCCCACGATGCAGGATGGCGGCTCCCGCCCCGTTGGCCACGAGGCTCACCGCCGCGACGCCGAGCAGCAGGGCGCCGTGAACCTCGGACGGCGCCCGAAACCGGTGGTAGGCCTCGACGGCGATGCCGAGCGAGATGGCGAGCAGGGCCGCCCCGTTTACCAGGGCGGCCACGATCTCGAGCCGCAGCAGGCCGAACGTCCGCTCCGCGGTGGCCGGCCGCTGGGCGAGATAGGCGACGGCGAGCGACAGGCCGAGGGCGGCGACGTCGGCCAGCATGTGACCGGCGTCGGCGAGCAGGGCGAGCGAGTGGGCGAGCCATCCCCCCACCGCTTCCACCAGCATCACCGCGGCGGTGATGCCGAGCACCAGCGCCAGCCGCCGGCGGCTCTCCTGCCGCAGCGGCGCACGATGCGTGCATTGCACGTCGATTGGTAGTGTCGCGCTCACGATAGTCCCTAGTCCCCAAGATAATCACGCTCTATGTTCCCGCGTCTATGCCCGGCCCAGTCCCGGAATCGCTCTGGCTGCGGCTGCTCGCGGTCGTGGCCCTGGTGCTCGCGAACGCGTTCTTCGTCGCGGCCGAGTTCGCCCTCGTGGCCGCGCGGCGCACCCGCATCGAGGCGATGGTGCGCCGTGGCGACCGTAAGGCACGCACGGTCCAAGCGGCCCTCCAGGACCTGTACCGCCAGCTGTCGGCCGCGCAGCTCGGCATCACGGTCGCGTCGATCCTGCTCGGCTACGTGTCCGAAGACACCGTCGCGCACCTGTTCCGCGACTGGTTCGCGACGCTGCCGCCGCTGCTCGACTTCCTCACGCGCGGCGGCGTGGCGTCCACCGTCGCGGTGGCCGTCGTGTCGTTCCTGCACGTCGTGTTCGGCGAGCAGGCGCCCAAGGCGTGGGCGATCACCCATCCCGAAAGCACGAGCCGCTGGGTCGCGGCCCCGCTCATCTTCTTCTCCTGGATCACCCGGCCGTTCACCGATCTCCTCAACTGGAGCGCCGGGCGCGTGGGGCGGCTGCTCGGCTTGAAGGGCACCACCGCCGAGCTCGAGCAGATCCACTCGCCGGAAGAGCTGCGCATGCTCGTCGAGCAGAGCCGCAAACGCGGCAAGCTCGACGCCGACGACGCGCGGCTGCTGCAGGGGGTGTTCGAGTTCAGCGAGAAGTCGGCCCGCGAAGTGATGACGCCGCGCACCGAGATGGTCGCGCTGCCGGCGGACCTGACCCTCGAGCAGGCCGCCGACCAGGTCGCCATCGCGGGCCGCTCCCGTTACCCCGTGTACGGCGAGTCGCTCGACGACATCCTCGGCGTGGTGCATGCGAAGGATATCCTGGCGGGTCTCCGCGCGGCCAAAGGCGGGACGCTGCGCGCCGTGCTGCGGCCCGCCATGTTCGTGCCGGGCACGCGTGAAGTGGAAGACGTACTGGCCGACATGAAGCGCCAGAAGATCCACCTCGCGATCGTGCTGGACGAGTTCGGCGGCACGGCCGGACTCGTCACGATGGAGGATTTGCTCGAGGAGATCGTGGGTCCGATTTACGACGAGTACGACCAGCCCAGCGGCGAGCTGCGGGTCGCGCCGCCAGGCGCGGCCCCGGTGATCTCCGGGGCGACGCCGCTGCGCGACGTGAACCGGGTGTTCGCGCTCGAGCTCGACGAGCAGGACTACACCACCATCGGCGGGTTCCTGTTCGGCGCGATCGGCCGCCTCCCCAAGGTCGGCGACCAGGTGGCGGTCAAGGGCGCGGTGTTCGAGATCCTGGAGATGGACGGCCGCCGCGTCGGCAAGGTGCGGGTCGTGCGGCGCACCGTCGGCGCCGAAAACCCCCGCGGGGTGAAGGCCGAGAGCTAGCGGCCGACGCGCGCCAGCTGAGCGGCGAGCTCGAGCGCGGCGCGCATCGACCCGGGGTCCGCGATTCCCCGCCCCGCGATGTCGAGCGCCGTCCCGTGGTCCGGCGCCACGCGCGGGAAGGGGAGGCCGAGCGTGACGTTCACGCCCTTCCCGAACCCTGCCACCTTTACCGCCGTCATCCCCACGTCATGATACGGGGTGAGCACGGCGTCGAACTCACCCTTGAGAGCGCGCACGAACACCGTGTCCGCGGGGAGCGGACCCGCGGCCCCGAGCGCTTTGGCCGCGGGCGCGAGCACGCGCTCGTCCTCGTCGCCGAACAAGCCCGACTCGCCGGCGTGCGGGTTGAGCGCGCACAGCGCGAGCCGCGGCGCACCGATCCCCCACCACTCGCGCAGCGCCCGTTCGGCGATCCGCCCGCACGCCACCACGCGCGCGGTGGTCACCGCGGCGGGGACGTCTTTGAGGGGGATGTGCGTCGTGACCAGCACCACGCGCAGCGCGCCGGCGGCGAGCATCATGGCGACGTCCACATCGCCCGCGAGATGGGACAGCAGCTCCGTGAGACCGGGATAGCGGAAGCCGGCGAGGTGGAGGGCGTGCTTGTGCACCGGGCCGGTGACGATGGCGTCGACCTCGCCGGCGAGAGCGAGGCGAACGGCCTGCTCCACCGCCTCGCCGGCGATCCGGCCCGCAGCTTCGGGAAGGAGGGAGAGGGGCGCGCTACCTTCGTCGCCGAGCACGGTGATCTCCGCGTCCAGCGGCCCGAGCGCGAGCGCTTTGGCCACCACCTCCGGCCCGATCCCCCGCGGGTCGCCGGGCGTCACGGCGAGGCGGGGACGGTGGGGTCGGCCCACGCCGCTAGAACCGGACGTCGACGTAGGTCGTGCGGCGCAGCAGGTCGAGGTAGTGTTTGACGGCGAGCTGCTGGGCCAGGCCGTCGCGGATGCGGTCCTTCACCTCGTCGAACGACAGCTCGCCCTCGGGGAGACGCTTGACCAGCTCGAACACGACGAACCGTGGTCGCGGGCTCCCGGCGCCCACTGCGAATACGGGCTTCAGGCCCGGCACGGTGTCGCTGCCCACCACCTTCTCGTAGTCGGGTGGCAGCTGCGACACGGGCAGCGCATCGGCGAGCTTGGGCTCGTTCGGATCGGCGTAGGAGCGGGCGAGCGAGTCAAACGGGGCGCCGTGGGCCAGCGCGTCGTGCACGGAGTCCGCCTGCCGCCGGGCGATCGCCAGCTGCGCCGCCGAGATCGTCGGCTGGATCAGGGTGTGACGGGCCAGGATCTCCGCGGGTTGCGCCCGCTCCACCTGGATGATGTGGTAGCCGAACTCGGTCGGCACGACGTCGGAGATCGCCCCGGGGCGCAGCCGGAACGCCACGTCCTCGAACTGCTTCACCATCACGCCGCGACGGAACCAGCCCAGCTCGCCCCCCTGCTCGCGTGAGGCGCTGTCGGCGGAATACTTCTTCGCGACCTCCGCGAAGTTGGCGCCGGCGCGCAACGCCACTACCAGGGACTCCGCGAGCTGCAGCGCCCGTGCGCTGGCGGCGGAATCGGGCTTCGGCACGATGACGACCTGGCGGAACGAGATCGCCGCGGGGCGCTTGGGCTGCTGCGCCCGGTTCGCCTCCCAGAAATCATGCATCTCGGCGTCCGAGGGGGGGATCGGCCGCAGCTTGCCCTTCTGTTTCAGCCCCTCGATCAGCCGCTGCTCCAGAATCGAGCGGCGCTGCTGGTCGGCGAGCCAGCGGCGCCACTCCTCCTCGGACACGAACCCCGCCGCGCGCAACTGCGCCTGGAACTCGGTGATCGAGGTGAACTGCTTGCGCACGTTCTGCACCGTCTGCTCGACCGCGTCCTGGACCTCCTGATCGGTCACCTTGATCGTGGTGTCGCGCTCGGCCTGCTGCACCAGCAGCTCCTCATCCACCATCTGCGACAGGATCTGACGCCGCGCCGCGTCCCGGCCGGCCGAGTCCTCGGGGACCTTCGCCCCCTGCGACTGCGCCAGCACGAGCTGCTCCTCCACCTGCGAGGCGAGGATCGGCTTGGTGCCCACCACCGCCACCACGCGGTCCACGGCCCGCGCCGTCGCCGAGCGCCCCTGTGCCGCCACCGCCGCTGCCCCGAGGGCGGCCCACGTCATGACGATGACCGTCACCCCTGCGGACCGCATGTCAGCTCGGCGTCCGCTTGGCCGCGCTGTCGCCCGCAATGGGCGGCGGGCCGGGGGCGCGCTTGAGACCCGTGCCGGGCGCCTGCCGGGCGGTGGTATCGGCGGCGCGAATCGCCTGCGCCCGCTCCACCGCGCGCGCGATGCCGGCGTCGTTGAGCGACCACGTCTCGCCGCGGCGGAGCGCCGCGGCCAGGAAGGGCGGCACCGGCAGGAACTGCGCGCTCCCCTGGGTGACCGCCGCATCCAAGTAGCCCTCCATGTGCGCCATCGCCAGCCGCACACGCGCGTCGGGCGTCGCCGCGGAGTCCTTGAGCAGCTGAGGCGAGAGGTGCAGCAGCCCCTCGAGCCGGCCGACGCCGGAATCGTGCTCCGCGCGCACGTGACCCCAGTCGTCTGCCGTGAGGACCACGCCGGCGGAATCGATCTGCTCGAGCAGCATGTCGCGCTGGGCCAGCAGTCTCACGAACTGCGTGAGCTGGTCGTCCGAGGCCGTCGCAATGCCGCGGACGTCATTGGGATCGAGCGCCAGCAGCCAGCGCGCCAAGTCTCTCACGCGGAACGCGCCCCCCCGGAACGTGGCCAGCGTGTGCTCGTCGTCACGGGCGGTCACGATCTGCGGCACGGCCTGGCGGACCCGTGCCGGGGCGCCGGCCTCGACCTTGAGCTGACGCGCCTTGGTGAGACTGTCGAAATACAGCGAATCGAGACGGTTCGCGCGCGAGCTCTCCAGATCGACCCGGAACGAATCCCGCACTTCCGCGAGCGGCGGCCGGCGGATGATGTGAAATCCGAACGGTGAGCGCACGACGCCGCTCAGCCCGCCGGGGGCCAGCGCCCACGCCGCGCTGTCGAACGCGGGGACGAATTGCCCCCGCGGCGTCGCCGGGAGATAGCCGTCTCGCGCCTTGGAGCCCGGATCCTCCGAGTAGCGGCGGGCGAGTTGCCCGAAGCCGGCTCCGCCCTGCGCCGCCACCTGTCGCAACACGCCTTCGGCTTTCTTCTTCTGCTGCTCTTCCACCATCGGCACGGCGCTCGGTGGCACGCGGATCAGAATGTGCTGGAACAGGCGGACCGTGCCCGCGCGATACGCCGAGTCGGCGCCGGCCGCCGTCAGCCGGCCCCGGGCGGCGAGGAGGCGCTGGTGGTAATGCTCCCACTTGAGCTGCACCACGAGCGGCCATTCCGCCGCGAGGGCGAGGGACGAATCGTGCAGGTCACGCCCGCGGCCCAGGGCCGTGGCGAGCACGGCGTAGTCGAGATAGACGTTCGCGACGCCGGTGAGCACGTCGGGCCGGACCGGAATGCGGGGGGCCCGGCCCACCAGGCTCGCCAGGCGCTCCACCGCGAGCGTCTGGCCCGCGGCGGTGCCGACGACCTCGGTATGTGCCGAGAACGCGTCCCGCAGGGCGCCGCAGCCCGCCAGCGGGAGCACTATCGTCAACAGACTCAGCCGTCGCATGCCAGCTCCCGTCAATCGTGAGCGTCCGCCAGGACCGCGCTGAGCGCGCGGACCAGGCCGGGGCCGATCGCCTCGCCGCCGAGCCGCCGGAGTCGCAGGGAGAGCGGAGCCGCGCGCCGCACCTCGGCCTCGAACTGCACCGCGTCGAGCGCCGCCGTGAGACGGGCGAGGCGCGGGGTCGCGTCCCGCCGGAACGTGAGCCGCGCCTCGTCGCCCTTCACCAGGACCATCTCCACTCCCGCCCGGGCGCCGAGCGCGCGCAGCTCGGATACGAGGAGCAGGCGCCGCGCGTCGTCCGGGAGCGGCCCGAAACGGTCGCGCAATTCCTCGCGCACCGCCTCAATCTCGCTCGCCGCTCCGGCCCGCGCCAGCCGGCGGTACAGCTCGAGCTTCGCCGCCTCGTCCGGCACGTAGTCATCGGAGAGATGCGCGGGCTGGTCGAGCACCACTTCGGGCGGCGTGCCCGTCCCCCGTCCCCCGTCCCCGGTCCCCTTGAGCGCGTCGACGGTCTCTTGGAGCCACCGCAGATACGTATCGAAGCCCACCGCCTGCGCGTACCCCGACTGCTCGGCACCGAGCAGATTGCCCGCGCCCCGCAGCTCGAGATCGCGCAGGGCGATGCGATACCCCGAGCCCAGATCGGTGTGCTGCTCGAGCACGCGCAGGCGCTCCTCCGCATCGGCATCGACCAGGTCGGGCACCAGCAGGTAGCAGTACGCCCGGCGATGGCTCCGGCCCACGCGGCCCCGCAGCTGGTACAGCTGGGCCAGCCCGAGCTGGTCGGCGCGGCTCACGAGCATCGTGTTGGCGTTCGGCACGTCGAGTCCCGATTCGACGATCATGGTCGACACGAGGATGTCCACCTCGCCGCGGACGAAGCGCGACATCACGTCGTCGAGCGCCGCCTCCTTGAGCTTGCCGTGCGCGACCGCCACCCGTGCCCGCGGCGGCGCGAGCGCCCGCACCCGCTCCGCGACGGTATCGATCGTCTCGATACGGTTGTGCACGAAGTACACCTGACCCGCCCGGTCGAGCTCCCGTGCCAACGCCTCCTCGATCAGCCCGTCGTCCCACGGCTCGATGAACGTGACGATGGGAGAGCGGTCTTTGGGAGGCGTCTCGAGCAGCGTCAGGTCGCGCAACCCGGCGAGCGAGAGGTGCAGCGTGCGGGGGATCGGCGTCGCCGTCAGCGTCAGCACGTCCACCGCGAGCTTCAGCGCCTTGAGGCGCTCCTTGTGCCGCACACCGAAGCGGTGTTCCTCGTCCACGATGAGGAGCCCGAGGTCGTGAAACGTGACGTCACGCGATAGCAGGCGATGCGTCCCGATCACGATGTCGACTTCGCCGTGGGCCATCCGCCGGGTGACGTCCTTCGAGTCCTGGGCGCCGCGAAACCGCGACAACACCTCGACCTTCACGGGATAGTCCGCCAGGCGCTCGCGGAAGGTACGGCCGTGCTGCTCCGCGAGAATCGTGGTCGGCACGAGCACCGCCACTTGCTTGCCCGCCTGCACCGCCTTGAACGCCGCGCGCAGCGCCACCTCCGTCTTGCCGTAGCCCACGTCGCCCACGAGCAGCCGGTCCATGGGCCGCGCCCGCTCCATGTCGCGCTTGACCTCCTCGGACGCGCGCCGCTGATCGGGTGTGTCTTCATAAAGGAACGCGGACTCGAGCTCACGTTGCCACGGCGTGTCGGGCGGGAACGCATAACCGGGCGCGAGCTGGCGTCGGGCGTACAGGTCGAGCAGCTCCGACGCCATCCGGCGAATCGCCGCGCGCGCCTTGTCGCGCTGCCGCTGCCACGTCGTCGCGCCCAGGCGGTGCAGCCGCGGCGGGGGCGCCTCGCCGTCCCCGGCCGCCCGGTACGGCTCGAGCTGGTCGAGCCGATACAGCGGGACGTTGAGGCGGGCGCCGCCTTCGTACTCCACCACGGCCACTTCGAGGCTGCCGCCGTCCGACCCGACGGCGATCGTCTGGATCCCACGGTAGATCCCGATGCCGTGCTCGAGATGAACGACGAAGTCGCCGCCCCGCAGGGCCCGGGTGGCCGCGCTGGCGACCGCTTCGCGGTAGCGCCGGGGCCGCCGCAGCCGCCGCGCCCGCCGGAAGATCTCGTGATCGGTGAGCACCCGCAGCCCGGGCACGATGAACCCGCCGTCGAGCGCGCCCACCACGAGCGTCGCGCGCTCCGTATCCAGCAGCTCCTCGAGCCGCTCGAGCTGCCCCTCGTTGTCGCACAGGATGACCGTAGGCGGCTCGCCCGCCACGATCTGGCGCAGCCGCCTGATGTCGCGATCCACCGCCTCGGGCGGTGCGACGGGCAGACGCAGATCACCGTCCGGGGCGTTCAGCGCCAGGCGCGGGAAGCTCGCCAGGCGGTCGCGCCACGCGGCGGGATCGACGAACAACGCGTCGCGCGGCGGTGGTTCCTCGCCCAGCCGTCGGGCCACGTCGAGATGGTGCGTCGCCTCCGCCCAGGCGCGATCCACCTCCTGCGCCAGCGCGGATTCCTGTTCCAGCACGACGACGCTGTCGCTCGGGAGGAGGTCGAGTAGCGACTGGCGTGGTAGGGGCGCAGCATGCTGCGCCCCTACGTCGCCTATCCCCCGTCCCTCGGTGCGCACCGGCAGGACGGTGATCCGCTCGATCGCCTCGGCGGACCGCTGCGAATCCAGATCGAAGGCCCGGAGCGACGCGATGTCGTCTCCCCACCATTCGACCCGCGCCGGCGACGCCATCCCGAAGCCGTACACGTCGAGGATGCCGCCGCGCACGCTGAACTGCGCCACCTCGGTCACGGTCGCCACGCGGGTGTACCCCATCTCTTCGAGGCGCCGTATCACGTCCGCGAACCGGAGACCGCCCCCGGCGTGGAGCGACAGCCGCGTGTTTCCGAGGGCCGCCGGCACCCCGGTTCGCTCCGCCGAGGCGCGTGCCGTAGTCACGAGCAGGCGAATCCGCCCCGAGAGCAGCGCCTCGAGGGTTTCGATCCGCTCGCCGGCGATCTCGACGTGCGGCTCCTCGGCACCGAGCGCCTCGCGCTGCGGGTACAGCGCGGCGGCGTCGCCCGCGAGCGCCTGCAGATCGGCCAGCCAGCGCTCGGCATCGGTCGGCGTCGCCGTCACCACGACGAACACGCGCTGCACACGCTGCCGCGCCAGCGCGGCCAGGAGCACGGCGGCACTGGAGCCGGGAAGACCCGCGATGCCCCGGCGGCCCCCGGCACCCGGGAGCGCGTCCGCCAGGGCCCGCGTGGCCGGCAGGGCGTCGAAGCGATCGATCAGGAAGGAGAGGGACATCAGCGGGTGAAGGTGGCGACCCCCAGCTCCGCCGCGGCCACGAGCAACGCGAGCAGCAGCAGCGGGCCGCTGGCGTCGCTCTTGCCCGCACCCGCGAACCGCGCGGCGGCGAGCGCCGTGGCGTCCAAGACCTCCGCGCCCAACACGTCCCGCACCAGCGCGGCCGGCGCCGGCGTCAGATCCGACTCCCGCGGGTCGGGGCCCGACACGATCGCGCCAACCGTATCGGAGCCGCGGGCACGAAACTCGACGCCGGGCGGGCCCTCCACCTCGGACACGGGAGCCTCCCCCCGCGCCAGACGGTTCACGAGCGCGTCCATGAACGGCACGAACGCGGGTGCGACGGGCAGCGCCGTCCATGCCGTGTCCAACCGGCTGCCGATCAGCAGGATGCCGGCGTCACGCGTCAACCACGGCTCTCCGTTCACCCTCGCCAGGACCGTACTGTCTTCCCCCTTCCCCCGTCCCCCGTCCCCGATCGCATCGAGGCGGTAGCGCCGAGACACCGGGATGCCGTCGATCCCCGTCGCTGCCGACGCCGCGACCGGCCCTGGAGTTCCCGCCGCAGCGATGCGCCACCCAACTCCGCGCGCCGCCAGGGCGCGGTTCAACGGCCCGATCAGGGTCGGGTCGGCGGGCGGCACCACCACGCTGACCGCGGCCCCTCCCTCCAGCCGATCGCCGATCACCACGTCGCCGCCCCGTCGCACCCGCTGGCCCTGCTCGAGCACGGCCAGCGCCGCTGCCACGAACGGCCCCGCCCCGCTGGACGCGGTGACCCGCGCCGGGGACGCCACCCGCCACGCGAACACGCGCCGATCGTCGGCCCGCAATTCGTCGGCGTCGAGAGTGGCTGCGCCCACCCACCACCCGGGGCCCCCCGGCGGCAGCGCGATCGAGACCGTCGAACCCGGTGCGGCGAGTGCCCGCCCTACTTCGCGACCGTGCACCTGCAGGGTCACTGCCGCCGGCCGGGCGCCCGGCGTCCCGACGATCGACACCGCCACGGCAGCGTCGGAGACCCGCACCGAGCCCACTCCCCGGTTCGCCGGCACTTCGGAGAGGGGGGCGAGCGCGAGCACGCGGACTCCCCGCGGCACGCCCGCCCGGCCGGATCCCAGCGCCGTTCGCTGGAGATCGCTCAGCACATGCACCTCGCGCCCCTCGAGCGGCTCCGCATCCACGAGGCGCGCCGCGTCGCGCACGGCGGCCGTGAGGTCGAGCCGCCGGGGCGACACACCGGCGCTGTCCACCGTTGCGAGCAGCGCCTCACGCGTCCCCGCCCGCGCCACGCCGTCCGCGAGCACAAGCCACAGCCGGTCCGATGCCGCGGCGGCCGCGAGCGAGGACCGGGCCGCTGCCCGGAGCCGATCGAGCATGGGGCGCCCGTCCACCACGACGCCGGACGACACCGAGTTGTCGAGGATCACGACGAGGGCGGTCCGCTGGTGCACCGCCGCGCGGGCCATGGAGGCGGGCGCGGGAGCGGGAACGAGCGGTCGCGCCGCGGCCAGGACGATCAGCGCGATGAGGGCGGTGCGCAGCAGCAGCAGCAGCACGTGCCGCAGCCGGAGACGCCGCGCGCTCTGCCGCTCCGCCTCGCTCAGGTAGCGCAACGGCGGAAACTCGGCTTCGGGCGGAATGCGCCGCTCGAGCAGATGCAGCAACGCGGGAATCGCCGCCGCGGCGAGCCCCAGCAGCGCGAGCGGGTGCAGGAACGTCACGTCAGCAGGCGGAGCGCCATGCCGAAGGGCAAGTCGGTGAGCACGTGGTGGTAGGCGATCCCGTGGCGCCGGCACGCGGTACGCCAGGCCGCGATCTCGCGGCGCACGGTTTCCCGGTACGTCCGCGCCAGTTCGCGCGGACGGACCACCACACTGACCGCCGATTCGGGATCCCGGAACCGCACCTCCGGCGCGCCCGAGAGCTCGGCCTCCGCGGGATCCATCAGGTGCAGCACGATCACGTGATGGCCGCGGTGACGCAGGTAGCGCAACGCGGTGAGCGCGAGCTCACGGTCGAACAGCAGGTCCGACACGAGCACCACCAGCCCCCGGCGCACGAGCAACGACGTGAGCTGGCCGAGCGCCGCCTCGGCGGCCGTGCCCCCGCCGTCCGGCGTGCGCTCCAGGCCCCGGACCAGCCGCGCCCACTGGCCCGACCGCACGCGCGGCGGTACGACTTCGCGCACCGCCTCATCGAACGTGATGAGCCCGGTCGCATCACGCTGCCGCAGCAGAATCAGCGCGAGCGCCGCCGCCAGCCGGTCGGCGTACGCCCGCTTGGTGAGCCGCGCCGGCGCGCCGCGCCACGCCATCGAGCGGCTCGCATCCACCAGGATCATCGCCCGCAGGTTGGTCTCTTCCTCGAACTGCTTGACGAACAGCCGATCGGCGCGGGCCAGAATCCGCCAATCGAGGTAACGCAGCTCGTCGCCCGGCTGATACGCGCGGTGCTCGGTGAACTCGACCGAGAAGCCGCGGAACGGGGAGCGGTGGATGCCGGCGAGAAAGCCCTCGACGACACCCGCGGCGACGATTTCGATCCCGCCCAGCCGCGCCACGTCGGCGGGGTCGAGCAGATCGATGCGCGCGGTGTCAGCCATGGGGTTCGCGGAAGCTAATGATCGGCCGATTGTCCCGGGTAGAGGACAACGGCGGGGCGATGACGGCGGTCCACCGGGGTTGTAAGGTCGCCATCGACAACCAGTTGGGAAACGGGACCTGCGCTCGCATGATGGCATGGCGCCTGCTCCTCCCGGGGGGTGGGAGGCACTTATGTTGACCACGTTCGGGTTGCTCAGCCTGCTCGTCAGCTCCGCCGCCGGGTCCGACCGCCCACGCGTCGAGGTCTGGACCGACCGGGGCGACGACCCCTATGCAACCGGCCAGGGCGTGCGCGTGCACTTTCGCACCGAGCAGGACGCGTACGTCACCATCCTGCGCATCGATACCGATGGCCGGGTGCGGGTGCTGTTTCCGCGCGAGCCGTGGGAGGACAACTTCGCGCGCGGCGGCCGCGACTACGAGGTCCCGGGCCGCGACTCCCGCGACGCCTTCTATATCGACGACTACGCGGGCGTGGGCTACATCTTCGCCGTCGTCGCGCGTGACGCGTTCGTGTACGACGCGCTCCAAAGCCACGACCATTGGGACTATCGCGCCATTGCCGACGGTCGCATACACGGCGACCCGTACGTGGCGGTCACGGACGTGGCGGAGCGCATCGTACCGCCGGGGTACGGCGACTGGGACTACGATCTGGCGCCGTACTACGTCGAGCGGCACTACGATTATCCGCGGTTCTTGTGCTATGATTGCCACTCGCCTGTGAACTATTCCTCCTGGAGCCCGTACGACTACAGTTGCGTGCGTTTTCGGATCGTCGTGTACGACGATGCGTACTATTACCCCTATCACACCTACGGTGCGACACGCGTGGTGTTCACGCGGCCGCTCCGGCCCGAGCCGCGCTTCATCTTCAAGGACCGCCAGGCCTCCGACGCGTTCATCACGCGCGTGCGCGCCCGTCCCGTGGACGACAACCAGCGGCGGGAGGTGGGCGTGCGCAGTCGCGATCGGGACGGCACGGGCGTCGTGCCACAGCCCCCAGTACTGCCGCGACCCCGGTCGATCACCGGCGACCAGAGCGACGGCGAGCGTGACCGGGACCGTCCGCGCGAGCGAGCCCGTACGCCCGACGCCCCGACCCAGCCCGAGCAACGCCCTCGTCCCGCGCAGCCGGAGGGTCGGGACCGCCCCGACCGGCCGCTGCCGCCCGCCCGTCGTCCCGAGCCACCTGTCGCCGCTCCACCCCCGCCGCGCGCCGAACCGCGGCGTGAGGCTCCGCCACCCAAGAGCGAGCCGCGGGTCGAGCCGAAGCGCGACGCCCCGAAGGAGAAGCCGCGGGCCGAGCCGGAGCTGAAACGCCGCAAGCCGTGACGCTCAGCGACCCGTCGAGCGCGCCCGGCCGTGGTCCCCCACGGTCGGGCGCATTAGCTTTTCGGTCCCCTTCTCCGAGGCCACCAGGGATGCGGTACCGCTTGAACCTGCTGCTCGCGGTGCTCACGGTGCCGGTCGCGGCACAGCGGCAACAGCCGGATGCCCGGGGAGGCGGCGCGGCGGCGATCACGGCCGAGGACGTGCGGCGGCGCATCGGGATCATCGCCGCCGACTCGATGCTCGGCCGCGCGACGCCGAGCCCGCAGCTCGATCAGGTTGCCGCGTACGTGGCGGCCGAGTTCCGTCGCTTCGGTCTCACGCCCGGCGGCGACAGCGGAACCTACCTGCAGCGCTACCCGCTCGAAGTCCAGCGTTTCGATCCGGACAGCGCGAGCATCCGGATCGCGGGCCCAATGCCCGCCACCTGGCGCACCGGCCAGGATGTGCTGCTGGTCGAGGGACAACCACCCAGTGGGGACAGCGCGGGTCCGGCAGTGGTGCTCACCGGGTCGCCTCAGGGAGCGCTCGCGCTCGATTCCTCGGCGGTGACCGGAACGGCTGTGTTCATCGCGTATGGACCCAGCGCGAACGCGATCGCCGTGAAGATCCTGCCGCTGCGCCCGCTCGCGCTGCTGCTCGTGGCTGACTTCCCCGACTCGATCTGGGCAAAGCTGCCGGGACATGTCGCCAGCGTGCACGTGCGCAACCCGAGCGAGGAAAACGGATTCGCGATCCCGGCGGTGTTCGCCGTGCGGGCAGCGACGGCCCGGGCGCTGTTCACGCGCGCGGGCGTCCCGGCGGACTCGCTCCGCGTCTGGGGCGACCGGCCGCTCACCGTCCATCCCCTCACCGACGTCAGGATGCAGCTCGCCGTCCACCAGCAGCTGCTCCAGCGCACGTCCGCCCCCAACGTGGTGGGCATCCTCGAAGGCGGCGACGCCGTCCTCAAGAAGGAATACGTGCTCTTCACGGCCCACATGGACCACATCGGCACCCCGGGCGCTGGAGAGGGGTGCACGGCGCGCGGCGCCGACTCGATCTGCAACGGCGCGGACGACGACGGCTCAGGGACGGTCGCCGTGGTCGAGCTGGCCCAGGCGTTCGCGACGGCGCGCGAGCGCCCCAAGCGCTCGCTGGTGTTCATGACCGTGAGCGGCGAGGAGCGGGGCTTGTGGGGTAGCGCGTACTTCGCCGACCACCCGACCGTGCCGCTCGCAAAGGTCGTCGCCGATCTGAACAGCGACATGGTCGGCCGCAACGCGAAGGACACTCTCGCGGTGATCGGCCGGGAGCATTCCAACCTGGGGCGGGTGGTCGACAGCATAGCACTGGCTCATCCCGAGCTCAACATCAAGCCCGTGGGCGACCTGTGGCCCCAGGAAGGTCTCTACTACCGCTCGGACCACTACAACTTCGCGAAGAAGGGGGTGCCGATCCTGTTCTTCACGACGGGGCTCCACCCGGACTACCACCAGGTGAGCGATTCGCCGGACAAGATCGACGCCGAAAAGGAGGCACGCTTCGCCCGGTTGGTGTTCTACCTGGGGCAGGCCGTGGCGAACACGACCGCGCGACCGCAGTGGAACCCGGACAGCTACAAGCAGATCGTGGGCGGCACCAACTGACGTTCAGCTGACCGCTTTCAAGAGCTCGGCGTTGGTCTTGGTACGCCGCAGCTGCGCCAGCAGCCCCTCCATCGCCTTCTCCGGAGGCAGCCCCACCAGGCTCCGCCGCAGTTGCTGTTTGGCCGCAACCGTCGCCGGATCGGCCAGGAGCTCCTCGCGCCGGGTGCCGCTGGCCGCGACGTCGACCGCCGGATAGATGCGCCGGTCGGCCAGGGCACGCGACAGCCGCAGCTCGGCGTTGCCCGTCCCCTTGAACTCCTCGAAGATCACGTCGTCCATGCGACTGTCCGTCTCGACGAGCGCGGTGGCGATGACGGTGAGCGAGCCACCGTCCGGCACGGCCCGCGCGGCGCCGAACAGTCCCTTGGGCTTGGCGAGGGCGTTGGCGTCGAGGCCCCCGGACATGGTCCGGCCGCTGCCGCGCCCGGTCGTGTTGTGCGACCGGGCCAGGCGGGTGAGGGAGTCGAGCACGATCACGACGTCCCGTCCGAGCTCGACCTGCCGGCGCGCGTGCTCGAACACCATGTCGGCCACCGCGACGTGCCGCTCGTGAGACAGGTCGAAGCTCGACGCGATCACCTCACCCCGGCCCCAATCGATCATCTCGCTCACCTCCTCCGGGCGCTCGTCCACGAGCAGCACGAGGAGGGTCGCCGCCGGATGGTTGAGGACGACGCCCTCGGCAATGGCCTGGAGCATCACGGTCTTGCCCGCCTTGGGGGGCGACACGATCAGCGCCCGCTGGCCGAAGCCGAGCGGGCAGATCAGGTCGACGACGCGCTGCGTCTCCGCGGTGCGCGGGCTCGATGCGCGCGACGACTCGAGCACCAGCGGACGCGCGGGATGCACGGCGCCGAGCTTGGCGAACTCGGGACGCTCGACCAGGCGCCCGGGCGGCGCGCCGTTCACGCTCGCGACCTTGCCGTTCTCGAGCGTGACGAGATCGCCGCGACGCAGGCCCGGGAGCCGCACGCCGGGATCGCCCTTGGCGGGCAAGTAGCTGTTGGCGGCGAGCCGCACGGCGCCGCCGTTGGAGGTGGGGTCGAACCAGCCGGTCATGGGGGGCAGAGACTAGGCCTCGGTCCGTTAAAGATAGCGCCTATATTTCTCCCGCACATGCGCCAGGATCACATCCGCAACTTCTGCATCGTGGCCCACATCGACCACGGGAAATCGACGCTCGCCGACCGCCTGATCGAGCTCACGGGGACCCTGGACAAGCGCCTCATGCGGGAGCAGGTGCTCGACACGATGGATCTGGAGCGCGAGCGCGGCATCACCATCAAGCTGAATGCCGTCCGCATGAACTACCACTCGCGCGACGGCGGCATCTACGAGCTGAATCTGATCGATACGCCCGGGCACGTGGACTTCACCTACGAGGTGTCGCGGTCGCTGCAGGCGTGCGAGGGCGCGATCCTGGTGGTCGATGCCTCCCAGGGCATTCAGGCGCAGACGATCACCAATCTGTTCCTGGCGCTCGACGCGGGGCTCGAGATCATCCCAGTGCTCAACAAGATCGACCTCCCGGGAGCCGAGCCCGATCGCCGCGCGCAGGAAATCCACGAGCTGATCGGGGCGAAGCCGGACGAGATCCTGCGTATCTCGGCCAAAGAGGGCACCAACGTGCCCGAGTTGCTCGAGGCCGTGGTGCGCCGCACCCCGGCGCCCCGGGGCACGGCCGAGGCGCCGCTGCGCGCCCTGATCTTCGACTCGTACTACGACCGCTACCGCGGCGCCATTCCCAGCATCCGCGTGGTGGACGGCACGATCCGGCCCGGCATGAAGATCGCGTTCGGGGCGCACAAGGAAGACCTGTACGAGGTCGACGAGGTCGGCTACCTGCAGCTCGGCCACAAGCCCACGGAGCAGCTCGAGGCGGGCGAGGTCGGGTACTTCGTGGCCAACGTGCGCGGCGTGCGCGAGACGCGGCCCGGCGACACCGTGTTCGACGCGGAGCACCGGGACGTGGCGCTCCTGCCCGGATACCGGGACATCAAGTCGATGGTGTTCGCCGGGCTGTACCCGACGGAGCCGAACCAGTTCGAGGAGCTGCGCGACGCGCTCGCCAAGCTGCAGCTCAACGACGCGTCGCTGCATTACGAGCCCGAATCGTCGGTGGCGCTGGGCTTCGGCTTCCGCTGCGGATTCCTCGGTCTGCTGCACATGGAGATCGTGCGGGAGCGGCTCGAGCGGGAGTTCAATCTCGACCTGATCAGCACCGTCCCCAACGTGGAATACCACGTCCACAAAACCGACGGCACCATGGACCTGGTCGAGAACCCGAGCCTGCTGCCGCACGGCTCGGCCGTGAATCGCATCGAGGAGCCGTACGTGAAGGCGCGGATCGTCGCGCCGGCGGAGTACATCGGCGCGATCATGAAGCTGGGCCAGGAGCGCCGCGGCGTGTACCGTGGCATGCACTACGTGGACCCGACCCGCGTGGACTTCACCTGGGAGTTCCCGCTCGCCGAAATCATCCTCGATTTCTACGACAAGCTGAAGACGATCTCGCGCGGCTATGCCTCGCTGGACTACGAGTTCCTGGAGTACCGGCCGTCGGACCTCGTCAAGCTGGACATGCTGCTCAACGGCGACGCCGTGGACGCGTTTTCGGTGATCATTCACCGGGACAAGGCGTACGAGTGGGGCAAGAAGATCGCGGAGAAGCTGCGCGAGCTGATCCCGCGGCAGCTGTTCGAGGTCGTGATCCAGGCCGCGATCGGCACGAAGGTGATCGCCCGGGAGACGATCCGCCCCCTGCGCAAGAACGTCACCGCCAAATGCTACGGCGGCGACGTGACCCGCAAGCGCAAGCTGCTCGAGAAGCAGAAAGAGGGGAAGAAGCGGATGAAGCAGGTGGGCACGGTGGAGATCCCACAGGAAGCGTTTCTCGCGGTTTTGCAGGTTGACTAGCCTCGTCATCCAGACCGCGTTTCTCGGGGACGTCGTGCTCACGACGCCGCTGCTCGACGCCGTCGCGGCTCGGCACGGGCCGGTGGACGTCGTGACCACCCCCGCCGCGGCTCCGCTCATCGAGACGCACCCGGCCGTGCGCCGCGTGATCTCCTACGATAAGACGGGCCGCGATCGCGGCCTGAAAGGGCTGCTCAGACTCACCCGCACGCTGCGGGCGGAGCGGTACGAATGGGCGTATCTTCCCCATCGCTCCCTGCGGACGGCGCTCGTGGCGTGGCTCGCCCGCGTGCCGCGGCGGGTCGGGTTCGACGATGGCTGGCCGCGGCTCTACACCGAGGTCCGGCCGCGGCCGAAGACGGGCCACGAGGTCGACCGGCTGCTGACGCTCGCGGGCTCGGGCCTGACGGGCGGAGCTACGCACCGCGCGACGCCCTCGCTCGTGACGACCATCGCGGACCGGATGGCGACGGAGGGATTCCTGCGGGAGCACGGGATCACCGGCCGGTTCGTGGCCCTCGCCCCGGGCTCCATCTGGGGCACGAAGCGCTGGCCCTACTACGACGAGCTGGCGCGGCGGCTGTGCGAGCGCGCGGGAGTGGTCGTGGTGGGAAGCCCGGAGGATGCGACGCTGGCGTCGGCGATCACGGCGGCGGTCGGAGGGTCCGGTGGTCGGGCGGTGAGCGGGTGCGGTCGGCTTTCCCTGCGCCAGTCCGCCGAGGTCATCCGGCGAGCGGCGGTGCTGGTGACGAACGACAGCGCGCCGCTGCACTTCGCCCAGGCCGTCGGCACGGTGACCGTGGCGATCTTTGGATCGACGGTGCCGGCGTTCGGATTCGGGCCACGAGGTCCGCGCGACCAGGTGGTCGAGCTCACGGGGCTGCCGTGTCGCCCGTGCTCCGCGCACGGGCCGCCGAGCTGCCCTCTGAGGCACCATCGCTGCATGAAGACGCTCACGGTGGATGACGTCCTTCACGCCATCGAGGAGACCGGTGCGCTACGTCGTCGGGATTGACATCGGCGGAACGAACATCGTCGCGGGCACCGTGGCCGAAGACGGCTCGGAGCTCCTCGGTCTCGTCTCGGAGCCGACCTTCTCCGAGCAGGGCGCCGACGCCGTGATGACGCGGATCGTGAAGCTGACGCGCGCGTCGATGGCGGCGGCGCGCGGCAAGGAGATCGCGGGCGTCGGCATCGGTTCGCCCGGTCCGCTCGACACCAAGACCGGCGTCGTGCTGCTCACGCCCAACCTCGGCTGGACCAACTTTCCGCTGCGCGACCGGATCACGCAGGCGCTGGGGCTATCCGCCACGCTCGACAACGATGCCAACTGCGCCATCTTCGGCGAGTGGTGGCGCGGCGCGGCCCGCGACGCCAGTCACGTCGTCGGCCTCACGATCGGCACGGGCATCGGCGGCGGCATCGTCCTCGGTGGCGAAGTCTACCGCGGCGCGTCCGACATCGCCGGCGAGATCGGGCACATGACCATCGACTCGACCGGCCGGCTCTGCAAGTGCGGCAACTACGGGTGCCTCGAGGCCTACGCGTCGGGCCCGGCGATCGCGGCGCGGGCGGTCGAAGGGATCAGGCCGGGCGCCGACACGTCCCTGCCCAAGTATGTGAACGGCGATCTCTCGAAGATCACCGCGCAGGTGGTGTACGAGGCGGCGCACGACGGCGACGAGTACGCGCGCGAAGTCGTGAAGGACACGGCCAAGTTCCTGGGCGCGGGTGTCGCCAGCATCATCAACATCTTCAACCCCGAGGTCGTGGTCGTGTGCGGCGGCGTGACACTCGCGGGCGATCGCCTGTTCGAGCCGCTGCGGGCGGAAGTGCGCCGGCGGGCGTTCAAGCCGGCCACGGACGTGTGCCGCATCGTCCCCGGCGAGCTGACGGGCACGGCCGGCGTGTACGGCGCGGCCGCGGTGTTCATCAAGCGCACATGGGGACGGGTGTGAAGCGGCTGGGCGTGATCGGGTCGATGGTGTGGGACACGATCTACGGGCGCGACCCCGCGCGCCCCGCGGTCGAGGAGTGGGGGGGGATCTCCTACTCGCTCGCCGCGCTCGACGCCACGCTGCGCGACGACTGGCAGATCGTGCCGCTCGTGAAGGTGGGCCGCGACCTGGCCGCGCCCGCGAACGAGTTCCTCGGCACCCTGCACCACGTGGCCCCCGGGGCGCGCTTCATCGAGGTGCCGGCGCCGAACAACCGGGTCACGTTGCGTTACTACCAGGCCGCGCGCCGCTGCGAGCAGATGGCGGGGGGCGTGCCGCCGTGGACGTGGCCGGAGCTGGGGCCCCAGGTACGCGACCTGGACGCGTTGTACCTGAACTTCATCTCCGGCTACGAGCTGGACCTGGAAACGGCCCAGCTGTTGCGGCGCGGCTTCCCGCGATTCGTCTACGCCGACCTGCACAGCCTGTTCCTCGGGAAAGAGCCCGACGGCACGCGCGTGCCCCAGCCGCTGCCCGACGCGCCGGCGTGGTTCGGCTGCTTCGACGTGGTGCAACTGAATGAAGACGAGATGGGGCGGCTCGGCCCCGATCCGCTGCTCGTCGCCGCGGGCGCGCTGGCACGCGGCTGTCAGACCCTGGTCGTCACGCTCGGGCCCCGTGGCGCGGCCTACTTTGAGCAGGTGACAGACGCCGAGACGCGCAGACGCACAGGACCGGTGCGGAGCGCCCGGATCGCGCCCGATGTGGCGTCCGACCCGGACGGCGATCCCACGGGCTGCGGCGACGTCCTCGGTGCCACGCTCGTGGCCTCGCTCGTCGGGGGCGCCCCGCTCGAGGAGGCGCTCCGCCTCGGGACGCGGATGGGGGCGCGCAATGTGGCGCATCGCGGCGCCACGGGACTGCGCGACCACCTGCTGGGCCGTCTCTCGCCGGTATGACGCGGCTGGTCGACGTACCGGCCCAGTTCGACGATCGCACGTTCGAGCAGTTCGCAGGTGCCTACGCCGCGGCGGCCAGGGACGGCGAGCGGCTGCTGTTCGACGCCCACGCGACGGAGTGGGCGTCACCCTACGGGCTGGTCGGCCTGCTGGCGGCCGGTCAGGCGGCGCGCGCCACCGGCTCCGCAGAGCCGCCGCTCCTCACGGCGCCGACGCACACCGAGGTCCTGACCTACTGGACGCGCGCCGGTTTTTTTCGCGAAGCCGCCGAGCTGTTCGAGATCCACGGCAAGCTGCCGCGGGTGAAGCCGGCGGAGCAGAGTGACGTCCTGCTCCCCGTGACGCCGGTGCGGGCGGCGGAGGACGTGCATGCCGTGGTGTCGAACATCCAGCAGCGCGCGTCCGCCATTTTGGCGTCGGAGCTGGCGCTCGATCCGAAGGCGACGATGGGTTTCGCTATGGCGCTTTCGGAGGCCTGTCAGAATATTGTAGAACACGCCGGCACGGGCGGCTGGGTCGCGGTGCAGGCGTACCACTGGCGCCGCAAGCTGGCGCGGCGCGTGGTGGTGATCGCGGTGGCGGACGCCGGGGTGGGGTTCCGCCACTCGCTCGAGCCGACGCAGAGCAAGCGCTTCGGCGCCCGCTGGAGCGACGCGGCGGCGCTGGAAGCGGCCCTGGTCCAGGGGATCAGTCGGTTTCGCGATCCGGGACGAGGGCAGGGGCTCGCCGGGATCCGGCGCTACCTCGCCCGCTGGGACGGCAAGATCGCGATCCGCAGCGGCACGGCGCGCATCGCGATCGTGCCCAAATGGGACGACGACGTACCGTTGCAGGACGGCCTCCCGGCGTTTCCGGGTGCCCAGGTGCTCATCATCATTCCCGAGCAGGGATCCACGACGCCGTGATACAACACATCGATGTGCATGCGGTGCTCCAGGAGTCGGTGTCCGGCGTCTACGCGGACCTCGTCACCCGACCCACGGGGCGCGTCGTGCGGGAGCGCATCGAGCGGGCGATGGCCACGGCGCAGGACCCCGTCACCGTGGCCCGCATCGACTTCACGGGCGTGGGCTGCATCGACTATTCCTGCGCCGACGAGATCGTGGCGAAGCTGCTGCGCGACCGGCGCGCGGTCGTGGTGCTCTCCGGGATCTCGGACGGCCACCGCGAGGCGATCGAGCCGGTGCTGGCGGGCCACGGGTTGGCGGCGCTGATCGAGCGGCCCGACGGCAGCGGCGAGCTCGAGGCGTTGGGGGCGCCCGAAGCCGCGGCGGCGCTGCTCCACGACCTGGTGGCGCGGCGGCTCGCCGTGCGCACGTCCGCAGGGACCATCGCGCTCACGCTCGCGTGATCGGGCGAGGCCGGTGAAGCGCCGCCTCGGCTTCTCGACCCACGCGGTGCACGGCGATCCGGAGGCCCGTCCGGACTGGACGCCCGTCGTCACCCCCCTGTATCAGAGCGCGACCTTCACCAATCCCATCGGCTCGACCCAGGAAGTCGTCTACGCCCGGTACGGCAACAATCCCAACCACGTCGCGATCGCCAGGCGGCTGGCGCTGCTCGAAGGCGGCGAGGCGGCCATCTTCGTGGGCAGCGGCATGGGCGCCGTCGCGCTGTCGCACCTGGCCGTGCTGCGACCGGGCGACCACCTGCTGGCGAGCGAGTGGATCTACGGCGGGGTGCAGCGGCTGTTCGCACAGGAATTCGGGCGGTTCGGCATCGACGTGTCGCTCGTGAACCCGCTGGAGCAGCGTACCTGGAAGCGCGCCCTCAAGAAGAACACGCGCGCCATCTTCGTGGAGACGCCGACCAACCCGCTCTTACGAGTGCTCGATCTGGAGCCGATCGCCTCGCTGTGCAAGACGGAGGGGCTGGCGCTGCTGGTGGATTCGACGTTCGCGACGCCGCTCAATTACCGGCCGCTCGAGCACGGCGCCGACGTGGTGATTCACAGCGCCACCAAGTACCTGAACGGCCACGATGACGTCCTCGCCGGCGCCGTGGTGGGCAGCGAGTCGGTCATCGAAGAGGTGCGCAAGCTGCTCCAGGTGTGGGGCCCGGCCCTGGACCCGATGGCGGCGTGGCTGATCGAGCGGGGGATGAAGACGCTGGGCGTGCGCGTGGCGCGGCAGAACCAGACGGCGCTGGCCGTGGCCGAGTGGTGCGCCAAGCAGCCGCAGTTCGCCGCCGTGCACCACCCGGGGCTCGCCTCGCACCCCGATCACGACGTGGCGAAGCGGATCCTCGACGGACTGGGCGGGATGGTGGCGGTCGAGCTGAAGGGCGGCGCCCGGGCGGCGGAGCGGTTCCTGCGCGCGCTCACGATCGCCGCCCACGCGCCCAGCCTCGGGGGGGTGGAGACGCTCGTGTCGGAGCCGCGGCTCACGTCGCACGCGATGCTCACGCCGGATGCGCGCGCGCGGGCTGGCATTCCCGATGGGTTTCTGAGATTTTCCATCGGACTGGAGGATGCCGACGACCTCATCGCGGACTTTGCGCAGGCCCTGGCGCAACTGTAAGTGATCAAGTTCACGAATGTCTTCAAGGCCTTCCCCAAGGGGGGGCTCGCCCTGAAGGACGTCTCCTTCCACATCGCCAAGGGCGAGTTTGTGTTTCTCACGGGCCACTCCGGGGCCGGCAAGTCGACGGTCCTGAAGCTCGTGTTCGCCGAGGAGCCCGTGACGAGCGGCGAGGTGCGCGTCTCCGGCTTCAACGTCGCCGAGCTGCGCCGCAAAGACGTGCCGATGCTGCGCCGCCGGCTCGGCATCGTATTCCAGGACTTTCGCCTGCTGGAGGACCGCAGCGCGGAGGAGAACGTCGCCTTCGCGCTCGAGGTCACGGGCGCCCGCCGCTCGACCATCGGGGCGCGGGTGATGCGCGTGCTCACCCAGGTGGGGCTCGCCGCCAAGGCGCAGGCGTACCCCCGCGAGCTGTCCGGCGGCGAGCAGCAGCGCGTCGCGATCGCGCGCGCCCTGGTCAACGAGCCCACCGTGCTGCTCGCCGACGAGCCGACCGGCAACCTGGACGAGCGGGCGACCCGGGGCGTGTTCCAGCTGCTGCGCGACATCAATGCAAGCGGCACGGCGGTCCTCATGGCCACGCACGATCTGGACCTGGTGCGCCAGGCCCCCTACCGCGTGATCGAGCTGCAGGAAGGGGCGCTCGTGTACGACTCCGTCGTGGACGAGCCGCGCGATCAGGCGGCGTCGCCGTGAACCTCACGATCCGCGAGGCCCTGCTCACGTTCCGCCGGGCGCCCCTCCTGTCCACGCTCTCGGTGACGACCATCGCCTTCTCGTTGTTCGTGGTCGGGCTGTTCGGGCTGGTCGCGGTGAACCTGCAGGACGCCCTGCGCGGGGTAGCCGAGCGTGTGGAGATCGTCGCCTACCTCCTGCCCGGCACTCCGATCGAAACCATCACGCTCGCGGAGAAAGACATCGAGGCGTTCCCCGAGGTACAGTCGGCCGTGTACGTGAGCGAGGACTCGGCGCTGGCGCGCGCGCGGGGCGAGCTGGTCGAGTTCCGCGACGTGCTGCAGGAGCTGGAGCGCAATCCCTTGCCGGCGTCGATCGAGCTGAAGCTCAAGCCGCGGTTTCGCGACGCCCAGCACGTCAACGAGGTGGCCGACCGGCTGCGCGGGTTCGGGTTCGTGGACGACGTGCGGTTCGGCCGCGACTGGGTGGAGAAGCTGGACCGGCTGCGGCAGGTGGCTGCGGCGGTCGGCCTGGTGGTGGGCGCCGCGTTCGCGGTGGTGGCGATCATCATCATCGGCACCACGATCCGCATGGCGGTGCTGCAGCGCAGCCGCGAGATCGCGATCATGCGGCTGGTGGGCGCGACCGACGGCTTCATCCGGCGACCCTTCCTGCTGCAGGGCGCGATCAAGGGGATGCTGGGGGGGGTGGTAGCGATGGGGCTCTCCTACGGGGCGTACGTGCTGATCAATCGGTGGTTGATTCAGGCCGCGTTCTTCTCGCGGGAGCAGGGGATCGCGATTGTCGGCTTCGGCACTCTCATTGGCTTATTTGGAAGCGCCGCGTCGGTGGGGCGGCATCTACGACGTGTATGAAGCGTCACGGAAAGACGTCGCGGAGAGACGTCGCGGAGAGGCGTAACGGCGGCGACGGGTTCCCGCGACGCCTCTCCGTGACGGTTCTCTGCTACGCCTTTTGCGTGACGTCTCTTGTCGCTCAACGACCCGCGCCTTTCGATCAACAGCTCAGAGACAACCAGCAACGTCTCGAAGGCATCCGCCGCGAGCGCTCCGAGGTCGAGCAGGAGCTCGAGCGGCTGCGCACGCAGGCCCATTCGCTCTCCGACGAGCTCGCGAACATCGAGCGCCAGAAGGAGAGCACGAACCGCATCGTGAACGAGCTGGACCGCCAGATCAGCAGTCTCTCCGACCAAATCGATCGGACGACCGTGGACCTGCTCCTCGCGCAGGATGCGCTCGAGGAAAAGCGCGCCGTGCTCGAGCGGCGCATCGTGGACATCTACAAGCGCGGGCCGCTGTACTCCTACCAGGTGCTGCTCGCGGCGGAGACCTTCGGGGATCTCCTGTCTCGCTACAAGTACCTCTTTCTCGTGAGCCAGCAAGATCGCCTGCTCAAGAACGACATGTCCAAGCTGCAGCGGCGGATCGGGGGAGAGCGCAAGACCTTGGTCGACGCACGCGATGCCCTGGCGCGGCGCAAGACCGAGCGCACCCAGGAGCTGGACCGGTACCTGGCGATCGAGCGGGAGCGGCAGGCGTCGCTGCGCGCCACCCGGCGCAGCGCGCGCCAGGCGCTCGAGCGGCTGTCCGAGCTCGAGCGCGACGAGAAGAGCCTGAACGACCGGGTCGCGGCGCTCGAGCGGGCCCGGCTCGAGGCGGAGGCGCGCGGAGCGGCGGCCGCGGCCGCGATCACCACCGCGGATATCGGCCAGCTCGACTGGCCGGTCGACGGACGGTTGCTGTATCGGTTCGGCACCGGCACGGGCCCGAACAAGACGCGCATTCCGTGGCACGGCATCGGCATCGCGGCCCCCACGGGGACGCCGGTGCGGGCCGTGGCCGCCGGCACCGTGAGCCTGGCCGGCCCGCTCGGGACCTACCTCACGTCGGTGCTGATCGACCATGGAGGCGGCTACTACAGCTTCTACGGGTACCTGAGCGACGCGACCGTGACGAAGGGTGAGCGCGTGATCCGCGGCCAGACCCTCGGGCACGTCGGCGGGGGGTCGAGCGATCAGGGGCCGCATCTCCATTTCGAGATTCGCGGCAGGGGAGGGATTGCGCTGGATCCCGTAAACTGGCTGAAATCTCATCGCTAGCCCGAGAGGCGTCACGGAAAGACGTCTACAGCGCTACGGTTTTCCGCGTCGTTTCTCCGTGACGACTTTCCGCGACGCTGTTTGCTTGACGCTGCTCGCAACGGCGGCGTGTCACAGCGACAATAGCGTGCTCAAGGTGTCCGGAACCGTCGAGATACGGGAGCTGCAGTTAGCACCTCTCACGTGGGGACGACTGACGCGTCTGCTCAAGGATGAGGGCGACACCGTGCATCGCGGCGACACCATCGCCGTGCTGGACCAGCCCGGCCTCGATCCCCTGATCAGTCAGCGCCGCGCCCAAGCGCACGCGGCTGCGCAACGCGTGAACGAGGTAGCGGCGGCGCAAGCGGACAGCGCCCGGGCGGCGAACGACCTCGCGCGAGCTACGCCGCTCGTCGCTCAGAACATCGTCTCGCAGCAGCAGTACGACGGCCTGCAGGCGGCGGCCGCCGCCGCCACGGCGCGGCTCGCGGCGGTACGTGCTGCCCCGAGCGAAGCGGCGGCGGCGGCGGCGGCGCTCGCGGCCGCGCTGTCCATCCGTGACCAGCTCACCGTCGTGGCGCCGGACGACGGGGTCGTGCTCACTCGCTACGTCAACCCCGGGGAGGCGCTCACGAGCGGCGCCCCGGTCGTCTCGCTCGGCCTGGTGCACCGGCCGTGGATCCGCGCGTACGTGGGCGACCTCGCCATCGCTCGGGTGCGGCGGGGCGACGCCGTGACCGTGCGGCTCGACGGGTACGACCGGAGTTTTTCGGGACGGATCGTGGAGGTCGCCTCGCGCGCGGAGTTCACGCCGCGGGCGGCTCTCACCGAGCGCGAGCGCGCCGACTTGGTGTTCGGCATCAAAGTGGAGCTCGACAGCGGGGACGTGGGCGGACGACTCAAGGCCGGCATGCCAGTCACCCTGGACGTCCCGCTGCGGCCGTGAGTCCTCCCGGGGTCGAGACGCGGGGTCTCACGCGCCGCTTCGGCCCGGTCACGGCGGTGCGCGAGCTGACGCTGCGCATCGAGCGGGGCGAAGTGTTCGGGCTGCTGGGGCCGAACGGCTCGGGAAAGACCACCACCATCCGGATGCTGTGCGGCATCCTCGAGCCCTCGGCTGGCTCCGCCACCGTGGCGGGCATCGACGTCGCGGCCGCGCCCGAGCAGGTCCGCCAGCGCATCGGCTACATGTCGCAGCAGTTCGGGCTGTACGAGGATCTCACCGCCGGCGAAAACCTGACTTTCTACGCCGCGATTTACGGGCTCACCGGCGACGCCCGCCGTGCCCGCGTGGCCGAGGTCGTCGCGTTCCTCGACATCGGCGCCCGGTTGCGCCAGCTCGCCGGCGAGCTCTCCGGTGGTTGGAAGCAGCGGCTCGCGTTGGGCTGCGCCCTGCTGCACGGCCCCGCGGTGCTGTTCCTCGACGAGCCGACCGCGGGCGTTGATCCCGCGGCCCGGCGCCGGTTTTGGGGCGCGATCCACGATCTCGCGGCGCACGGGACGACGGTGCTCGTGACCACACACTACATGGATGAAGCGGAGCGCTGCCAGCGGCTGGCGATGCTGAGCGGCGGCCGTCTCATCGCGCTGGGCACGCCCGCCGAGGTGGCGGCCCAGGTCGGCGGCCGCACCCTGGAGGACGCGTTCGTCATTCTGCAGGAGCGTGACGAGCGATGATGCCTCGCTTCCCGCCCATGGTCCGCAAGGAATTCATCCAGATGCGGCGCGACCGGCTCACCCTGGCCATCATGGTCGGGCTTCCCGTCGCCCAGTTGCTGCTGTTCGGATTCGCCATCCAGACGGACGTACGGCATCTGCCGACCGTGGTGCTCGATCAGTCCCGCACGCCCCCGAGCCGGGACCTGATCGCGGCGTTCGAGAACACGGGGAACTTCCGGATCATCGGCTACGTCGACGACCGGCCCGCGCTCGACCGCGCCATCGATCGCGGCGACGCGCAGGCCGGCATCGTGGTGCCGTACGATTTTCCCCGACGGCTCGTGCGCGGCACCACGGCCCGCGTGCAGGTCATCGTGGACGCGGCGGACCCGCTCTCCTCGCAGGCCGCCATCGCCGCCGCCGCGGGCGTCACCCAGAGCCGCAACCTCGCGATCCTGTCGCGCGCTGCCGGACGGGAAGAGGTGCCGCTCGAGGCACGCGTGCGGCCGCGCTACAATCCCGGGCTCCGCAGCCCGAATTACATCGTGCCGGGCCTGGTGGGTGTGATCCTCACGATCACGATGGTGCTCATCACCGCGATGGCCATCGTGCGCGAGCGCGAACGCGGCACGCTCGAGCAGCTCATCGTCACCCCCGTGACCAAGACCGAGCTGATGCTCGGCAAGATCACTCCCTATGTGGGCGTGGGGCTCGTCCAGATGACCGCCGTGCTGGTGCTGGGCCGGGTGGTGTTCGAGGTGCCTCTCAGCGGCAACGTCCTGCTGCTCTACGCGATCGCGCTCCTGTTCGTGATCGCGAGCCTGTCGTTCGGGTTGTTCATTTCGACGCTGGTGCGGACGCAGCAGCAGGCTATGCAGGTGGCGTTCTTCTTCGTACTGCCGAACATCCTGCTTTCGGGCTTCATGTTCCCGCGCCAGGCGATGCCACCGCTGTTCCAGTGGCTGGGCCTGCTGCTGCCGCTCACGCACTTTCTCAAAGTGCTGCGGGGGATTCTGCTCAAGGGCGTGGGGTTGGAGGCGCTCTGGCGGGAGGTGGCCGTGCTGACCGGGTTCGCGGTCGTGATGATCGCCGCGTCGGTGCGGCGCTTCCACAAGACGTTGGATTAGGCCGTGTCCGCGACTCCGATGCGATCCGGCGCGCTCTTCTTCCCCCGATCGAGCGCCGCCTCGACTTGCGTGAACAGGTCCTCGGGCCGCAGCACTTCGGGGTGCGGGAAGGCGACCACGCCGGCCGAGAGACCGGGCACCTTGCCGGGGCCCAGGTCCGGGAACGTGTGCCGCAGCAGCAGCTGGCGCAGCCGCTCCACGAACTGGCGCCCGCCCTGCGCGCTGGTCTCCGGCAGGATGAGCGCGAACTCGTCGCCGCCGTAGCGCGCCACGAAGTCGGGCGCGCGGATCTCGCGCTGCATCATGGCGCCGAGCGCACCCAGCACCCGGTCGCCGGCCTGCTGGCCCAACCGCTCGTTGATGTCGCGCAACCGGTCCACGTCGATCACCACGAGGGCGAAGCGCAGCGAATAGCGGCGCGCCCGCTCGAACTCGTCGCGCAGCCGGCGATCGAGCCCGTCGAGGCTCGCGCATCCCGTGAGCACGTCGGTCACGCCCGCCGAGATCTGGCGCCGGTAGATCGCCGCGCGCCGCTCCTCGTTCTCGAGCACGCGCGCGGCGGCCTGGGCGATCGTGTTGGCGAACGCCACGTCCTGGGTGCGGAGCCGGGGATCGCCCTGCACTGTGCGCAGGAAGAACACGCCCGCGGCGCGGCCCTGGAGGAACACGGGCAGCGCGACCGCGGACTGCACGTTGATCTCGATCTCCTGCTGCTGCCAGCGCTTGCGGATCGTCTCGAACAGCGGGTGATCGTGCACGTCGTGGATGATCACGGGCCGCTCGGTGCGGATCGCCTCCTGTATCTCGGGATAGCGCTCGAGCTCGACGCGGAGGTCGCGAATCGCCGGGTTCTCGTACACGGCCACGACGCGCCCCTTGTCCTCGCCCGGGGCCGTCAACACGAACGAGCAGTGCGTGAGGCCGAACGCTTGTCCCACCCGGCGGACCAGGGTCTGGAAGATCTCGTCGGCCCGCAGCGCGGCCGATACTTCCTGGAAGATGTCGAAGAGGAGGTCCCGGGTGCGCAGCGCGTCGCGCGCCTCGTGCAGATCGCGCCGCAGCCGCAGGTCCGCGTCGATGCGGGCGCGCAGCTCGCCGAAATGCAGCGGGGTCGTCATCGCGTCCTGGGCCCCGGCCTGGAGCGCGTCCGCGACCGCGTCGGCCCCGCCGTCCGCCACGAGCACGATCACCGGCGCGCCCCCGAACCGGGTCGCGGTCGCGAGGTCGCGCACCTGGTCGGCCAGGCGGGGGTCCTTGGCGCCGATCGAGAGCAGGACGAGGTCGGGAGGCTCGTGCCCGGGCCGGTCCGGGCCCGGCGGGGGGTAGGCCGCTTCGGTAACCTGGAAGCCACCACGCACGAGGAACCGCTCGAGGCCGTCCGGGCGGGCCCCGGCGTCGCCGACGAGGAGGATGCGCTGTTGGCTCTGTTCCGGCAACGGTCCCGGCCGCGCAGGGGAGGGTGTCAAGCTATAGTTCACCGTATGGGACGGCAACCGCGGAGGAGGGGGGATGGGCGGGCCGGCACCTGAGACGCGGCGCATCCGCCGCCGCATGGTCGTGCGCCAGCTGGTCAATCGCGGAATCCGCGACTGCCGCGTCCTCGCGGCGATGGCGTGGGTGCCGCGCGAATGGTTCCTGCCTCCGTACCTCGCTCGCGACGCCTACGAAGACGCGCCGCTGCCGATCGGCAGCGGTCAGACAATCTCCCAACCGCTCATCGTAGCGCTCATGACCGAAGCGCTCGCTCCGCGCCGCGGCCACCGCGTGCTCGAGATCGGCACCGGCTCCGGCTACCAGACGGCGATGCTCGCGCACTTAGGCGCCCGGGTGTACACGGTCGAGCGCCTCCCCGACCTGCTGGTCGAAGCCGAAGAGCGGTTCCGCCGGCTCGGGCTCCGCAACATCGAGACCCGGCTGGGGGACGGGGCCGGCGGTTGGCCCGAGCGCGCCCCGTTCGACCGCATCATCGTGACCGCCGCGGCGCCCGGCGTGCCGACGCCGCTCACGGAGCAGCTCGCCCCTGGGGGACGCCTCGTCATTCCGGTGGGTGACCTCTCCGGCCAGGAGCTGGTCATCCTGCAGCGCGGGCCGGAAGGGAGCCTCACGGAGCGGCACGCCGGCGGCGTGCGGTTCGTGCCGCTGATCTCGCGGCTCGCGTTCACGGAGGAGCCATGGGCGTGAAGGCCGCGGCGGGCGACCTGCTCGGCGCGCATGTGTCGGCCCAGGGCGGGGTGGCGCGGGCTCCGGAGCGCGGCGCCGCGATCGGGGCCAGCGCGATCCAGGTGTTCACGAAGACGCCCAATCAGTGGCGCGAGCCCGTGGTGCGCGACGACGACGTCGCCGCGTTCCGGGCCGCGCTCGCGGCCAGCGGGATCCGCGCCGTGGTCTCGCACGACAGCTATCTCATCAACCTCGCGTCGCCCGATGAGGCGTTGCGGGAGAGGAGCGTCGCGGCGTTCACGGGGGAGCTGGTCCGTTGCCGCGCGCTCGGGATTCCCTGGGTCGTGTCGCACCCCGGCAACTACATCGACGACCAGGCCGCCGGACTCGAGCGCAACGCCCGCGGGTTCGCCCGCTGCCTCGCCGCCGTGCCGGGCGAGGTGGGCGTGCTCATCGAGGGGACAGCGGGCGCTGGGACTGCCCTGGGGAAGAGCTTCGAGGAGCTCGCGGCGCTGCGGCGCGCCCTGCCCGCCGCCCTGCGGGCGCGGGTGGCCTTCTGCCTCGACACGGCGCATCTCCACGCCGCGGGGTATGAGGTGGCCGCCGGGCTCGCGGGGGTGTGGGAGCGGTTCGACCGCCTGATCGGGCTCGAGCTGCTCAAGTGCTTGCACCTCAACGACTCCAAGAGCAGGGCGGGCTCCGGCGTGGACCGGCACGAGTGGATCGGCGAGGGGACCATCGGGCCCGAGCCGTTTCGGCAGATCATGCGCGACCCGCGCCTCGCGCCCGTGATTAAGATTATCGAGACGCCGAAGGGCGACGATCCGGTGTACCACGATCGCCGCATGCTGCGACGGCTGCGCGCCTATCGGCGCGTCGCCCGTCGCAACGGCCGACCCACCCGAACCGTAGGCAGGGCGTGATCGCACTGACGACGACGCGGACCCGCTGGACGCGCAGCCTCGCGGCGCTGCTCCTGGTGCTTCAGGGGCTGGCGGGCAGCGCGGTTTCGCTGGCCCACGCGTCGGAGCGACTCAGCGCGCCGATTCACATCGAGGCGCAGCATGCCAGCGCCTGCATCGCGCTGCACGACGAGCTGCGCTGCACGCTGTGCCACTACGCCGGCTCGCAGGTCTATTCGCAACGGCCGCGCACGGAGCTGGCCGCGCCGGCCCCGACCGACGGGCCGCTCCCCAGCCGGGGCGCGGCGCCGGCGTGCCGCGCCGACCGCCGCACCGCCGCACCCCGAGGTCCTCCCACCTCCCGTTCGTAGTCTGGCGGCCGGCCGTGCCGGCCGACCGATCGCGCGCGTCCGGCATGCCGCTGTACGCGCGCCCGGAACACTGGAACGGGAGACCCTCAGGATGATTCGAGATCACCATGCCGTCGCGGCCGCGCTCGCCTGCCTGCTCGCGCTGCCTGGACGCACGTCCGCCCAGCAACCGGCCGAGCAGCGCCGGGTAGACTCGCTCGCGGCCGAGGTCCGGGCGCTCAAGGCCCGGCTCGACAGTATGCGGGCCCAGCTCATGCATCGCCCGGCGGCCGAGCCGGCGGCCGACACGTCGCTCGCCGCCCTGCGCGCCGCCGCAGCCGCCGCGGCCGGAACCGACACGGCCAAGGCAAAAGCCGATACGGCTGGTCCGACCAGGTTCGTCGGCCGCGAGCGCAGCCAGCCGCAGCTCAATCCGGAAATCAGCGCCACGGGCGATGTACGCGCTGGCGCGCGCCTGGAGGGCGTCCAGCGCGAGAACTTCGACCCACGCGAGTTCGAGGTCGGGTTTCAGTCGCCGCTCGACCCCTACTCGAGCACCAAGATCTTCGTGAGCTTCGAGAACGGGAATGTGAGCATCGAGGAAGGCTATGCCTATTGGACCGGGCTGCCCGGGCACATTCGGTTCGACATCGGCAAGTTCCGCCAGCAGTTCGGCGAGCTGAATCGCTGGCACCTGCACGCCCTGTCGGAAACCGAGTATCCCCTCGCCCTCCGGACCTACCTCGGAGACGACGGCCTGGCGGGCGCCGGCATCTCGCTGTATCGCGCGTTCGGCGGGCTCGGGACACACGAGGTCACCGCACAGGTTACGCGCAGCGAGAGCGATGCCGAGCTCTTCGGGAGCACCGGCCGGCCGACGTACCTCCTGCACCTGCTGAACTTCTGGCAGCTGACGCGCTCCACCTACATGCAGCTCGGTGGCACGGCGCTGTACGGCACCGACCCCGATTCGAGTCTCCGCACCAAGGTGGGCGGGATCGATTTCCGACTCACGTGGCGTCCACCAGCTCAGGGGCTGTACCGCGAGTGGACGCTGCGGGGTGAGCTGTACGCGCTGCGGAAGGAGTACGGCAGCTCCGGCGCCACGCGGCTCGGCTGGTACGCCGGCACCACGTATAAGCTCGGTCAGCGCCTGATCGCGGGAGCCCGCTACGATTACGTCGAGGATCCGCTCTCCGGTCTCATCACGCGCCAGGTCATCCCGTCGCTGACGCTGTGGGAGAGCGAGTGGGTGGAGCTCCGCGCCCAGTACACGTGGGCCCGGGTTACCGGGCAACCGTCCACGAACGATTTCGCCCTCCAGGCCGTCTGGGCGATCGGACCACACAAACACGAGACCTACTGACATGCTGCCAGCCATCGCTCTGCTGCTCGGGCTCCACACCCCCGCGCCGGTCCGCCCGCCCCGCACCGCGGACAAGGTGAAGGTCGTCACCTCGCTCACAACCTACGCTGCCATCGCGCGAGAGATCGTCGGAGACCGGGGCGTCGTGAACTCGATCGCGACCGGCGACGAGAATCCGCACTACGTGCAACCGAAGCCCAGCTTCATCCCGATGCTGTCCCAAGCGGACGTGTTCGTCACGACGGGCCTGGATCTCGAGTTGTGGGTGCCGGCGCTGCTCGACAAGGCGAGCAACCCCAAAGTGACGGAGGGCGGACCGGGCTACGTGGCCGCGTACGCCGGCGTCGATCTGCTCGACGTCCCCACGAGCTTCTCGCGTGCCCAGGGCGACATCCACGTGTACGGCAACCCGCACATTTGGACCGCTCCCCTCAATGCGGTTCAAATCGCCCGCAACATTCTGACGGGCTTGAAGCGCGTGTCCCCGGAAAACGCCGACTACTTCGCGCCGCGAGAAAAGGACTTCGAGGACCGCATCTATCGCGCGCTGTTCGGGGAAGAGCTCGTGAAGCTGCTCGGTGGCCAGGCCCTGGCCGATCTCGACCGACAGGGGAAGCTGATCGATTTCCTGAAGACGAAGCAGTACCAAGGCGTGGCGCTGGTCACTCGGCTGGGTGGATGGCTCCAGCAGGCGATGCCGTTTCGGGGCAAGGCGGTCGCGTGCTACCACAAGGAGTGGGACTACTTCTCCCGCGAATACGGGTTGCCGTGCGTCGACTACATCGAGCCGAAGCCCGGCATTCCGCCCACACCGGGCCATGTCCTGGAAGTGATCAACGAGATGCGCGAGCAACACATCCAGGTGCTGCTCTCCACCAACTACTATGACCGGAACCAAGTCCTCGAGGTCGCGCAGAAGACGGGCGCCAGGGCCGTCATCGTACCCTCCAACACCGGTGGGGCGAGCGGGATCAACACGTACTTCGACCTGATGAACCTGTGGATCTCCGACCTCGCCCGCGCCTTCGAGCCGGGCAGCGCGGCAGCCAATGGACGAGGGCAGTGAGATGAGCGGTCTCCAGTTGATGATCCCGCCGTTCGTCGCCTGCATGGTGCTGGTCGCGATGCTGTCCTACCTCGGGCTCCATGTCATCGCGCGGGAGGTCATCTTCGTCGACTTGTCACTGGCGCAGATGGCGGCGCTCGGCGGCCTGTCGGCGCTGCTGATTCACGTGGAAGCCGATTCGACGTGGGCCTACGTCTTCGCGCTGTTCGCCACCGCGGTCGGGGCCTTGCTGTTCGCGCTCACGCGCACATCGTCCCGGGAAGGCCGGCGCGTGCCGCAGGAGGCGTTCATCGGAATCGTGTACGTGGTCGCGTCGGCGGCGGCAGTCCTCGTCGCCAACAAGGTGCCGGGCGGCGGTGAAGCGATCGAGAAGACCCTCACCGGGAGCATCCTGTGGGTCACGTTCCAGCCCACGATCATCAAGCTGGCCGCGGTGTACGCAGCGCTCGGCCTGTTCCACTTTGCCCTCCGCCACCGCTTCCTGACGATCTCGTTCCACCCGGAGGAAGCCGAGCGCCTGGGATGGAGGATCAAGTGGTGGGACTTTCTTTTCTACCTGTCGTTCGGCGTCGTGATCACGCTCGCGGTACCGGTCGCGGGTGTCCTGATGGTGTTCAGCTTCCTCGTCGTCCCGGCCGTAATCGCCTTTCTGTTCACGCGTGACATGAAACGCCTCACCTACATCTCGTGGGGCTCGGGCGCCCTTGCATCGGTCCTCGGTCTCTGGCTCTCGCTCGCCGGGGACCTCCCGACCGGCCCGTTGATCGTGTGCATGTACGGCATCGTGCTGGTGGGCGCGATCGTGCTGCGGAAACTGATGCATGCACGGGCCTAAACGGCGGGTCGACGTCGGAGCCTGAGAACCGTCACGGGGATGCCAGCGCGGAGGTCGGGATGAAGCCTCGCATTACGACACAAATCGTCACATGGGCCCTCGCGGCCATGGCCGCGTGCAGCAAAGACAGCACCGGGCCGGCCGCCCCCACATGTAGCGCCGCGCTGGCATCTCAGCTCACCCTGGCGATCGGCGAGTATACGTCGATCGATCCGGCGTCCGATGGCGGATGCGTCACGTTCGCGGCCAACGCGTCCACCACGGACTCCGCCGAATACCTGGTGGTGGCGCAATCCGCGGCTGGCACGTTCGGCCAGTCGTCGCCGTTCGCGCTCCGCACGGCGACGCTGGGCGCCGCGCCGATGGCCGCGGCTCCGTTGCTTGCCCAGCCCGCCGCAGCGCCATCGCCGGCGGTGCGGTTCGACGGCATGCTCCGCCGCCTCGGGAGGGAGCACGCCGCGCGCGCGGCGGCTGGCGCCTCGCGCCGACTCCCCGGGACGGCCCTGTCGCCACCGGTCGCCGCACCCCCGGTGCTCGGCAGCCTCCGCCAGTTCACGGTGTGCGCCAACGAGACGAGCTGCGGCGCCGCCGTCGACTTCAAGACCGTCGGCGCCCGCGTCCTCGCGGTCGGCGCCCACGTGGCCATCTACGTGGACACATTGGCCCCGGCAGGCGGCCTGACGTCGGCGGACCTCGACACGCTCCGCCAGGTGTTCGACACGCTGCTGTACCCCCTCGACTCGGCGAACTTCGGCGCCGTGTCGGACCTCGACGCGAACGGCGTGGTGATCGCGCTCATGACCCCCGTCGTGAATTCCCTCACGACGAAGGCGGCATGCACCGCTTCGGGAGGGGCCTACATCGCCGGATTCTTTTTCCCCGCCGACCTGGACCCGAGAGCACCGGCGTTCCAAACGAACGGCGGCGAGATCTTCTACTCCATCGTGGCCGACCCGAACGGCACCGTGAGCTGCGCGCACACTGCCGCACAGGTAAAGACCGGGACCCTCGGCACCTTCGCGCATGAGTTTCAGCACATGATCAACTACTCGCAGCATACCCTGATTCAGATTCAGGGCGGCACGGTGTCCGAGGAGGGCTGGCTCGACGAGGGCCTCTCGCAGTACGCCGAGGAGCTGACCGCCCGGCGCTACCTGAAGGCCGGTGACATGGCAACCTGGGACCAGCTGGTCGGCAACGACGTGTTCGACGCGTATCAGTATCTCACGGCCACCGGCGCTTCCCCGCTGCTGATCGAGTTCGACCAGGGCACGCAGGCGGAGCGGGGGGCGAGCTGGCTGTTCACGCGGTACCTGGTGGATCAGTTCGGAGCCGGTCTGCCCGCGAAGCTCGTGCAAACTACGTTGGCAGGGTCCGCCAATATCGCCGCCCAGACCGGACACAACTTCGACACGACGGTGACACGGTGGGCGCTCGCCAACTGGGTCTCCGACCTGCCCGGATTCGTGACGCCGCCGGAGCTGAGCTACGTCAGCAATAGCCAGGACACCACGTCGTGGCACTTCCGCACCCGCACCTTCGCCTCGCTGTACCAGCAGGACTCCTCTACCTTCCGCCACCCGTACCCGCTCGTTCCCACCGCCAGCGCGGGGAGCGCCGTGAGCTTGAGCGGGACGCTCCGGTCGGGGTCGGGCGTATACGGGCGTGGGCTCCAGGCTCCCGGGGCGCCGGCATTCACGCTGTTCTTCAGCGGCAGCGGGACCGCCGCGCTCCCAGCTGCAGTCGTGCCGCGGCTCAGCGTGATCAGGATCCGTTGAGGCGGGCGGTCCGCCGTCTGCTTGACAGCGGCGCCCGGCGCGGATAGCATAACTCCTTCACAAAAAAGGACTTGTGTCCTCGATGTCGATCCGCCGCCAGGAGGCCCTCGATTACCATTCGCAGGGCCGACCGGGCAAGATCCAGGTCTCGCCGACCAAGCCCTTCAAGAACCAGCGCGATCTCTCGCTCGCTTACACGCCGGGAGTGGCGGAGCCGTGCCGCGAAATCGCCGCCCACCCCGCCGACGCCTACAGCTACACCGCCAAGGGAAACCTCGTGGCCGTGGTCACCAACGGCACCGCGGTGCTCGGGCTCGGCAACATCGGGGCGCTCGCCGGCAAGCCGGTGATGGAAGGCAAAGGGATCCTGTTCAAGGCGTTCGCCGACATCGACGTGTTCGACCTCGAGGTCGGCTCCGACGATCCGCGCGAGCTGGTGCGCTTCTGCCAGCTGCTCGAGCCCACCGTGGGCGGGATCAACCTCGAGGACATCCGCTCTCCCGACTGCTTCTACGTGGAACAGGCGCTGCGCGAGCAGCTGTCCATTCCCGTGTTTCACGACGATCAGCACGGCACGGCGATCATCACGGGGGCGGCGCTGCTGAACGCCCTCGAGATCGTGCAGAAGGACATCCGTAAGGTGCGCGTGGTGTTCGCCGGCGCCGGCGCCGCCGCGGTCGCCTCGGCGAAGCACTACGTCCGGCTGGGCGTGCAGCGAGACCAGATCACGCTGTGCGACGAGCGGGGCGTGCTGCACGCCGACCGCGACGACCTGGACGAGTACCGGCGTCGCTTCGCCGTGCGGGGCAAGGCCCGGACCCTGGCCGAAGCGCTCGAGGACGCCGATGTGTTCGTGGGCCTGTCGGTGGGGGGAATCGTCACCGGCGAGATGCTCAAGGCGATGGCGCCCCGGCCGATCGTGTTCGCGCTCGCGAACCCCGATCCTGAGATCAGCCCGGAGGAGGCGCGGCGGGCCCGCAGCGACGCCATCATCGCGACCGGCCGGTCGGACTACCCGAACCAGGTGAACAACCTGCTGGGCTTCCCGTTCATTTTTCGGGGCGCGCTCGACGTGCGGGCCCGAAAGATCAACGAGGAGATGGAGATGGCCGCGACCCGCGCGCTCGCCGCCCTCGCCAAGGAGGAGGTCCCCGAGGCGGTGATGCGCGCCTACGGCGTCGAGCGGCTGCGGTTCGGTCCCGACTACCTGATCCCCAAACCGTTCGATCCGCGGGTGCTCTTGTGGGTGGCGCCGGCGGTGGCGTGGGCGGCCGTGGGCTCCGGGGTGGCGGGTCGCGTGATCGACGTGGACGAGTACCGCGCCGAGCTGGACGCGCGCCTCGGGCGTGCGCGCGAGGTGATGCGCGGCCTGTCGGGACGGGCGCAGCAGTCCCCCCAGCGCATCGTGTTCCCCGAAGGGGACGACCCCCGCATCCTCAAGGCCGCGCGCATCCTCGCCGACGACGGCATCGCGGAGCCGATCCTGCTGGGCGACCCGGACGCGATCCGCCGCCAGGCCGACGACGCGGACGTGACGCTCGAGGAGATCACGCTCGCGAATCCGCGCGCCAGCACCCATCTCGACGGCTTCGCGCAGGAGCTGTGGGAGCGGCGCCGCCGCAAGGGGATCACGCTGCGCGAAGCTCGCGACCGGGTGCGCGACCCGATGTACCACGCGCTGCTGATGCTGCGCGCCGGCCAGGCCGACGCCGTGGTGGCGGGGGTGGACATGTACTATCCCGATGCGATGCGTCCGGCGCTCGAGGTCATCGGGGCGGAGCCGGGTCGCCGCCACGTCAGCGGCATTTACATGATGGTGCTGCCGCAGCAGACGTTCTTCTTCGCCGATTGCACCGTGAACATCGATCCCGACGCCGAAACGCTGGCGGAGATCGCCTCGGCGACCGCGCAATTCGTGCAGCGCCTGGGCATCGAGCCGCGGGTCGCGCTGCTCTCGTTCTCGAACTTCGGCTCGGTGCGCCACCCGGCCGCCGACAAGGTGCAGCGGGCCGTCGCCCTGCTGCACGAGCGCGAGCCCACCCTCCAGGCGGACGGAGAGGTGCAGGCGGACACGGCCGTGGTGGAACGGATCTTGATGAAGACGTACCCGTTCTCCAAGCTCAAGGGTACGGCGAACGTGCTGATTTTCCCCAACCTGGACGCCGCGAACATCAGCTACAAGCTGCTCGACCGCATCGGCGGGGCCGACGCGATCGGGCCGATCCTCGTGGGGATGGCCCAGCCCGTCCACGTGCTGCAACGGGGCTCCGACGTGAACGACATCGTCAACATGGCGGTGATCGCCGCGGTGGACGCGCAAGAGCACGGCCGGCGACCGCCGACCGGGCATCCCTCCAGCCCATGACCGCCCGCGCCACGCGCCCGGCCGAAGGGAAGCGCGCTTCCGCCCTGGAAGCGGCGGGGCTCGTACCGCAGCGCCCCGTGCACTGGAACCTCGGGCCGCCCGAGCTCTACGAGCACGCGGCGCGACGCGGCGAGGGCGTCATCGTCGAGGGCGGCGCGTTCTGTGCGGTGACCGCTCCGCACACGGGCCGCAGTCCCAACGACAAGTTCATCGTGCGCGAGGCCTCCACCGGCGACGACATCGCGTGGGGTCGGGTGAACCAGCCGCTCGCGCCGGAGCACTACGAGCGCCTCAAGGCCCTCACGCTCGCGCACCTCGCCGCGCAGGAGCTGTTCGTCCGCGACCTGTTCGCGGGCGCGGACCCGAATCACCGCTTCGGCATCCGCTTCGTCACGCCGAACGCGTGGTGCGCCCTGTTCGTGTACAACATGTTCCTCCGTCCCACCCCGTCCGATCTCACGTCCTTCGCTCCCGCCTGGACGGTGCTGCACGCTCCGGAGCTGCACGCCGACCCGGCGCTGCACGGCACCCAGTCCGGCACGTTCATCGTGGTCCACTTCGCGCAGCGGACGATCCTGATCGGCGGCACGCGGTACGCCGGCGAGCTGAAGAAATCGGTCTTCACCATCCTCAATTATTTGCTGCCGAAGCGTGGCGTCTTGTCGATGCACTGCTCCGCCAACCTGGGCCGCACCGGCGACGCCGCCTTGTTCTTCGGCCTCTCGGGCACCGGCAAGACCACCCTGTCGGCCGATGCGGAGCGCGCGCTGATCGGGGACGACGAGCACGGCTGGTCGGATCTGGGCGTGTTCAACTTCGAGGGGGGATGCTACGCCAAGGTCATCCGGCTCTCGCGCGAGGGCGAGCCCGAGATCTTCGCCGCCACCCGGATGTTCGGGACGGTGCTCGAAAACGTGGTGGTGGACCCCGTGACGCGCGCCGTCGATCTCGACTCAGCGGAGATCACCGAGAACACACGCGCCTCGTACCCGATTCACTACGTGCCGAACCACGTCCCCGGCGGCATGGGGGGGCATCCGTCGCACATCGTGTTCCTCACGTGCGACGCCTACGGCGTCCTGCCCCCGCTGGCCCGGCTGTCCCCGGCGCAGGCGATGTACCATTTCCTCTCGGGCTATACGGCCAAGGTGGCGGGGACGGAGCGCGGCGTCACAGAGCCCAAGGCAACCTTCTCCACCTGCTTCGGCGCCCCGTTTCTGCCCCTCGCTCCCAACGTGTACGCCTCGCTCTTGGGGGAGAAGATCGCGCAGCACGGGGTGCAGTGCTGGCTCGTCAACACGGGCTGGAGCGGCGGGCCTTACGGGGTGGGCGAGCGGATCCGCCTAGGCCTGACGCGCGCCATGGTGCGCGCCGCGCTCGCCGGCACGCTGGACCGCACGCCCACCGCCCCCGAGCCGGTGTTCGGACTCGAGGTGCCGCTCACGGTGCCTGGGGTCCCGGACGCGCTGCTCTTGCCCCGCGGCACGTGGAGCGACCCGGCAGCGTACGACGCGCAGGCGGCGCGACTCGCGCAGATGTTCCGTCAGAACTTCGAGCAGTTCCGCGAGCACGTGCACGCCGCCGTGCGAGAGGCGGGCCCGGCGCGTTGACGCGGTTCGAGGTCGTCCGCGACCCGCTCTGGAACAACATCCGGCTCGACCCCGAAGCGCTCGCCGTGGTCGACACCCCCGCCGTGCAACGGCTGCGCTACGTGCGGCAGCTGGGCCATGCGTTCCTGGTGTACCCCGGCGCGACGCACAGCCGCTTCGAGCACGCGCTGGGCGCATATCACCTCGCCCGCCGCGTGCTCGATACCCTGGAGGACGCGGGGGACGTGCGGCCGGACCCCGCCGAGCGGGCGCGCCTGAAGCTGGCCGCGCTGCTGCACGACATCGGTCATTACCCTTTCTCCCACGCACTCGAGGAGGCGGGCCTGCCGCGTCACGAGGCGCTCGCCGCCCGCCACCTGACGAGCGGCGCGCTCGCCGACCGGCTCACCGAGCTCGGGACCCCCGCCGAGCGGCTGTTGCCCCTGATCCGCGGTGAGGCGCGCGGGCCCCTCGTGGGTCTGGTGGCCGGCTCGCTCGACGTGGACAAGCTCGATTACCTGTCCCGCGATGCCTGGATGTGCGGGGTGCCGTACGGCGTGATCGACGTGGACCGGCTGCTCGCGGCGCTCACCGTGGCCGCGGGACCGGACGGGCGCCCGACGCTGGCGCTCCACGAGAAGGGGCTCGCGGCGCTCGAGTCGCTGCTGTTCGCCAAGTACCAGATGTACCGCAACGTCTACTGGCACCACGCGGTGCGCAGCGCGACGGGCATGTTCAAGCGGCTGGTGCGGTGCGCCATCGCAGGCCGGCGCCTCTCCCCCGACGCCGTGGCGCTCGCCACGGACGACGGCCTGATCCACGAGCTGATGGGCGACGACCCGACCGGGCTGGCGCGGGCGCTGCGCGAGCGCCGCCTCGCGAAGCGCGCGCTCGACCTCCCGGCCACGGACCTCCCGGCCGCCACGCCCGCCTGGCCCTCCGACGATCCGGACCTGCTGGAGCGGGTGGAGGATCGGCTGGCGCGCGAACTCGGCCTCGCGCCGGGCGAGCTGTTCCTCGATTTCCCGGCCAAGCCGGACATGCTGGCGCTCGACCTGCCGCTCGTGAAGCGCGACGGCGCCGTGACCCAGCTCGGAGGGGCCGACGCGGGCGCACATCTGGGACTGCCGCGCGTCGCGGCCGAGTTGTACCGCTCAGCGCGGCGGCTGCGGGTGTTCGTGATCGGGGCGGCGACGGTGCCGGCGAAGGGAATCGTGGAACTGGTGATGACGCCGCGGGAGGAGATGGCGGCACGACTCGAGGAGGGGCGCCCGCTGCTGACCGCCTAGCAGGCCTAGCGCGATCGTCCCCCGGGGTTCGTCACCTGCCCACCATCGCCCCCCCCGCTCCCTCTCCCGCTCGCATCGACCGCGTCCACCCGCACCACGATCGCGGTGATGTTGTCGAGCCCGCCGTGGCGGTTGGCTTCGCCGATCAGCTCGTCCACCTGCTCCTCGGGCATCCGCTTACCGCCCAGCAGCTCCGCCAGCTGGGGATCGTCCAGCATCCCGGTGAGTCCGTCGGAGGCGAGCAGGAACAGATCGCTCGGCTTCACCGTGCCGAGGTACACGTCGGGCATCACGTCGCTGTTCGCGCCCACGCAGCGGGTAATGACGTTGGAGTAGGGGTGTGAGCGCGCCTGTTCGGGGGTGAGATAGCCCGCGTCCACCTGCTCCTGCACATACGAATGATCCTTCGTCAGCTGCACCAGCTTGTCGTCCCGGTACAGGTAGGCGCGGCTGTCCCCCACCTGCCCGATCAGGAAGCGGCTGCCGTACAGCACCAGCGCGGTCACGGTGGTTCCCATGCCGCGCTTGTCGTGCTCGGTGAGGGTGCGCTGGAAGATGGCGCCGTTCGCCGCCCGGATCGCCGTTCGCATGCGGTCGGCTACCTGGTCGTCGGCGAGCCCCTTGAGGGATCCGAGCTCCCGCGCGACGAAGCGCACCGCCATTTCGCTCGCCACCTCGCCCGCGGCGTGCCCCCCCATCCCGTCCGCGACCACGAAGATCCCCCGGTCCGGGACGACGATGAAGTTGTCCTCGTTCCCCGACCGGATGATGCCGACGTCTGTCCGACCTGCGCAGGTGATATGCACGGGACTCCGCTAGGCCAGCAACCGGTACAGGAGCACGACCGCGGCGGCGCCACCGATCACGAAGACCGCCGCACTCGAGCCACAGCCCTTCCCCTTCTTGGGTGGCGGCGGCTGCTGGCCCACGGGCCGTCGGGGAGCAGGCTTCGTGCCGGGGCGGGCGGGGCCGGGCGGCTGCACGCCCGGGGCCGGGCGCACCGGCGCGGCCGGGCCGGCCGGGGGGTGAGGCGGCGGCGCGGAGCGGGCGGGGGAGGCCGGGGGAGCCGGGGCTGAGGGAGGAGCAGCGGAAGCGGGAGGACCAGGGGGAGCCGACGAGTGGGGTGTCCGCAGCACCTGGGTGCCGCCCCCCTTCAAGACACCCTGCTTCTCGTCCGCCGGCTCGAACAGGAGCTGCACGTCCCCCAACCGCACGATGGCCCCGGGCCCGAGCGGCGCCTCGCCTCTGACGCGCTCTCCTTCGACGAACGTGCCGTTGGTCGAGTCCAGGTCCACGAGCATCCACACGCCCTCGCGGCGCTGCAGCTTGGCGTGGCTGGTGGAGATCGACGGGTCCGGAAGCACGATATCGTTGTAGTCGGCGCGCCCCAGGTTTACCACCGGCGTCTTCACCGGGAGGCGCCGGCCCATGAGGCCGCCGCTGCGCACCAGGAAGCTCGCGAACGCCGCGCCCGAGGGCCGTGCTGGCGCCGCGGCGTCCATCCCGTGCATTGTGTGCTTCAACTGCTCCGGGCTGACCCCCGACGCGGCCGGCGGCGAACTGGCCGTGAGCGGAGCCGCCTCCGCGTAGAACCGGAACTGCTCTTCCCCGATGCGAATCACGTCGGTCCGGGCGAGGATGCGCTGGCCCTGGACCTGTTCTTCGTTCACGAACGTGCCGTTGGTGCTCGAGTCCACCACCAGATAGCCCCGGGGCGTCTGCACGATCTCCGCGTGGCGGCGGGACACATCCTTCCCCGCAACCACCACGTCGCATCCGGCTTCCCGCCCGAACACCAGCGACGTGCCGGTGATCACGTACTCGCGCCCGTCGGTGAGGCTCACGACGCGGCCACCGGACGTCCCGATCGCCGCGGCCTTGGCGCCGGGTTGCGGCTGCACCGCCCCCCCTGCCCCCCCGCTCGCCGGGCCCACTGCCCCTGCCCCTGCCCCAGCCCCCTGGGGCAGGCTCAAGGCCTGCACAAACTGCGTGCTCCCGGAGCGGCGCTCGTCCACGAACGTGAGCTCGTGATCGCCGAGCTCGACTTTGTCCCCGTGCAATAGCGGTGTCGGCTCGGCACCCAGGCGCACGCCGTTGATGAGCACGTCGGCCGCCGGCGTGGCCTTGCGGATTATCACCTGGCCGTCGGCCTGGCCCTGGAGCACGGCATGTCGGGGCAAGACACCGGCCCCCGAGAGGGGGATGGCGCAGCCGGCATCACTGCCGAGCACCACCTCACCTACCGGGATCGTGAACTTGTTGCCACCGAGTTCAAGCAGCGACATCTGAAGCGTCCAAGAGAGTCCGAAACAGGCCGCGCCGCAAGTTACGCCCGGCCGCGTAACCGCGCAAGGAAACACAGGTTACGCCCACGAGCCTCAGGGCTCCGGCCCACCCGCGATCACCGCCTCCTCGCGCCCGACGAGGCCGCGCTTGATCCAGTGCCAAAACAGGAGCGATCCCACGATCACCGTCGCATAACTGTTGATGAAGCGCCAGACGAGGGTGTAGGTCGGCAGCTCGGGAGGGTGCACGTAGATCTGCATCACGGCTGCCGACAACAGCTCGGCCAGCCCCGACGAACCCGGCGTGGGGGCGAAGTAGAGCAGAAACGTGATGAAGGTTTGCAGCAGCAGGATGTCGACGAAGTTGGTGTGCAGGCCGAGGGTGCGCAGGGCGACATAACCGGCGAGCAGCTTGTTGGCGTGTGACGGCCCGGACAGGAGGACAGCCCAGAACAGCGCGAGCCACCCGCGCGGGCTCCCGAACGCCACCAGGCACTCGTGTGCCCGGTCGATCCCTTCCCGCAGCTGCTCGATTCGCGCCGCCACACGGCCGCTCTTGTGCTCGGCACGTGTCGCCAGCCAGTGGACCGCGTCGCGCAGCCACACGGGGAAGATGATCGCGACGAGCATGAGGACGCCGAGGATGCCGAAGATGGTGAGGCTGGTGCGAAACAAATCGTAGTAGGTGATCCCGAGCACCACGTTGTGCTCCGCCAGCGAGCGTCCGGCGCCCATGTAGATGGCGAGCGGTCCCGCGAGCGCGAAGAATGCGACGGTCGCCACGAAGGTCATGAACGTGGAGGTCATCGCCTCGGGCAGGCGGACGCCGGCGCGACGCATCACCCACATCATGGTGGGGCCGGCGCCGGTCTGAAACGGCGTGAGGTACGCGGCCCAGGCGCTCATGCCGCCGGCGATCACCATGTCGCGCCAGCGCACGCCGGGATGCACGTGCCGCGCCACGATCCACAGCCGCGTGCCGCCGCCGAACCAGTCCATCGAAGCAAGTGCCAGACCGATGATGAGCCAGACCAGATGGAGGTGCGTGAGGCCGCCGAGAAACGCTCCGAGATCTTGGCCGAAGAAGACGAGGACGACGATGACACCGAGGCAGGAGATGACGGCGAACAGCTCGAGGCCGCGCCGCAGCAGCCGCGGGGTGAGGGCGAGGGGCATGTGGGGGCGAAACTACGGGGGCTAGGGACTGGGGGCTAGGGACTCGGGAAAACGGCCATATTCACCTGGCCCCCAACTCCTAACCCCTGGCCCTGTTAGTTTACAGGGTTATGCCATCGTCCCCCGACCGCGTGATCATCCGCAACGCGCGGCAGCACAATCTCAAGGGGATCACCGTGGAGCTGCCGCGGCGCGCGCTCACGGTGGTCACCGGCCCCTCGGGGTCGGGCAAGAGCACACTGGCGTTCGACACGCTGTATGCCGAAGGGCAGCGGCGCTACATCGAGTCCCTCTCGACGTACGCCAAGCAGTTCCTGGAGCGGATGCCCAAGCCGCTGGTGGACGCGGTGGAGGGGATCTCGCCGGCGGTCGCGATCGAGCAGAAGAACCCCACCACCAGCAGCCGGTCGACGGTCGGGACGGCCACCGAGATCTACGACTTCCTGCGCCTGTTGTGGGCGCGGATCGGGACGCCGTACTGCGTGAAGTGCGGCCAGGAAGTGAAGGTGGACACGGTGCAGGAGGTGGTGGACGCATTGAACGCGGAAGTCGGAACGCGGAAGTCGGAACAGGAAGACAACGGGGACAGTTCCGCGTTCCGCGTTCCGCGTTCCGACTTGATCATCACGTTTCCCCTTCCCTCCAGCGCACACCGGCCCGACGTGGACGTGGCCGCCCAGCTGCGCGCGGCCGGGTTCGTGCGCGCCCAGCTGGACGGCGCCATGGTCCGCCTCGATCAGGCCGACGCCGAGGAGCGGGTGCGGCAGGCGGAGGACGTCCTGGTCGTGGTCGACCGTCTGGCCGTGTCCGAGCCGAACCGGGGCCGCCTGACGGACGCGGTCGCGACGGCCTTCAGCGAGGGGGAAGGCGTCGCGGTGGCGCTCGAGAACGGCGACCGCCGGCGTTTCTCCGCGCACCCGACGTGCTCCAATTGCGGCACCGCGGCTCCGGCGCTCACCCCGATCCTGTTCTCCTTCAACAATCCGCGCGGGGCGTGCCCCGGTTGTAACGGCTTCGGCGCGGTGCTCGAGTACGACGAGTCGCTCATCGTGCCCGACGCGCGCAAAAGCCTCGCGGGCGGCGCGCTCGACCCCTGGACCAAGCCGCGCTACGAGGGCCGCCGCCGCATCCTGCGCGAGGCCGCGCGCGTGAAGGGGATCCCGCTCGACACAGCGTGGCGCGATCTGAGCGGCGACGCCCGGCACTTCCTGCTGCACGGCGCGCGTGGGCGATTCCTCGGGATGTTCCCCTTCCTCGAGCGCCTCGAGGCGAAACGCTACAAGCAATACATCCGGGTGTTCCTGCGGCAGTACCAGCTCGCCAAGACCTGCCCCGCTTGCGGCGGGGCGCGGCTCAAGCCGGAAGCGCTGGCGGTGCGCGTGGGCGGCAAGACCGTGGCGGAGGTGTCCGCGCTCACGGCCGGGGCGTTGCGCGACTGGATCGCCGGCCTCGCGCTCACCGATTTCCAGCGCGCCGTCGCCGTCCACATCCTGGCCGAGCTGGGCGCGCGCGTCTCGTTCGTGAACGACGTGGGCCTGGGATATCTCACCCTCGACCGGCTCACCCGCACGCTCTCGGGTGGCGAGGCGCAGCGCATCGCGCTCTCCAACGCCCTCGGCGCCCACCTGGTCGATACCCTGTACGTGCTGGACGAGCCGACGATCGGTCTCCACCCGGCGGACACGGGCCGGCTGCTCGGCCTGTTGCGCCGGCTCGCGGACGCGGGCAACACGGTCGTGGTGGTGGAGCACGACCCGGCGGCGATGCGCGCCGCCGACTGGATGGTGGAGCTCGGGCCCGGGAGCGGCGAAGCGGGCGGCGGACTCGTCTACCAGGGGCCCGCGGCGGGTGTGCGCGACGCGGGCACGCTCACCGGCCAATACCTGTCCGGCGAGAAGCGCATCGGCGTGCCGTCGGCGCGACGGCCGGCCTGCCGCTGGCTCACACTGCGCGGCGCCCGGCTGCACAACCTCGAGAATGTGGACGCCCGGATTCCCCTGGGCACGCTCACCGCGGTCACGGGCGTGTCCGGATCCGGCAAGTCCACGCTCGTGCACGACGTGCTGTACCGCCAGCTGGCGGCCCGGCTGACGGGCGTACACGGCGCCAAGCAGCATCTCGGCGAGCCGGTCGGCGCGGTGCGCGCGCTGGAGGGGTGGGAAGCGGTCAGCGACGTGGTGCTCGTCGACCAGGCCCCGATCGGACGCACGCCACGGTCCAACCCGGTCACCTACATCAAGGCATTCGACGAGCTGCGCGCCCTGTTCGCCGCCGAGCCGCTGGCGCGCGCCCGCCGCTTCACGCCCAGCACGTTCTCGTTCAACGTGGCCGGCGGGCGCTGCGAGGCGTGCGAGGGCGCGGGCCACGTGCTGATCGAGATGGTGTTCCTCGCCAATGTGTTCGTGCCGTGCGACGTGTGCGGGGGGAAACGCTTCAAGAAGGAGACTCTGGAGGTCAAGGTCGGCGGCCGCTCGATCCACGAGGTGCTCGAATGGACCGTGGACCAGGCGCTCGCCCGGTTTCACCGCCACCCCCGGCTGGCGCGCGCACTGTGGCACCTGCAGCAGGTGGGACTGGGGTACCTTCGCCTCGGGCAGCCGGCCACCACGCTCTCGGGGGGCGAAGCGCAGCGGCTCAAGATCGCCCGGGAGCTGGCGCTGGCGGGCGGGAGGGCGCGGCGGGGACGCAAGCTCTACATCCTGGACGAGCCCACCACCGGCCTGCACCTGGACGACGTGCGCATGCTGTGCCGGGTGCTCGATCGGCTGGTGGACGCCGGGCATACGGTCCTCGTGATCGAGCACCACCTCGATGTCGTCAAGCGCGCCGACTGGGTGATCGAGATGGGCCCGGGCGCCGGTGACGCCGGCGGCCGGGTCGTGGCGCAGGGGCCGCCCGAAGAGATCGCGCGGGTCGCGGAGTCGCCCACCGGTCGATACCTGCGGGATCTGGCGTGACGCGACGCCAGGCGGACCTCGCGCTCCTCACGGCCACGTTGCTGTGGGGGACGAGCTTCGTGGCCGTCAAGAGCGCGCTCGCCGACGCGACGCCATTCGCCTTCATCGCCGTGCGCTTCGGGATCGCGGCACTGGCGCTCGCCCCGGGCACCCGCTTTCGCCCCGGCCCCGACCGCGCGGAGCTCCGGGGCGGCCTGCTGTTGGGCACGCTCGTGGCCGTGGGCTTCATCTCCCAGACGGCAGGCCTGGTGATCACGACCCCGGCGCGCTCGGCGTTCATCGTCGCGGTGTCGTCGATCCTCGCGCCGCTGATCGCCCTGGCGCTCCTGGGGCAGCGGCCCAGCTGGCTCACGGCGGCGGCGCTGGCGCTCGCGATGCTCGGCATCTACCTGCTCACGGCGCCGGACGCGGGCGGCTTGAACCGCGGCGACCTGCTCACGCTCATCTGCGCCGCATGCTTCGGCGGCCAGATCGTGGCCGTGACGGCGTTGTCCCGGCGCCATGACGCCCGGCGCCTCGTGTTCTGGCAGATCGCCGCCACGGCGCTGCTGGGAGCACTCGCGGCCGGAGTGCTCGAGCGCCCGCACATCGATTGGACGCCCCGGTTCGTCGGCGCACTCGGGTACACGGTGCTGTTCGCGAGCACGATCTGTTTCCTCTTGCAGATGGCCGCGCAGCGACACATGTCGTCGGCGCGCGCGGCATTGATCTTCTGCTTCGAGCCGCTATTCGCGGCGCTCACGTCCTGGCTGGTGCTCGGGGAGCGGCTCTCGCTGCTGCAGTGGGCCGGGGGGGCGCTCATCCTGTTCGGCATGGTGGCGGCCGAGCTGCCGTTGCGGCCGGAGCCTGCGCAAAGGGCGGCGACACTGGACGATTGACGGCCCGTTGTGCATGATAGGACGTTAACTGCGCAAAGTGCACGGGTGCCGATGAATCACCGTCTGCGCTACGCCCTCCAAATCGCTGCCGTCGCGGCAGCCTACTTCGCCGCGGCTCGCGTGGGCTTACTCGCGGCCGTGGCGCAGCCGGTCGTCTCGTCCGCCTGGCCTCCCTCGGGGGTCGCGCTCGCCGCCCTGCTCCTGCTGGGTTTACGCCTCTGGCCGGGCGTCGCGCTGGGGGCGTTTCTCCTCAACTGGATGGCAGGCGTGTCCGCGGCCGGCGCAGCGGGGATCGCCCTGGGGAACACGCTCGAAGCGGTCGCGGCCGCCTGGTTGCTCGCCCGCGTGGTGGATTTCCGACCCGCGCTCGAGCGGGTGCGCGACGTGATCGCGCTCGTCGTGGTCGCGGCGCTCGCGAGCACGACGCTCAGCGCCACGCTCGGGGTCGCGAGCCTGTGGGCGAGCGGAGCCGTTGCGCCGGACGCGCTGCGGCGTCTCTGGTTCGTGTGGTGGTCGGGCGACGCCCTGGGCGACGTGCTCGTCGCACCGCTCGTGCTCACGTGGGCCCGTGCGGCACGTCCTCCCTCGCGAGGGCTCGAGGCGGCGGGCCTGCTCGCCGCGCTGTTGCTCCTCACGGCACTGCTGCTCCGCAACCCGCTCTCCTACGTCTACGCCGTCTTCCCGGTGGTGGTGTGGGCCGCGCTGCGCTTCGGGACCCGTGGCACCGCCACGACGACGGCCATCGTCGCCGCGCTGACCGTCGGGTACACGCTGCGCGGGCTCGGCCCGTTCGTGGCCTCGACCGCGACCGAGAACCTCGCCCTGTTGCAGACCTTCCTCGGCCTGACTGCGGTGACCGGGCTGGTACTCGCGGCGGTCGTGACGGAGCGGGGCGTGGCCGAGGGAGCCCTGGAGCAAGAGGTCGCCTTCGTCCGGCTGCTGCACGACGTCGCCGTGGCCGCCAACGCGGCGGACACCGCCGAGCATGCGCTCCAGACGGCCGTCGCCCGGGTCTGCCGGGTGACGGGATGGCCGGTGGGTCACGTGTACCTCGTGCCCCCAGACGAGCCGGAGCTGGCGCGGCCCAGCCCGATCTGGCACGACGACCGCCCGTCGCTGCGGGAGCCGTTCCGCCGCGTGACCGCGGTGACCACGCTGCCGCGCGGCGCGGGGCTGCCGGGCCGCGTCCTCCACACCAAGCAGGCGGCGTGGGTCCCCGATGTGACGCGCGACGACAACTTCCCGCGCGCCGGCGCGGCCGCCGACTCCGGCCTGCGTGCCGGGATCGCGTTTCCGGTGCTGGTCGGCCCGAATGTCGTCGCCGTGCTCGAGTTCTTTTCTCCCCATGCCATCGCGCCCGACCACGCGCTGCTCGGGGTCTTGTCCCAGATCGGCACGCAGCTGGGCCGCGTCATCGAGCGGGAGCGCGCCGCGGAGGTGCTGCGCGAGCGCGAAGCGCTGCTCGGCGCAGTGTTCGACCAGTCGGCCGTCGGCATTGCCGTGACCGATCGCAGCGCCCGCTTCATCCGCAGCAACCGGGCGTTCCAAGAGATGATCGGATACGACGGCGTGGAGCTCCGGTCTCTGTCGCACGTCGACATCACGTACGCGGACGACCTTCCCCAGAATCGCGAGCTGATGGCAGAGCTGGCGCGCGGCACCCGATCATCCTACACGTTCGAGAAGCGCTACTGCCGCAAGGACGGCCGGTTGATCTGGGCCCACGTCACCGTGTCGGCGCTCCCCGCGGAAGCCGGCGCGCCGCAGCGGTTCGTCGGCATGGTCGAAGACGTCACGGAGCGTAAAGCGGCGGAGGCGGAGCTGGAGCGTCACCGCGCTCAGTTGCGCGGGCTGGCGGCGCGGCTCGAGGCGGCCCGCGAAGCGGAGCGCGCCCGCATCGCCCGCGAAATCCACGACGAGCTCGGCCAGGCGCTCACCGCCCTGAAGATCGACGTGCTCTGGCTCAAGAAGCGCGTCCTCGAGTCCTCCCCCGAGCTGACACGCAAGCTCGACGGCATGACGGCGATCATCGACAGCACCGCCCAGGGGATCCAGCGAGTCGCCGCCGAGCTGCGTCCCAGCGTCCTGGACGAGCTCGGCCTGCGCGCCGCGATCGAGTGGGAGGCCCGCGAGTTCGCCACGCGCACCGGCATCGAGTGCCGTGTGGAGCTCCCCGAGGGACAAACTGCCGTGGACCCGAGCCGGGCCACCGCGGTGTTCCGCATCTTCCAGGAAGCGCTCACCAACGTGGCGCGCCACGCCGCCGCCACCCGCGTGCTCGTCCGGCTCGGCATGACGCCCAATGCGCTCGACCTCACCGTCGAGGATAACGGCCGGGGCATCCGGGAGGGCGCTCTGCACGACTCCCGCTCCCTTGGCCTGCTCGGCATGCGGGAGCGAGCAGGCAACTTTCACGGCAACGTCACGATCACGGGCAATCCGGGCGCGGGCACCATCTTGACCCTCACCATGCCGCGCAGCGTGTGATCCGGATCTTCATCGCCGACGATCATCACCTGATTCGCGCCGGCTTCCGCCAGCTCGCCGCGGAGGACAACACGCTGCGGGTCGTGGGCGAGGCGGCCGAGGGGCACGATCTGCTGCGAAAGCTCGAGGGGAGCGGTACGGATGTGTTGATCCTGGACATCGGGATGCCCGGGCCCGGGTTCCTCACGCTGCTGGGGCAGCTCAAGCAGCGCCTTCCCCAGGTGCGCGTGCTAGTCGTCAGCATGCACCCGGAGGGGGAGCTCGCCATTCAGGCCCTGCGCGCCGGCGCCGCCGGGTACGTGACCAAGACAGAAGCGCCCACCGACCTGATGGCGGCGGTGGCGAAGGTCCACGCGGGGGGGCGTTACGTGAGCCCCACGCTCGCCGAGCGCCTCGCCGACGCGCTCGCGGCCGGTCCGTCGAGCGGGGCGCACCGGGATCTCTCCGCCCGGGAGTACCAAGTGCTGTGTTTGCTCGGTGGGGGCAAGAGCAACAAGCAGATTGCGGCCGGCTTCAGGGTCGGCCCCAAGACCATCTCCACATACCGCAGCCGTATCCTGCGCAAGCTGGACCTCAAGACCAACGCCGATCTCGTCCGCTACGTCATCGAGCACGACCTCACGACATGAAGCGCGGTGCCGCTGTCGGACGCGACGGACACGTCGCCTCCCAAGCCGTACAGGCCGTGCCAGCCCGCCCCGATACCGTGTTGCGTCGGCGCTGTGCAGTTTGTGCACTTCACAGCCATGCACCCCGCCGCGATTCGTGTCGTTCTGGTTGAAGACTCCAGCCTGGTTCGGCTGCGCCTGGCAGGAATGCTCCGCGACCTGTGGGACGTGGAGCAGGTGTTCGAAGCGGGGAGTGTGGCGGAGGCGGAGCGGCTCCTCCCCGGCGCGAAGCCTCACATGGTCGTGGTGGACATGCGGCTCCCGGACGGCGATGGTCTCGAGGTGGTCGCGGCGGCAAAGCGGCTCATGCCGCAACCCGCCGTGGTCGTGCTCACCAACCACGGGTACGACCAGCTGCGCGCGACGTGCTTGGAGGCGGGCGCCGATCTGTTCCTCGACAAGCGCACCGAGTTCGACCGGCTGCCCGCGATCGTGGCGGACCTACGCGAGCGCCGTGACTCGGGCGCCACCGCGGCGCCGCGAGGATCGGCATGACGCGACGCTCGGACCAGGAAAAGTTCGACCGCTTCACCGCGCTGGCAGCCCGCGTGCTCGGCGTGCCGATCGTGTCGCTCTCGCTGGTGGGGCCGCGTCACGGCGTCGTGATGAGCAGTGCCGGACTGCCCGCCCCACTGGTGCTGCTGCTGGCCCACCGGTTCAGCCGCCACCTCGCCGCGTCGCGCCGGCCGCTCGTGATCGACGACGCCCGCGGGCATCCGCTCGGCGCGAACACCCCGGCCGTGCGGGACGGTCTGGTGATCGCCTACGCCGGCGTGCCGCTGTTCGACACCGGCGGCCGCACGCTGGGGACCCTGTGCGTCATGGATACGCGGCCGCGCGCCTGGACGCGGGACCAGCTCGAGCGGTTGTACGACGTCGCCTGGGTGCTGCGACATGCGGTGGACTGGCGGGCGCCGCAGCGGCTCGGAGCGGAGCCCCGCAAATGGCGGCGTGCCGCCCCGGCCCGGAGCACGCCGCGCCCCAGCCACGGTTGAAGTACCTCCCCCTGCTGACGATATTTGGTCCGCCGCACATTCCCGAGTAGCTCAGCTGGTAGAGCAGCCGGCTGTTAACCGGCGGGTCGCAGGTTCGAGTCCTGCCTCGGGAGTTCCGTAGGTCCCCCTGCCCCAACGAGTTCCAATCCGGGCTCCGGCGTGGGCCCCGGCTCCGGTACCGGTCTCGGGACCGTCGGAACGGTCCCGGTCCATCACTGAGGCCGCTTCCTTAGAGGTGGTCTCGGCGGACCTGGATGTACTCCCGCGCTCGCTGGATGTGGGTATCGCCGCTCGAACAGCAATCCCAATTCGTCCTTCCCGTAGACCGTGATACGCCCGCGGGATATACCTTCCACAGGTCGCTGTCTACGGCAATGGTGGGTCGTGCCAAGGTCGTGGCCTCGTTATCACGCCAGCCCATGCCGCTTGTGAGGGTTCGCTTCCATCGGAGCCGTGATGGCTCCCCGCTTGAGCGCCTCCGCGAGCGCCACTGTGGCGGCGGCCCGATCAGCGTCTAAGCCTCGCTCCCGCAATTGTCGGATCATTCGGGCGAGCCGACGGGCGTAGTCGTGCGTTTTGAGCCTTGCCGCGTCTGCTTCTGGCTTCAGCTTGTCCAGCTCCTTTGCGAGGCGCTGGAGTGTGATCGGTGCCATTGGACTCCCTCGTTAGCCTGTCCCTGCTCATCCTGGTGCACTCTCCGCATCCGGTTACGGACAAGAAAGAAGGGGGCGCGGACTCTTCGGCCGCCCCCCTTTCCTGCACAGATCGGTCGGCGTTGAAACAGACCGGAACTACGAGCGGCCGCACCAACCGGTCGGCTCTAGTTGCTTGCGGCGATCCTGTGGAAGGTCGAGTTCGACACCTCGTAGGCCTCAACCTTCGGTGTTCCCTCCACCACCTTCGCCAGGCTCGTCAGCACCTGCGGATAGATGTCGCGGCTATACTTGTCCGCGTTCTCTTTCCCATCCCACAGACTGATTGCAACCGCTTCGGAGCGGTCCGGGGCAACGAACGAAATCTCGTCCTTGAAGCCAGTCTGTTTCCGAAGCAGAGGCAGGACGTCCTTCTCAAACGTCCGGGTAAACTCACCGGCCGTGTTGGCCTTCAGATGCAGGGACACATTGCGTGCGTACATGTCGACTCCTTTGCGTGACCTACGTGACTCCTACGGCGTGTCTGTGCGTGTGACCACGTCTCTTATCTAGTACATCCCGCCCATACCGCCGCCGCCGGGCATCGGGGGCAGCTTCCCGTTCTCCTTCTTCTGCACCACCACGCACTCGGTGGTGAGGAGCAGTCCCGCGATGGACGCGGCGTTCTGCAGCGCCGTGCGGGTGACCTTGGTCGGATCGATGACGCCGGCCGCGACCAGATCCTCGTACTGGTCGGTCTGGGCGTTGTAGCCGTAGTTGAGCTTGGCCGACTCCTTCACCTTCCCCACGACGATCGCGCCTTCGGCACCCGCGTTCTGCACGATGATCCGGATCGGTTCCTCGAGTGCGCGGCGGACGATCTCCATGCCGGTCTTCTCGTCGTCATCGGAGCCCCTGACCTTGTCGAGCGCCTTCCGGCACCACAAGAGCGCGACACCGCCGCCCGGCACGACGCCCTCCTCGACCGCGGCGCGGGTCGCGTGCAGCGCGTCTTCGACCCGGGCCTTCTTCTCCTTCATTTCGGTCTCGGTGGCCGCACCCACATTGATCACGGCGACGCCGCCCGCCAGCTTCGCGAGCCGCTCCTGCAGCTTTTCCTTGTCGTAGTCCGACGTGGACTTCTCGATCGCCGCGCGGATCTGGCCGATGCGGCCCTGGATGTCGACCTGCTTGCCCTTGCCGCCGATCAGGGTGGTGTTGTCCTTATCCACCACGATGCGCTTGACGTGGCCAAGATCGTCGAGCCCGGTGTTCTCGAGCTTGAAGCCCAGCTCCTCGGAGATCACCTTGCCGGCCGTGAGGGTCGCGATGTCCGTGAGCAACTCCTTGCGCCGGTCGCCGAAGCCCGGGGCCTTGACGGCGCAGACCTTTAGCGTGCCACGGAGCTTGTTCACCACCAGCGTCGCCAGCGCCTCCCCCTCCACGTCCTCGGCGATGATGAGGAGCGGCTTGCCCGCCTGCGCCACCTTCTCGAGCACCGGGAGCAGGTCCTTCATGGTGGCGATCTTCTTTTCGTGCACCAGGACGTAGGCGTCCTCGAGCACGGC
>WNFY01000427.1_pt1 | contig 58453 bp, 61 predicted proteins | sample 5400091 | NCBI WGS metagenome assembly WNFY01 (sample SAMN13153364, study PRJNA577476) | soil metagenome | isolation source: 60 cm soil or saprolite under grassland replicate 1 | place: USA:California | collected 2016-06-15
CCAGCCAGAACAGCAGGTTGGCCATCACCTCCGCGAACCAGCGCGGCCGGTTGTGGATGAACGCCAGCACCACCGCCAGCCCCGCGTACACGTTGGGACAGCGCGCGGCGATCCAGCAGAAGTCGTCCACCCTCGGCGCACCGCAGTGGTCGATGATGAAATTGAGGTCCGGGTAGAGCCAGGCCGGCTCGTCGATGTCGCGGACGTCGAATTTGCTCAGCGACAGCGGCTCCACGGCCGGGCCCTTGTGGAAGAACATGTTCTTCACGCCGAGTTCGAGGCACTTCTCGTACAGCGGGAAGACCATCGGGTCGTTGGCGTTCCAGCCGCGCGAGTCGCCCCGCCATTCGGCGGTGTACCACTTGAACCCCTTCATGCCGAGGCCGCTGATCTGCCGCTCCACCTCGTCGACCGCACCGGGCATGCGCGGGTCGACCCCGCCGAGCGGGATGATCCGGTCGGGGAAGCGGCTGGCGAGCTGGGCGTTCCGCTCGGGGTTGACGAAGCCCGTGTGGTAGAAGTCCATCAGGACCTGGGTCGACAGGACGGTCATGTCGGCGCCGCCCTTGACGAACATCTCCTCCAGGTACCAGTCCGGGTCGACCTTGCGGAACTGGCGCTCGTAGTCCATCGTCCATTTCGGATCGGGCGGGTTGAACCCGGTGTGGAACGCGTAGAAGGTCTCGATGAAGGCGTCGCCGAAACGGTTCTTACAGTTCTCGGCGCTCGCGTCCCAGTAGCCGGTGTGCCCGTCGAGCACGAACTGGCCGTCCTTCATATGGTTCTCTCCTCCACTGGACTCGGACCGGACGCTCGAAGGCTCATGTGAACACCGGTGTCAGGAACTGGCTGACGGTCAGGAAGTTGTCCACGCCGCCCGTGTTCTGGAAATCGGCCACGAAGCTCATGTAGGTGTTGGACTGGCCGGCCCCGACCGGGATCAGTCGCTGCTGCTCGAGCAGGCCACCGCGGATCGTCATGGTGAGCTCTTGCGTCTGCCCGGGGGCGATCGCGGTGGAGGGTTGCACGGTGATCTGCCCGTCACCACCCTGGGAGCCCGCCGCCGTGTTGGCGAACCGCAGCCCGGCGATGTGCAGGTCCTTCATCTGCATCGGGGTGTCGCCCTTGTTGGTGGCCGACACGGTCGCGGTCAGCGTCTGGGTGGCGGTGTCGTAGGTCACCTTGCTCATCGACGCCGTCGCGATGGTCGCCGGAGCGGGAGCCGACGGGATCGTGAACCGGTCAACCTGCTGCGGGATCTTGACCGGGAACGCCCTGGCCTCGTAGATCCACCCGCCGATCAGCAGCAGCGCCGCCGCCAGCATGATCCAGTTCATCGCGCGGTGGTCCTTGCGGGTGATCAGGCCGACCGCGTCACCGCCGTCGTCGTTGACCGAGAGCTGGCTGGTGACGGCCAGCCTGCTGACGGTCGGCTTGGGCACGATCCAGTACAGCAGCCAGACCAGCCCGACCAGGAAGGTGAGGATCGAGAAGCCGTTGACCGGCCAGGCCAGCCCGAAGTTCTCGAGGTTCACCGTCTTGCCGTTGTAGAGGGTGATCGGGTTGGCGAAGCCCGCCGAGTTCTTCTGCACGGTGATCCACTGGCCGGGCCCGATGAGCGAGCCGGCGCCCTTGACCGCGAACGACGGGTGGACGTGGTAGCGCCCGGGAATCCGCCCCTGGATCGTCATCTTGAAGTTGTAGACCGAGCCCTTCTGGACGTAGAAGGACGCTGGCGCCGCCTGGTCGTTGATCACCCGGTCCTTCATCAGGAACACCGGGCCCGGCGCCACCACGCTGAGGTAGGCGGTGTCCGGTCCCTTGAGCGTCTTCGGCCAGGTCTCCAGCACCTTCGCGGTGCCGGTGATCGTGACGGTCTCGCCCTGCTTGATGGTGTCGGTGGAGAAGTTGACGTTCCAGAACGCCACGGTGTTCATCCGCAGCCACGATTCCTGCGCGTTCTCACCGTGCGCCCAGGCCGCTCCTGAGCTGAAGATGGTCAGGACCAGGCCGAGCAGCAATACGAACGCAAAACGTCGACGCATGATCGCTCGCCCTCCTCTCAGACCTTCTTCATGAATTTGCCGATCGGCCAGATGGCCAGCATCCGGCCGATGAACTGCCCGATCCAGTAGCCGACCACCGTCATCGTGGCGCCGAACACCAGCGACACGTACAGCGTCTCGCCGAGGAAGGTCCGCAGCGAGCCCTGCTGGACCAGCCGCAGGTACTCGGGGGTCTGGCTGCGCAGGTACTGGATCCCCTGCACGTCGGCCACGGTCAGCGTGTGGCCCATGAACGACACCGGCTGCAGGAACGGCGACAGCATGACGTAGTTGGTGAACCAGAGGATGAACGCGAACCCCATGCCGCCGATCACCGAGGTGAGCACGAAGCTCTTGGTTTTCAATAACACATAGTCGAGCCAGAGCGCGGCGATCACCGCCGTCACCGGCCAGACGAAATTGAGCGGGTAGTAGACGAAGATGCTCCACTGGAATATCCGCCCGATCTCAGCGGCCAACCACAGGGACAGCGCCGTGTAGACCGCCCCGGTCGGGAATTTCCACGCCAGCCACTGGATGTACTGCAGGGCGGACGGGATGATGATGATCGCGAATGGCGTGATGATCGGCCACCACTGCGCGTCCTTCCAGTCCGTCCAGAAGTCCCAGTCACCGGCGAAGAGCAGCTTGGTGATGTCCGCGGCGGCGCCGACGACGAACGCCGCCGTGACCCAGAACATGACGTCCCATTTTCGGTCGATGTAGCGGTATTTCTTGCCGACGAGCTGCCGCAGCTCGGCTGACCGCTCCCTCGCCTTGAGATCCGAAGTTACCGCCGCCATCGGTGGCCTCCGTTTCCGCAGCTATGAAGTTTTCGGGGGTTGTTACTACGCCGCCTGTTCCTCGAGATCGCTACCCGTCTTCCCGGCGGCGGCATCACCCTCGATCGTGAGCATGCGGATGAGGGTTTCCGCCCACAGCGCGAAGATCCCTGCCGCCAGCCATCCGTAGAACACGAACGGCCAGTGGAACGGCGCGGCGAAGACTTCCTCGGGAATCCACAGGCTGTGGCCCCACTCGTTCATGGCGACCTGTCCCATCTCGGTCACCGACGCGGCGATCAGCAGCGCGAACGACCACGGGAACCCCTTGGCCGCGCCGTAGATGTTCGGCAGCCGGGTGCGCCCGTAGAGGTAGGTGCCGATCGTCATGGTGATCCCGAGCGGGAAGAAGATGTAGAACATCGGGATGTGCGACGGCGTGAACGCCGTGTCCCGGACCGCCGTCTGGTGCCAGGCGCCGTCCTGGTTGGGGAAGAAGCTCGCCTCGATGTAGAGACACACCGAGGTCGCCCCGACCAGCCCCCAGAAGACGGCGATGCGCCGGATCTCCTCGTTGTGGGAGATCTTCAAGGCGACGTTCTTGGCGGAGCGGATCAGCCAGCCCCACCAGACGAGCGTGAAGATGGCCACGCCGAGCAGGCCGCCGACCAGCAGGGTGCGCCACTCCAGGGTGAACGCGTGGCTGGAGGAGTCGAGCCCGCTCTTCCACGCGAAGAACTGCTGGTAGATGCGCAGGCCGATTGCCACCGCCAGGAGTATCAGCGGGGCGACGAGCCCGGTCCGCCAACCGCCGAGCCAGTCGATCGGGCCCCGGCCTGGCTGGAATTCCGGTGTCTGCGGGCTCTGCTCTTCCTCGACGGCTGCCGGCTGTAGCTGTGTCGTCCTTGCCACCATGACCGCCTTTCTTCGGGAGGCAATGACCTCCTGAGGCCGGATACGTCGAATCTGACAACGTGTGGGCCGGTTTGGCGTCGTCTCATCTTGAGATGCGGGCCGCCGAAATCGGCCGGGCCGTCGGCGGCCCGGCTAGCGCTCCTGGCTGGTGATCTCGATCCCGTAGGTGTGGATCTTTCGGTAGATCGTCGCCCGGGAGATCCCGAGCTGCTCCGCCGCTTCCGTACGGTTGCCGCCGGTCTTGACCAGTGCCCTGGCGATCGCGTCGCGCTCCAGCGACTCCCAGGAGGTGAGCACCCGGCGGCTCTGGGCGTGCAGCTCCTCGGGAAGGTCTTCGAGCCGGATGCGCCCGCTCCGCTGGCGCTCCAGGGCGGCCCGGAGCACCTCCTCCAGTTCGGTGACGTTGCCCGGCCACTCCCTGCGAAGCAGGGTCTGGAGCACCTCCGGCGAGCATTCGACCGCCGTGCCGGCGGCGTGGCGGGCGAGCAGCACCGGCACCAGCTCACGGACGTCGTCGATCCGGTGCCGCAGCGGCGGGACGGTCACCGACGCCGAGAAGTGCCGGAGCAGCGTATCCAGCTCCTCGCCGATGATCGTTCTGGTGGCCAGCGTGCCCACGACCCAGGGCCGGTCGTCGGCCTGGCCCGCCTGCTCCAGCGCGGCGCCGAGCGCCAACGCCGCCGCCGGGCTCAGCCGCTCCAGGTGGGCGAGCACCACCGTCCCGCCGGGATCGCGGAGCTGCACCCGCAGGTCGGCCAGCCACTCGCCGGCCGCCCCGTCCGCGATGTCGGTGGCGTCGAGGACCGACAGCGGCGACCGCGGCAGGACCCGCCGGTGCGCCGCCCTGGCCAGCGAGACCTTGCCGACGCCGGGCTCGCCGACCAGCAGCAGCCACGAGCGCCTGCGCGAGTGCGCGTCGACCTCGTGGCAGGCCCTGGCCCAGGCGGCGCTGCGGCCGGCCAGACCAGGCATGGCGGGGGCGTTCTGGGCGACCGCGACCGGCCTCGGCCGGCTCTCCCCGGCGAGCTGGATCTCCACGATCGTGCCGGCGTTGCCGGAGCTGGAGGCGACCGGCCGGCAGAGCAGGCGGACGAGCTGGCCGCCGGACAGCAGCACCTCCCCGGTGGTCTCCCGCGGCGAGCCGGCCAGCTCCATGGCCTTCTCGCGCACGATCGCGTAGTCGTCGTGGTCGAGCAGGTGGGTGGCGCTGACGTTGGTGATGGTCAGGTCGCCGCTCAGCGACAGGACCGGCTTCCTGGTGCGCCGGCAGGCCGACAGGAACTCGCGCAGCAGGGCACGCTCGCGGTCGCCGCTCTGCTCGAACAGCCGCGCCTCGACGTCGCGCGCCGCCTCCTGGACCAGCACGCTCATCAGCAGGCTCGCGTCGGACCGCCAGCAGGTGACGTCGATGACCCCGAGCACCTTCCCGCTGATCGGGTCGCGGATGGGCGCGCCCGCGCAGGAGAGCATCTGGAGCCGGTCGATGAAGTGCTCGTGCCCGAACACGTGCGAGGCGCGCTTCTCCTCGAGCGCGGTGCCGATGCCGTTGGTGCCGATGAACTTCTCCGCGTAGCTGAAGCCCGGCGCCAGCAGGACCCGGTCGAGGTAGCCGTTCAGCGAGCGCTCGCCCGCCCGGCGGTCCAGCACCCAGGCCTGCGAGTCGGTGAGGATGACGCTCATCTTGGTGTCCGCCAGCTCGCGCTCCAGCCGGTTGAGCACCGGCTGGCTGGCGTGCACCAGGCGACTGTCGACGTCGACCTCACCCTTGTAGGGGAGGTCGACCTGGTCGACCGCCACCCCCCAGAACCGTGAGCGGCGCCACGAGCTGAGGATGACCTCGCGCACGTCCGCGCCCATGAGCTCGCCCGACGTCAAGAACGTCTGGCGCGCACGGGCGACGCTGGCCGCCCGATCCGAGACGCTCCCCATAGGGGTCGCCTCCTCCGCCAGTGGTCGGCCTGCACTGACCGACGGTGGAACACCCGCTCGGTTATGTGGAGATACGCCCTGTTCCTACGGGAATCCTAGGCCACGTCCGCCGCAATGACGATGTCTCAAAATGAGAAACGTGAGATGGCCGTGAGTACGCTCCTCAAAGGTCGCCGCCTCACCACCTGGCGGTGAGATATCTGGGGCGGTCGTCGGCCACCGAGTAGGCGAGCTCGACCGACCCGGTGCTGTCGGTGCGGGCGCGCGGAAGGTAGGAGCGCCGCTCCGGGAGCGTGTAGAGGACGTGGCTGGCGCCCCACGGGCCCTGGGGCGTCGGCGCGAACCGCAGGTCGATGGTGGTGCCGAACGGGTCGATGGTGAGGGCGGCGAACCCGCCACCGCCGGCGTCCGGCCAGGAAATCACGCTGCCGACCTTGGCGACCAATTCCCCGCCGCCGCCGCGCTCGATCGGCGCGGCGGCCAGCGCGTTGGGGTCGAAATCGCGACCATTCCAGAACTGCCAGTACCCGCCCGACCGGCCGAGGCCGAAGCGGGCCAGGTAGGTGAGGTTGGTCCAGCCGTCGCGCTCCAGGTTGCCGTACACGTACACCCAGTCGCCGCTGACCAGCACGGCGTGGCCCCAGGCGACCGGCCCCTCGTAGACGGGCAGCGGCGACCCCATGATCAGGTCGGGGAGCTGGAAGGGCACGAGGTAGCGGCGGTTGGTCGCCTGGAACCCAAGGCCGTCCGGGGTGCGGGTGAACTCCTCGACGAACACCATCAGCCGGTCACTCTCGACGAAGCCGCTGGCCGCCCACAGCCAGGTGCCCGGCTGCACCGGCGGGATCAGGTCGGTCGGCTCGCCCGCGGTGCCACCGGCCAGGGTGCGCGGCCGGCCGGAGCCGTCCTGGACGACGATCGCGTTGTGGACGATCACGTCGGCGCCGTCCGCGCGGTGGACCAGCGAGTCGCCGAACAGCCAGGCGACCCGCCGGTCGGGAAGCTGGACGGGGTAGGAGCCGTCCCCCGCCACCCAGCCGCCCGGGGTGGGCGGCCCGCCGAACAGCTTCCAGGTGCCGAGGTCGGCGGTGACATCGGGAACGCGCGGGAGCCAGATCATCGTCACCAGCAGCGCCAGGGGCAGCAGCACCGCGACCACGCGGCGCCGGATCGGGACACGGCGACCCCCGGGCCGGTCATCCCGCCGGCCGACACCCAAGGCCCACCACCTCACAGGCGCTATCGTGCCATAGGCTCGGAACGCGAGAACATGGTCCGCTACCTGGCCGACGAGGCCGGGTCCGCCAGTTCCTGGACATCGGCACCGGCCTAGCGGCGGCTGGCCTCGGCGGCCTCCAGGCGCAGGGCCAGCAGCGGGCAGGCGCTGACCGCGCGGCGGGCGTGGGCCAGCAGGTCGGCGCCGACCGGAGCGGGGTCCACGATCGGGTAGCCCCAGTCGTCGAGGGTGATCCGTTCGGGGAGCAGCTCGGCGCAGAGGCCGTTGCCGTCGCAGGCGATCGGGTCGACGCGGAGGAGCTGCCGGCTCAGCGCCATTGGAGCCCTCGCTGGATGGGTGCCGCGGCCGGGGTCCGCGGGGGGACGATGCGGACCCCGGCCGGGCAGCTTCCGCCGTCGAGGTGCCGCCAGACGTCGCCGGCGAACACCTCGAGGGCGCTTCGGAGCAGGTGGACCGTGCCGTCGGGGAGACGGCAGGCGCCGCGGCCCTCGATCTGGCCGGCCCACCGCCGCAGGCGGTCGAGGTCCGCCGGGGTGGCCTGGCCGTCGTGCAGCGCCGCGGTGGTGCCGGCGATGGCGGCCAGGCCATGGACGCACGGGCCGCACTGGCCGGCGGTCTGGCCCGCCAGCCACGCCAGGATGCGGGCCGTCTCCCCCAGCCCGCAGGCGCTCGCTCCGAGCACCACCACGGCGCCGCAGCCAAGGCTGGCGCCATGCCGGCGCAGGTCGCCGTTGGACAGGCTGGCGGCGCTGGCCTCCTCGGCGCCGATCCAGCTCCCGAAGTAGCCGCCGAGCAGGACCGCGCCAACGCCCTCCGGCGCGCCCGCGGCGCGGCTGACGAGCTGGGCGAGCGGCGCGCCGATGGGGACCTCGTAGACCCCGGGCCGCTCGACCGCGCCGGAGAGGGTGACCAGCGCGCTGCCCGGCTCGTCGGCGGTGCCGAGCTGGCGGAACCAGTCCGGCCCGAAGCGCAGGACCTGGGCGAGGTGGGCGACGGTCTCGACGTTGTCGATCAGGGTCGGGCGGCGGTCGACGCCGCGCTGGAACGGGCGTGGCGGCGTGCGGGTGGGCGTGGCCGGCCCGCCGTTGAGCCAGTGCACCAGCGCGGTCTCCTCGCCGGCGACGTAGCGGGACGGGATGGCGGCCAGCCGGACCTGGACGCCGTCGGAGCGCCCGCGCTCGGCGAGGGCCCGGCCGATGGCGTCGTGGGCGGCGGTGGCGGCGCGGTCGACACAGACCACCACCTCGCTGGCGCCGACCGCCGCGGCGGCCAGCAGCGCACCGTCGATCACGAGGTGCGGGGCCATGGTCAGCAGCAGCTTGTCCTTGTGGCTGCTGGGCTCGCCCTCGGAGCCGTTGACCACCACCACCGGGGCGCCACGGCCATCGCGCACGGCCCGCAGCTTGGTCCCGGTGGGGAAGCTGGCGCCGCCGCGGCCGCGCAGCCCGGACCGCTCCACGGCGGCGATGAAGTCCTCGCGCGGGCGGCCCGGTCGGGGCGGGGCCGGGTAGACCAGCCGGTGCCGGGCGAGCGGGGTGCCGCGGCCCGGCTGGGGGTCGCCGCCGCCCCCGCCGATGCCGGCCAGCAGCCGGGGCAGCCCCGATGGCGCGTCCGGGGCGGCGGCGACCTGCCCGATCGGTCGTGGCATGTCAGCGAGTGTGCGCATGGGGGGTTCCCGTCCTGGACGCGAGTTGGCTGGTGGCCGGCTGTGGGGCCCTGGACCCGATCGCCAGCCGCCACCACACCGCGGCGGCGACCGCGCCGATGGCCATGCTGTCGAGCGCCAGCATCCACACCTGCCGGTGGTCGCTGCCGATGCCGAGCCCGTGCAGGACCGCCAGCGGCCAGCAGGCATAGGCGGCCCAGTGCACCGCCCGCCAGACCCGATGGCCGAGCCGGACGCGCAGCAGGCTGGTCACGACCAGCGCGGCGAGAATGTCGAACGCGAGCGCGCCCAGACCGAGCCAGAGCGGGTGGTAGGACGAAGCGAACGGCACCACCGCGTCGAGCCAGCGGATCGGCACGTAGCCGTCCACCACCACGGTGGTGATGTGCAGGCCCAGGAAGACCAGCGACAGCAGCGACAGGTTGCGGTGCAGTCCCGCCACGACCAGGCGGGGCCAGCGCCGCGTGGCCCAGCGGACCGAGGTGGTGATGCCGAGCACCACCGTGAGGGTCAGCAGGCCCAGGCTGACGGTGCCGCTGCCACGCGCGAGGTACCACAGCGCCGGTGTGCTGGCGAGGATGGGGGTCATGCGGCCGCGGTCTCCTCGGGCACGGGCCAGCCGCCGACCCGGAGCACCTGCCCGTCGGGGCGGACCAGACGGGTGGGCAGGCCGAGCGCGTCGAGCCAGCCGGGGGCGCGCTCGCCGCGGATGATCGCGGCGGTGGCGGCGGTGTTGGCGTCCACGCAGGTGGCGGCGGCGACGCTCACGGTCCGCCAGACCACCCGCGCGGGCCTGCCGGTGGCCGGGTCGACCAGGTGGTGGAGCTGCTGGTCGCCGCGCCGCCAGCGCCGCGCGGTGGTGCTCGAGGTGGCCAGCGCGCCGTCGTGGACGCGCACGGTCTCGCCGGGCGCCTCGGGGCCGGCGTCGTGGCGGTCGGCGACCCGCACCGACCAGCCGCCGGCGGGCGGCTCCCCCGCCGTGGCCAGGTCACCGCCGAGGCTGACCAGCACGCCACAACCGGCGGCCCGGTGCGCGCGCACGGCCGCCCGATCGGCGGCGAGCGCCTTGGCGGTCGCGCCGAGGTCCAGCCGCACGCCTGCGGGGACGCGCACGCGCCGCCGCCGGTCGAGGCGGACCTGCCGCCATCCCGGCACGGCGGCCACCTGCAGCAGCGGGCCGCCGGTCGCGGGGACCGCGGCGAAATCGCGGTCGTAGCCGAGCAGCCTGATCGCCTGGCCGACCGTGGGGTCGACGTCGCCGTCGGTCAGGCGGGCGGCCCGCAGCGCCACCTCCAGCGCCTCGAACAGCACGTCGCCGACCACCACCGAGCGCCCGCCGGCGTCGTTGACCATGGTCAGCTCGGAGTCCTCGCGGAAGCGGCTGCACGCCCGGTCGATCTCCGCCACCTCGGCGGCCACGGCCAGGCAGGCGGGCCCGAGCCGGGTCCTGTCGGTCGCCAGCACCACCGCACCGCTGCCGAGCGCCAGGAAGCTGGCATGTCCGATCCTGTCCATCAGGAGCCTCCAGAGGTCACGCTGCCGGGCCCGCTGCCGGAGGACGGCGAGCTGGACGGCGACTGGAAGGTCGAGCCGGAGTCGCTGGAGCCCGAGTCGCTCGAGCTGGAGTGGCTGCTCTGGCCGGACCCGTCATCGGTGGTGGTCGTGCTGCCGCTGTGGCTCGCGCTCTGGCTGCCGCTGGTCCCGGAGAAGCTACGTGCGGCGATCGCCGAGAACCCGGCCGTGAGCGCCAGCGCCCCGGCGAGCAGCCAGCGCGTCAGGCGCGAGACCCGTCGCAGGCCGGCGTCCCGCTGCGCGGCGGCCCCTCGGTCGGAGGGCATCGGAGTTCCTCTCGCTCGGAGACTGGACACTTCGCAGTGTCCGCGATCCGCTCAAGAGCCAGTCGAGCCAAGTTCGAGAAACTGGTAAGGAACCCGGGGCCGATTCCCGGCCGCCAGGTGGGAGTGCTCACGCGGCCGCCAGGGTGGCCGCCTGGACACCGGTGCGGCCGAGCGCGCGCAGGACGTCTGGCGCCGCGCTGACCAGGAGCAGGCAGTTGCCCGGGCGGGCGAGCTGCCGCGCTGGTGCTCGCAGCGCCGCGGCGAGCTGGTACGGCTCCGGCACGGTCGCGGCGCTCAGGTCGAGGATCCCCCGCTCCTCGGCGAAGTCCGAGAAGAAGCTGCCGGCCGCCAGCCGCAGGTTGTCGGTCGACCGGATGGCGGTGGTCGTGCCCTTCACGGTGGCCTGGACGTTGGTGGAGCCGTTGGTGATCGTGTCGGTGGCCTGGACGACCGGGGCGACGGCCGCCACGGAGTCGAGCTTCTCCAGGGCGGCGACGTCGGTGAGCGTGAGCGTCTTGTTGGAGCCGGCGGTGCCGGCCACGCCCCGGCCGAAGCCGCGGCCACCGTCAGCATCGAGCGCAGCAGGTTGGCCCGCAGCCTCCCGCCCGCGAGCCGGATCGCCTCGACGATCACGGGTTGCCTCCGCCGCCGATCCGGGCGCCCGCTCCGGCGCCGCCGAAGCCGCCGCCCGGCAGGCCTCCGCCCGGGAAGCCGCCGCCCTGCTGCTGGGTCTGGCCGGCGCTGCCGGTGTCGCTGGCGGTCACGCCGGTGACGACCTCCTCGCCGGCCTTGACGCCGGTCAGGACCTCGGTGCCCTCGGTGGTGACCAGGCCGACGACCACCGGCCTGGTCACCGTGCCGGTGCCTGAGACCACCCGCACGCTGGTGTTCGACCCGCTGCCGCTGATCGCGATCTCGTCGACCGTGCCCTTGGCGGTCGACAGGCGATCGAAGGTCAGGTCGACCTCCTGGCCCAGCTTCAGGTCGCCGAGGTCGAGCTGGCTGACGTCGGCCTGCGCGGCCAGCCCGTCCTTGGACAGGCTGGCCAGCTGGCCGCCGGCGGGGACCCGGTCGCCGACCTCCACCGAGACCTCCTGGACGATCGAGCCGGGCTGGTAGGAGACGAACGAGGCCAGGGCGAGCCGACCGGTCTCGTCCAGGTCGTGGTCGGCCTGCCAGTCGGAGAGCGCCTCGACGGTGCCGCTCCCGAACTCGCCGTCCACGTCGCCAGGGTCGTAGCCGGCGCCGGCCAGGGCCTGCTGGAGCGCCTGCACGTCCTGGCCCTCGTCGCCCTCGGCGAGGTTGCGGTACAGCGGGTAGCTCGACGGGATGCCGTAGATCGACTTCCCGTCGATGGTGACCAGGGCGGTGAGCGCCTTGACGGCCTTGCCCTCGCTGAGCGAGACGCTCGTCACGGTCCCGCCCGAGGGCGCCTGGAGCTTCCTGGCGTCGCTGTCCACCAGCGTGAACGAGGCGTCGACCGTCTGCGTGAGCGTTCTCCGCACCGCCTGGGTCGTGGCCAGGGACTGGGTCGTGGGCGCGTCGTCGGCGCTGGTCAGCCGGTAGGCGCCGACCCCGCCGCCGACGGCCACCACCGCCAGCGCCCCCGCGGCGAACCGGCGGCCCAGGCGACCGCGCCGGCGGCTGCTCATTGGGCCGGCTCCTTGGTGATGCTGCTGGCCGTCGCCGTGCCGTTGCCGCCCGAGGCGGACGGGTCGATGCGGACCGAGACCGTGTCGCCGACGGCGAGGTCGCCCTTGGCGGCCGATACCGCCTTGAGGATGGTGGTCTCCCCGCCCAGCTTCACCTTCAGGTCCCCGGCGGGGGTCGAGATGGTGATCACGTCGCCGCTGATCGCGGTGATATCTCCTTGGACGCCGCCGCCGGGCGTGCGGTAGCCCTGGCCGTTCTGGCCGCCGAAAAGGCCGCCCTGGCCGCGCTGGCCCTGGAGGTTTCCGGTGGGCAGCCTGCCCTGCTGAGCCTGCTGCAACGCCTCGGCCAGGGTCGCCGGCCCCGACGAGGCGGTGGTGCGGCCCACCGCGAAGCCGGCGCCGGCGCCGACCACCAGGCAGAGCGCGCCGGCCACGATCCGGTCGCGCCATCCGTGGCGGGGCTCCCCGCGGTCGTAGACCGGGACCTGGTCGCCGGCCGGTTGGTCGAAGCCCGGAGGGGTTGGCTCGGACTGCATCGCTTGCTTCCTTTCCGATCGAGGGGCCGGTCAGGCGGCCACCAGCCGGCCCGAGTCGAGCAGCAGGCGCCGCCCGGCCCGGCTGGCCACCACCGGGTCGTGGCTGATCATCAGGACGGTGCTGCCGGCCCGGTGCAGGTCGCCGAACAGGTCGAGCACGTCCGCGCCGGAGCGGGCGTCGAGGTTGCCGGTCGGCTCGTCCGCCAGCAGCAGCGCCGGCTCGCCGACCAGCGCCCGGGCGATCGCGGCCCGCTGCGTCTCGCCGCCGGACAGCTCCGCCGGGTCGTGGAGCGCTGGTGGCCGTCACCCTCGCGGTCGTCAGCCTGGCCGGCATCGCCGTGCTGAGCGGCTCGCTGGTCGGGCGGCTCGACGACCAGCTCGGCGTCGTCGCCGCGGCCAACCTGCGCGGCCTGGCGGCGGGCCGCCCGCTGACCCCGCCGCCACAGGCTCGCGACGACATCCGGCTCCCGAGCGCCTTCCTGATCCAGTTGCGGGACGCCGACGGCAAGCCGGTGCGCGACTACAGCGTCCCCCTGCGCGAAGGCCAGCCGCTGCCCGGGCTGCCGGACGACGCCGCCTACCTCGAGGCGCACGCCGGCACGCCCTTCACGGTCCACGCCGCCAGCGGCGGCGGCCGCTGGCGCGTCCTGATCGAGCCCATCGCCGACGGCTCCGGCGGAACGCTGGTCGTCGCCGGGGCGCTCGACAACATCGACAGCACCATCGGCCGGCTCCAGGCCATCGACCTGACCGTGAGCGGCGGGGTCCTGCTGATCCTGGTCGGGATCGGGGTGGCGATCGTGCGCGCGAGCCTGCGCCCGCTGGTCGAGATCGAGCAGACCGCCGGGGCCATCGCCGCGGGCCAGCTCTCCAGGCGCGTCCCCGACCGGGACCCACGCACCGAGATCGGGCGGCTCGGCACGGCGCTCAACGGCATGCTCGCCCAGATCGAGGCCGCCTTCGGCGCAAGGGCCGCCTCGGAGGCGGCCGCGCGCGGCTCGGAGGAGCGGGTGCGCCGCTTCGTCGCGGACGCCAGCCACGAGCTGCGCACCCCGCTGACCACCATCCGGGGCTTCGCCGAGCTCTACCGGCAGGGCGCTTCCGACCAGCCCGCCGAGCTGATGCGTCGCATCGAGGAGCAGGCGATCCGGATGGGCCTGCTGGTCGAGGACCTGTTGCTGCTGGCCCGCCTCGACCAGCAGCGCCCGCTCGAGCAGCGCCCCGTCGACCTGCTCGGGGTGACCGCCGACGCCGTCCACGACGCGCGCGCGGTCGCGCCCGACCGCCGCATCGAGCTGCTGACCAGCCACGATGGCGCCTCGGCGCCGCTGGTGGTCATCGGCGACCAGGCGCGGCTGCGCCAGGTGGTCGTCAACCTGATGGGCAACGCGCTCACCCACACCCCGCGGGGACGCCCGTCGAGGTGCGGGTGCGGAGCGTCCTCGAGGGCACCCCCCGGCCGTCGTCGAGGTCGTCGACCACGGGCCTGGGCTCCCGCGGAGCAGGCCCAGCGCGTCTTCGAGCGCTTCTACCGCGCCGACCCCGCCCGGTCACACGACGGCGGCACCGGGCTCGGGCTCGCCATCGTCGCCGCCCTGGTCGCCGCGCACGGCGGCACGGTCGAGGTGGACACCCACCCGGGCAGCGGAGCGACCTTCCGCGTGCTGCTGCCCCTGGCCCCCGACGCCGGCATGTGGCAGGTCCGGAGGTCCATCATGCGCCGTCGATCGTGCGGGGCTCGTGGCCCTCCAGGGGTCGTCGCAGGTCCGGGTGGTTGTTGCGCGGGTTGCCGACCGCTGGGTCCACCGGCCAGCAGACCAGCAGATCGTCCCGCGCCGGGACCAGCAGCGCCGCCAGCGCCTCGGTATCGGTGTTGGCGGAGTCCAGCCAGGCGTCCCATGTCTCGGGCGGCAGGATCACCGGCATCCGATGGTGCACCGACGCCAGCAGCCGGTTCGGCGTGGTGGTCAAGATCGTGCAGGTCCGCAGGTCGCCATCGGGGCTGGGGCCAGCCTGTTCGCCGCCGGAGGCCTTGCCGCCCGTCGCCTTTCCGCCGCCGGCCGCCTCCTTGCCGGCGGCCGCCTGTTCGTCGCCGGCGGCGGCGGGGTGGTGCCAGGTGTCCCACAGCCCGGCGAGCGCCAGCGCCTCGGGCTCGCGGGCGGTGACGTAGATCGGCTGCTTCTTGTTGCCTTTGCCCATGTCCTGCCACTCGTAGAACCCGTCGATCGGGATGATGCACCGCCGCCGGGCGAGCCCGCTCTTCCAGGATTTCTTCTCGCGCACGGTCTCGGCGCGCAGGTTGATCATCCTGGCACCGCCCGAGGCGTCCTTGGCCCACTTGGGCACCAGCCCCCAGCGCAGCTTGCGGAGCTGGCGGGCGCCGTCAGCGCTCGCCACGATCACCAGGATGTCGCTCGCCGGAGTGACGTTCCAGCTCGGCTGGTGGCCCTCGACGCCGACCGGGTCGGCATGGAACTGTTCGCCCAGCAGCGACGGCTGGGTCGAGGAGCTGAAGCGACCGCACATGCCCGCTACGGTAGCAGCAACACCCGACAACCCGGTCGTTCCCGGGCCGGCCCTGTAGGGTGGCCGGGTTCGCAATCGTGACGGTGTTTGGGGGGTGCATGGTGCGCGCGATCCTGATGGTTGCCGTGGGCGGGCCGGAGGTGCTGCAGCCTGCCGAGGTCGCCGAGCTGGAGTTCGGCAGACGAGACGTCCGCGTCGAGCTGCGCGCCGCCGGCGTCAACCCGGTCGACTACAAGCTGCGTGGTCACGGCACGCTTGCCGGGGGGCCGCCGGCGATCCTGGGGCGGGACGGCGCCGGCGTCGTTTCGGACGTTGGCGCCGAGGTGACCCGCTTCCAGCCTGGTGACGAGGTCTATTTCTGTGACGGCGGGTTCGGGACCACCCAGGGCACCTACGCCGAGGCCAAGGCCCTGGACGAGCGGCTGGTCGCCCACAAGCCGCGGCGCTTGTCGTTCGTCGAGGCCGCGGCGGCGCCGCTGGTGACCATCACCGCTTGGGAGGCGCTCCACGGGCGGGCCCGCGTCACCAACGGCCAGCGGGTGCTGGTCCAGGGCGGCGCCGGCGGGGTGGGGCACATGTCGGTGCAGATCGCCCGGGTGGCGGGTGCCAGGGTGGCGGCGACCGTTTCCGCCGGGCCGAAGGCGGAGCTGGCCGCCAAGCTCGGCGCGGAGCGGTGCATCGACTACCGGTCAGAGGACGTCGGCGAGGCGGTCCGGGCCTGGGCGGGCGGCGACGGGGCCGACGTGGTCCACGACACCGTCGGCGGCCGGACGTTCGCCGGCAGCTTCGGGCTGGTGCGCCCCTACGGCGATCTGGTCTCCAACGTGGAAAGCGCCTGGCCGGCGGAGGCGATCCAGGCGATGCAGCAGCGCAACCTGCGCGTCTCGTTCACCTGGACGCTGGCTCCGTCGGTCTTCGGCTGGTTCGACCAGCGAATACGCCAGACAGCGATCCTGGAGGATGCCGCCCGGCTGTTCGACTCCGGGGCGCTGTCGGTGCAGGTCGGGGCGACCTTCCCGCTGGAGGAGGCCGCCGCCGCCCATCAGGCCCTGGAGGCCGGCCAGGTGCTCGGCAAGGCCGTCCTGACCATCTGACCGCCCGCCCACGCCCACGACCGGAACGGCCCGCCGCGGATCAGCGGCGGCGGGGTGCTCGCTACCGGCTCGACCGCGACGTCATCGTTTGGAAGACCGGCTCGCCGCGCTTGTAGGCGCGGATGATCTCGGCGTAGCGACGGCCGCTCGCCTTGATGGTCCGGCGCTGGGTCGGGTAGTCGACGTGCACCAGCCCGAAGCGCTTGGCGTAGCCGTAGGCCCACTCGAAGTTGTCCAGCAGCGACCACACGAAGTACCCGGCCAGCGGGACCCCGCGCCGGACCGCCCGCCCGCTGGCCGCCAGGTGCGCCTCCAGGTACCTGGTCCGCTCCGCGTCCGCGATGTTGCCGTCCTGGTGGACGTCGTCGGCCCAGGCCGAGCCGCTCTCGGTGACGTACAGGCGCGGGACCTGGTACTCGCCGGTGAGCCGCAGCAGCAGCTCCTCGAGCCCGTCGGGGTAGACCTCCCAGCCCATCTCGGTGAGCTGGGAGCCCGGCACGTGCACGCGGCGGGCGTAGGGGATCGGCCCCGCCGGGTCGTCGGCGACCACCTGCCGGAAGTAGTAGTTCAGCCCGAGGTGCTCCATGGGCGTGGCGATCAGCTCGAGATCGCCGGCCCGCACCGGCGGCTCCACCTGGTAGACGTCGAGCATGTCGGCGGGGTACCCGCGCCCGTGCAGCGGGTCCAGCCACCACCGGTTGGTGTGACCGTCCGCCCGCCAGGCGGCGGCGGTGTCCCGCTCCTCGCGCCCGGCGGGCACGCACGGGCTCAAGTTGAGCACCACACCGATCCGCGCCGGCGCGGTGGCGGCACCGCGCACCGCGCCGGCCCCCAGACCGTGAGCGAGCAGCAGGTGGTGCGCCGCGGGCACGGCCAGCGCGATGTCGCGGGCCCCCGGCGCCATCCAGCCCTCCAGGTGCCCGATCCAGGCGGAGCAGAGAGGCTCGTTGACCGTGAACCAGTCGCTGACGCGGTCGCCGAGCCGGGCGGCGACCACCGCGGCGAACTCGGCGAACGCGAAGGCGGTGTCCCGGCTCGGCCAGCCGCCGCGGTCCTGGAGCGCCTGGGGCAGGTCCCAGTGGTAGAGGGTCGTGAACGGCCGGATGCCGGCGGCCAGCAGCCCGTCCACCAGCCGGTCGTAGAAGTCCAGCCCGGCCTGGTTGACCGCGCCGGTCCCCTCGGGCAGCACCCGGGGCCAGGCGACCGAGAACCGGTACGCGTCCAGCCCCAGCTCCCCCATCAGCGCGATGTCGCGCGGCCAGCGGTGGTAGTGGTCGCACGCCTCCGCGCCGCTGTCGCCGTTGTCGATCGCCCCGGGCACCTGGCAGAAGGTGTCCCAGATGGACGGCGCGCGTCCATCCTCGCCGGCGGCTCCCTCGATCTGATAGGCCGAGGTCGCCGCTCCCCAGACGAAATCAGGCCCCAGGTCGAGTCCGTCGCTCATCGACGCTCCTTCCGCAGTGGTTGGCGGGTCGGATCGTGGGGGATCCGCTCGACCCGGCTATTTGACGGCGCCGGCGGTCAGGCCGGCGACGAAATGGCGTTGCAGCGCAAGGAACCCGATGACCACCGGGACGCTGACCACCAGGGAGGCGGCCATCACCTGGTTCCAGTACACGTCGTTGGAGGTCGCGTACCCCTGCAGCCCAACGGCCAACGTCCGCGAGCCCTCGTCGGTCATCACCGACGCGAACAGCACCTCGCCCCAGGCGGTGGTGAAGGCGTAGACGGCGACCGCGACGATCCCGGGCACGGCGGTGGGCAGGATGACCCGCAGCAGCGTCCGCAGCGGGCCGGCCCCGTCGACCTGTGCCGCCTCGTCCAGCCCCCGCGGGATGGCGTCGAAGTACCGCACCAGCATCCAGATCGAGAACGGCAGCGAGAAGGTCAGGTAGGTGATGATCAGCCCGGTCCGGCTCGCGTAGAGCTGGGTGCCGGTGAGCCTGCCGAGGTTCACATAGATGATGAACAGTGGCAGCAGGAACAGGATGCCGGGGAACATCTGGGTCGACAGGACCGTGATGCTGAACACCCCGCGGCCGGGGAAGCGGTACCGGCTGACGGCGTAGGCGGCGAAGATGGCCACCGTCACCGAGCACGCCATCGCGACCCCGGACACGACCACGCTGTTCAGGAAGTACCTCCCCAGCGGGACGGTGTGCCAGATGTCCACGAAGGGCCGCAGGGTCAGGCGCGACGGGATCCAGCGGAAGGTCGACTGCACGTCGACCAGCGGTTTGACCGACGAGCTGACCAGCGCGTAGATCGGCGCCAGGGTGAAGACGCCCAGCGCCGCCAGGACGACCACCCTGGCCACCTTCACCCATCGGGGTTCACGCATGGCTCCTCCGCAGGGACGTGAGGATCAGGTAGGCCGCGGTGACGGCCAGCAGGAACAGCAGCAACAGCACGCTCATCGCCGAGCCGAGGCCGAAGTTCCAGGTGATGAACGAGCTCTGGTAGATGTGCACGGAGATCAGGTCCGCCGCGCGCGGCGCGGCCCTGCCGAACAGCACGTAGGGGGTGTTGAAGTCGTTGAACGTCCAGAGGAACAGCACCAGGACGAGCACCTGGTTGACCGGGCGCAGCAGCGGCAGGGTGATGTGGCGGAACTGGCGGCCGAAGCTGGCCCCGTCGATCGCGGCCGCCTCGTAGAGATCTGGCGGGATCGTCTGGAGCCCGGCGGTCAGGCACAGCAGCGCGAACGGCCAGGTGCGCCACACCGAGACGGCCACCAGGGCAGCGAAGCTGTTGCCGCCGATCAGCCAGAAGGGGCGGCCGTGCGCCAGGTGCAGGTCGTTGACGATGACGTGGTTGAGCATCCCGGTGTCGCGCTGCAGCACGAACCGCCAGGTGATGATCGCGGCGTAGGCGGGCAGCGCGTACGGGGTGAGGAACAGGGTCCGTAGCAGTCCCCTGCCACGGAACGGCCGCTGCAGCAGCACCGCCCCCACCGTGCCGAGCAGCCAGGACAGGCCGACCGACGCCAGCGTGTACGCCACCGTGACCCGGAGGGAGCTCAGCAGGTCGCCGCCGATCGGGCCGTGCACGTCCAAGGCCACCCGGTAATTGCCGAGCCCCTTGAACGGTGCGGCCGACCAGTTGCGGATGAAGAACTGGGTCAGGCCCTTGAGGCTCATCCACACCCCGACGACCATCGGGATCAGGTGCACCAGCAGCTCGAGGACGAGCGCCGGGAGCAGCATCGCGTACGGCGTCAGCCGGGAGCGGCGCCAGCCCGTCCCGCGCCGCTCGGGCGGGGGGCCGCCGACCCGGAGTTGGGCCGCCGCCCCCCGCCGGCGTCCGGACGTGGTGACCGTTGCCATCCCGCGGTGCGGCCTAGCCGCCGGCCTTGACCTGCTGATTGGCCTCGGACAGCTTGGCCTTGATGGCGTCGGAGGTGATCGGCTTGCCGCTGGCCGCGTCCGCGAACAGGTCCTTCATGACGGTCCCGACCAGGGTCTCGAACTGGCTCTCCTGCGCCACCTGCGGCAGCGGCGCGGCGGTGCTCGCCAGCTCTCCCTGGAAGACCTTGACCGTGTCGGTCTGGAACGCCTGGTCCGAGTACGCCTCCTGGACAGTCGGCAGCGAGCCGTAGGTCTTGTTGAGCGCGATCTGCTCGGCCTCGCTGGTCATGAACTTCACGAACTGGAGGGCGGCGTCCTTGTGCTCGGTGTTGGCGAACACCGCCAGGTTGATCCCGGCCACCATGCTGTTGACGTGCCTGCCGCCCGGCGGCGCCGGCGCCTCGAACGGGATCGGGGCCACGCCGTAGTCGTCGGGTTTCATCCCGTGCGACTTCAGCGCGGTGTCCGCGGCCTGCCACAGCAGCATCGCCGCCTTGCCGGTGGCGAAGTCGGTCACCGACTGGTTGTTGGCGTACTCGGCGTCGCTCGGGTTGGCGATCTTGTCGACCGCCATGAAGTCGATGTAGCGCTTGATCGCGGCCACCTCGCCGGGCGAGTCGAACTGCGGCTTGCCCGCGCTGTCGAACAGGTCGGCGCCGTACTGCTGGCCGAAGGTGAAGGCATGGTGGGAGTTCTCGCTCACGCTGCCGCCCTCCAGCGCGAGCCCCCACTGGTTGCCGTGGGTGAGCTTCTTGCCGTCGGCGACCAGCTCGTCCCAGGTCGTCGGCGGGGCGCTGATGCCCGCCGCGGCGAACATCTTCTTGTTGTAGTAGAGGGCGTAGGCCATCGAGTAGATCGGCACCGCCGCCGGCGGCTGGCCGGCGGCGCCGGTCGCCTGGAGGCTGCCGGACAGGAACCGGTCCTTGCCCCCGATCGCGTTCATCGAGGCGTCGTCGAAGGGCATGAACGCGCCGGTCGCCTGCAGCGAGGCGGACCAGGTGTTGCCGATGTTGAGCACGTCCGGGCCCTGGCCGGAGGTGGCGGCGGCGAGGATGCGGTTGAGCAGGTCCGCCCAGCCGATCACCTCCACCTTGACGGTGATGCCGGTCTGCGCCTTGAACTTGTCCAGCTCCGGTTGCAGGACCGCCTTGTCGTTGTCGAGGCTGGTGCCCTGGTTGCTGGCCCAGTAGGTCAGCGTCGTGCCGGCGTTGGACCCGGAGCCGGACTGGCTGCCGGACTGGCTGCTACTGCACGCGACGAGCAGCGGCGACAGCAGCACCGCGGTCGCGAGCAGCAGGCCGAGTCTGCGAAGCGTCATGGTCGTGCCGTCCTTTCGTCGTTGGCGGGGACGGGCGGGTGCGCTGGCGGGGACGGTGGGCGCGCGGTACGATGCTCCGCGATGGCCTAAGACTTATTCTAAGTCTTAGTTTATGTCGGCATTTAACCCCCGAGGGATGCCGTGGTCAAGATGGCGCCGACCCGCAGCACGCTGCGCGACGTCAGGCGGCGAAACCGCTCCGCGTTGCTCACGACGCTGTTCTTCAACGCCCCGCTCAGCCGCCAGGAGCTCAGCCATCTGACCGGGCTGTCGGTGGCGACGGTCGGCAACGTGACCGGCGAGCTGATCGAGGAGCGGCTGGTGGTGGAGGCCGGGCTGGTCGACTCCGACGGGGGGCGGCCGCGGGTGCTGCTGCGGGTCGACCCCAACTACGGCCACCTGGTCGGGATCGACGTCGGCGAGACGGGCGTGAAGGCGGAGCTGTTCGACCTGACGATGGGCCGCCTGGCCGCGGTGGAGCACCCGATGCGCTCGCCCCGGCCCGATCCCGCCGAGGTCGTCGTCCAGGTGACCGCCGCCCTCGACCAGGTCGTCGACGAGGCGGGCGTCGACCAGCAGAGCGTCATCGGCGTGGGCGTCGGCGTGCCCGGCACGGTCGAGCAGAGCCCGCGGGTGCGGGTGCACGCGCAGGTGATCGGCTGGGACGCGGTGCCCTTCGAGGAGCTGGTCCGCGCCGGCGGGGTCGGAGTCCCGCTGTTCTTCGACAACGGCGCCAAGACCCAGGGCCAGGCGGAGCTGTGGTTCGGCGCGGGTCGCGGCGCGAGCCACGCGGTCGTGGCGCTGCTCGGCTCCGGTGTGGGAGCCGCCGTGATGACCCACGGCCGGATCTACCAGGGCGCCACCAGCAGCGCCGGCGAATGGGGGCACACCACCATCCTGTACGGCGGGCGCCAGTGCCGCTGCGGCGCCCGGGGCTGCCTGGAGGCCTACGTCGGCGCCGAGGCCATCCTCGACCGCTACCGGAGGGCGCGGCGCGGACGGCCGGTGCCCGGGGACGACGAGGAGTCCAGCCTCGCCGCGCTCATCGAGGCCGCGCCCAGCTCACGGGCGGCCGCGAAGGTCCTGGAGGAAACCGCCGGCTACCTCGGCGCCGGCATCGCCAACCTCATCAACCTCTTCAACCCGGAGCGGATCGTGCTGGGCGGCTGGGCGGGTATCGCCCTTGGCGAGGCGCTGCTGCCGCGGATCCGGGCGGCCGCGGAGGCGCACGCGCTGCGCCACCCCTACGGGCAGACGACCATCGAGCTGTGCCAGCTCGGCCCGGACGCCGTCGCCTTCGGCGCCGCGACCCTGCCGCTGGCCGCGCTGCTGGCGCGCGGCGGCCTCAGGGGACCAGCGGGCGGACCTGGAGTGCCACGAAGCGCATGAAGCCCTCCGGGTCGGGGTCGTCGGCGGTCGGCTGGAGGATCACCGAATCGGCGCCCGCCTCCGCCCAACGCCGCACGGCGTCGGCGACGGCCTCCGCGTCGCCCGCGACCCCGACCTCGGCCGGGTCCCCGCCGAAGCTCCGCACCTCGGCGTGGAGACGCTGCCGCGCCTCGGGCCCGGTCGCGGCGAGCAGGTAGACGGTGAGCGGCTGCACCCGGTCGCGGCCGGCGGCGCGGCGCCCCTCCTCCACCAGCCGGCGGGCCTCGCGCACGCCGTCCTCGGTCGTGCCCCCGGTGAGGATCGTCCCGTCGGCGAGCTCGCCGCACAGCCGCAGCGAGCGTGGCCCGACGGCGCCGGCGAGCAGGGCGGGCGCCGGTTGCGGCGGCCAGTCGAGCGCGACCTTGTCGAGGCGCAGGTAGGCGCCGTCGGTGGTGACCTCCTCACCCCGCAGCAGCGCGCGGAGCGCCACGACGTATTCGCGCAGCAGCGTGATCGGCGAGTCGACGCCCGCGCCGACCTGGCGCATCCAGTCCTGCACGCCGTGGCCGACGCCCACCCGCACCCGGCCGGGGAACAACCGGTGCAGGGTGGCGACCTCCATCGCGGTCAGCGCGACGTTGCGCAACGGCACCGGCAGCAGGCCCACCCCCACACGCAGCCGCTCGGTCCACGCCAGCGCCGCCGCCGCGGCGGCGACCCCGCTCTCGCGGAAGCAGTCCTCCCACAGCCACAGCTCCTCGAGGCCCGACTCGTCGGCGAGCCGGGCGACGCCGCGCAGCCGCTCCGGCGGAAGCTGCGGCAGGAACACCGCACCAAGCGTGGTCATGGGTCGATCTTCCCATCCCGCCCCGACACGCCGCCAAGTCCTGGCGGGGGCCGCGGCGGGCCAGGTTGCTTGCTCCGCCATGACCGCTTTGACCTGGGGTTGTATGCTTGCTCCGGCAGCTTCCCGTCCCCTCCGAGCCGCTGCCGAGGTGAGATGACCAGTATCCTCAAACTGCAAGGCATGCACGCCGCCACCGCCAGTAGCGTCGGCTGGATCGACGCCGCGGGCAACGGTCCCGCATGCGACTTCTGCGAGCAGCCCGCTGATTTCTTCAAGCCGGTCGACCGGGGCCCTGGCGGTCTCCCCGGGCGGCTCTGGTGGTGCCAGCCCTGCGAGACGACCTGGGTGACGTCGTAGGTGGCGGCGCGCGCGGGAGCGTGAGCGCCCGGATCTGGGACCACCCCTCCCGAATCCTAATCGGCCGCCTCGTGCCCGAGGTGGCGCTGGACCTGGACGATCGTGCCGGTCCAGTTGCACGACCGGCACCAGCAGTAGAAGACACGGTCGTCGGCGACCCAGTACTCGACGACGAGCCCGCCGGAGCCGGCGACCGGCGCGCCGCAGCGGGGGCAGTGCCGCGGCGCATCGCGCAGGTGCCGCTCGGCGTCGTGGGCGAACCATGCGGCCGCCGGCGCCGGCCCCTCAGGCACCGGTTGCGACCTTCGCCCTGGATTCGGCGGCCTCGACGTGCAACCGCCGCAGCTCGTCGAGCTGCGGCGAGTACCGGGAGAAGCCCCGGTCGATCCACTGGATCGCGAACTCGGCGCCCGCCCCGAACTTGTTCTTCTCGCAGGGCAGGTCGATGCACGAGTTGCGGGCCGGGTCGCGGACCACACCGATGGGATCGCGGCCCTCGGCGACGGCGGCGAGCTGCTGCTTGAACTGCTTGCGCAGCATCGCGATCCCCACGTCGGACTTGCCGAGGTGCTCGACGGTCCGGTCGGTGATCGCGCCCTGGGTCACCCAGGCCATGATGTCCTGGCCCTCGACGTAGTCGACGATGTGGTTGCCCTGGCCGTCGCGCCAGCGCAGCTCGTACTCGGGGATCGTCGCCTGCTGCGGCCAGTGGCCGCCATCCGGGTTGTGGACGGTGTAGAGCACGAACCAGGTGGTGGTGTCGTCGACCGGGACGCGGATCTGCATCTGGTCGATCCCGCCGCCGCCCACCCGCATGCAGTACGGGAAGACCATCGGGTGGCCGACCGCCCAGTCGTCGTCCTCCTCGGTGTGCCCTTCGAGCAGGCGCCGCTTGATGATGCCGTGCTCGAACTCGTCGAAGGCGATCTTGACGTGCCTGCGCTGGAAGGACGCCGGCGCCTCGAAGCCGAGCCGGTTGCCGAGGAACTCGAAGTAGCGGCCGTGCAGCCACTCGACGTGGTGCGGGTCGACGGCGTTCTCCATGATCTGGAGCCAGTTGCACGGCAGCATCGCATGGCCGATATCGCGCTGGCCCTCCATCACGTAGACGTCGTAGCGTGGCAGCAGCGGCGCCGGCCGCGGGCCGAGGTAGACCCAGACCATGCCGCCCAGCTCCTGGGCCAGGCCGGCGTTGGCCTTGACGCGGTCCCTGAACGCGGTCTTCTCCATCTCGGCGGGCTGGTCCAGGCAGGTGCCGTCCAGCCCGAACAGCCAACCGTGGTAGCCGCAGCGGATGCCGTCGCGCTCGGCGACGCCGTAGGCCAGCGACGCCCGCCGGTGCGGGCAGTGCTCCTCCACGATCCCGTAGGCGCCGTCGCCGGTGCGGTAGACCGCCCAGTCCTCGCCGAGCAGGCGCACCCGTTTGACGGGGAACTCGTCGAGCTGGCTGGTGAACGCGACCGGGTACCAGTAGCGGCGCAGGAGCTCGCCCATCGGCGTGCCGGGACCGACGCGGGTCAGCTCGGCGTTCTGCTGCGCGGTGAGCATGATCGGACCTCCTCCGGTCAGTCGAGCAGGTCGACCGTGCCGTTGTTGCCGTCGACGCGGATCCGCTGGCCGTTCTTGATGGTCTTGGTGCCGAACGCCGTGCCGGTCACCGCCGGCAGCCCGTACTCGCGGCAGACGATCGCGGCGTGGGCCATCATCCCGCCGACGTCGGTGACGGTGGCCTTGATCTTCCCGAAGATGGGCGCCCAGCTCGGAGCGGTGAGTGGGGCGACCAGGATCTCGCCCTCCCGCACCTCGGCGATCTGGTCGGCGGAGAAGATCACCCGGGCCGGCCCTTCCGCCACCCCCGGCGAGGCGGCGAAGCCCCGCAGGCCGCCGTCGCCGCCCTCCGAGGACCCCAGCCACTGCTTGACGCTGTCGCCGGTGATGCCCCACAGCATGATCGTGAACGGCTCGGTCACGACCTCGGGCGGCCTGCCCAGCGCCGGCGGCGGCGACCAGGCCCGCAGCGCCGCCAGGATGCGCCTGCGGCGGTCGAGCTCCCGCGGCCAGTACTTCGGCCCGCGCGGCTGCACGCCGACCGCCCAGGCGCTGTACATGTCCCACAGCGCCTCCGGCAGCTCGTCCCGCTTGAGCAGGAAGACGTCGTCCTCCTGGGTGAAGAACCCCTCCTTCACCAGCGTGCCGCCGAGCTGGCGCAGCTTGCGCCACAGCACCGAGTGGCTCCAGTGCTCGACGTAGAAGTTGTGGTTCTCGACGTAGGGGAAGACCACCCGGGCCAGGCCGAGCTTCTGGCCGAAGGCGGCGCGGTCCTCGTCGCTGGCCAGCAGCTCCGCGTACTCGGCCATGATGCGGTCACGCTCGGCGCGGATCGCCTCGATCGGCCTCGAGATGTCCACGCCCGCGCGGAGCTTGCCGATGTAGTCGCGGACGAACCCCAACGGGATGTCGAGGTGCTCGAGCCAGACCTCGTCGGTGTGGTAGAAACCGCTGCCCGCCGAGAAGTTGAACCAGGGCTGCGCCGACGCCTCCCACTGCGCCAGCCAGGCCCGGCCCTCCGCGCTCTGCCGCAGCGCCGCGATGACCGCCGCTGTCGAGGGGTCCTCGAAGGCGGCGTCGACGCCGGTGTCGACCGCCAGGCGGGCGAGCTTCTTCAGCTCCTCGTCCGGCTGGAACAGGTCCACCTCGACGCCGGCGACCATCTTGGCGATCGCCAGGTCCGGGACGTTGGGGAAGGCCTGCTTGCAGAAGCCGAAGAAGTCGAGGTAGGCGGCGTAGCCGAGGTTGAGGAACTCGAAGTGGTACTGCCAGAGCTGGAGCGCCAGGTCCACCAGCCGGTGGTAGCGGGCGAGCAGCTCCAGGCCGGAGCCGGTGCCGCGCCCCTCGGTGACGACCGCCAGCTCCTCCTTGTCCGGCAGCGGGTCGAAGCGCAGCGCCTCCATCTCGCCGACCAGCGCGCGGATCTTGCGCATCCACTGGTCGTAGAGCGTGCTCCAGTTCTGGAAATAGAAGCCGGCGCGCTCCAGGAAGTGCGGGACCCGCGCCTCGATCTCCGCCGGGTCGGCGACGCCGACCGGGGAGAGGAACGCGTAGCCGTTGAGCACCCGGTAGTCGACGCCCAGCGCCGGCGGGATCAGGTAGTGGCGGGTGTTGTACTGCGACAGCGAGGCGATCGCGAACTCGTAGAAGGTGGCGTCCCAGGGGCTGATGACCTCCGGCCAGTGGACCCCGTCCTGGAACCAGAACATCGAGTCCTCGTACTCGCGGCGGTCCTCACTGAACGGCAGGGAGTAGCTGTAGAGCCCCTGCCACCCCTCGGCGCCCGCGGGGGTCTCGATCTCGAAGGGGCTGGGGAACCTGTCCGCCATGCCAGTGTCCTTTCCGTGTCGCCCGCTGGGCGGGGATCACCCGGGGACCGCCGGGTCGGATGGCGAGGTTGGTCGTGCGTGCAGCGGCTGCAGGAGGGTGGCGACGATGCTGGAGGCGAAGTCGCCACCCGCGCCGGCCACGGGTGCGCGCGGCCGGCTGCTCCAGACCGTCTCCGGGCGGGACTGGAGCAGCACGACGTTGGCCGCCTCGGGCAGGTCCTGGTCGACGGCCCACTCCACGTCCTGGGGGCAGCCGTAGTGCTTCTCGGCACGGCGGGCCAGGCGCGCCACGGCGCGCACCTCGTCGTCGGCGAGGCTCGGGGCGGTGCGGCGGGCCTCCTCGACCGGGCTCCGCTCGACCGTGTCGCGCTCGCCGAGCCGGTACTCGTACTGCTTGTCGGAGATGGTGCGCCTGGTGATCTCGCCGAGGACCTTGTCGACCAGGAAGCTGTCGGGGGTCACCTCGCCGGCGACGACGCTCTCGCCGAAGCCCCAGGCCGCCTCGACCGCCACCTGCGAGCGGTCGCCGTCGCTGGGGTTGAGCGTGAACGCCACCCCGGACGCCTTGGGGCGCACCATCTTCTGCACGCCGACCGACATCGCCACGACCTCGTGGTCGTGGCCGGTCTCGTGCCGGTAGGCGATGGCGCGGGCGGTGAACAGGCTCGACCAGCAGCGGCTGACGTGCCGCAGGACGTCGTCGGGCCCGCGCACCCACAGGAAGGTGTCGTGCTCGCCGGCGAAGCTGGCGTCGGGCAGGTCCTCGGAGCTGGCCGAGGAGCGCACCGCGACCGGCACGGCGCCGCTGGCGCAGTGCTCGCACAGTGCCTGGTAGGCGCGCCGCACCGCCTCGGCGACGCCGTCGTCCAGCGGGACCAGCTCGATGCGGCGGCGGATGGCGGCGCTGATCTCCTCCAGGGCGCCCGCGTCGCCGAGGTCGACCTCGGCGAGCAGCCGCCCGACCGCCCGCCGCAGGTCGGCGTGGCGGCGCAGCGTCTGGTAGGCGTCGATGGTGACCGCGAACCCGGGGGGCACCGGCAGCCCGGCGGCGAGCAGCTCGCCGAGGCTCGCGTTCTTGCCGCCGAGCCGCGCGCGGTCCGCCGGGTCGTACTCGTGCAGCCAGCGCACGAAGGTCATGGGATGCCCTCCCACCAGTCGGGCAGGTCGGCCAGGGGCGGGACCTGGACCTCCTGGACGCGGTTGCGGTAGGCGACCAGCGCCTCCTGGCCGCCCTCCTTCAGCTTCACCAGGACTTCCTCGGTGTTGTAGGGCTCGCCCGGGTCGTAGCCCGCCGCCCAGGCGGCGAACGCCCTGATCGGGCCGGAGTGGGTGGCGCAGACGATGCGGGTGCCGGCCACGCCGGAGACCAGCCGCTGGAGGCCGGCCCAGAAGCGGCGCACACAGCTGGCCGGCGGCTCGAAGTGGAGCATCGGGATCGTCATCCAGTGGTGGATCGGGTCGGCGCCGCCCTGCTGGACGTTCCAGAAGCGGTCGAGCTCCACCAGCCACATCGGCCGGTCGCCGAGCGCGACCCGCTCGTAGCGCTCCATGACCGCGTGGTAGATCCGGAACGCGCTGGTGACGTCGCGCAGGCCCTCGGGGGTGGCCACCTGGAAGTTGCGGAACTCCGCCATCGGCCGCGGTTCCTCGATCTTGGCGTCGCGCCGCCACAGCTCCAGCCCGTCGAGCAGGCCGCGGTGGAGGTGCTCGGCGGTCTGGCGCGCGCGGTTGGTGTCGGCGCAGACGATGCGGACGTGCTCGCCGTCGCGGACGCCCTTGGAAAGGTCGAACCCGCGCCGGTGGGCCTGCCAGCTCCCGAGCGGCGTGAGGCCGCTCTCGGTGGAGTAGCCCTGGGTCTCGCCGTGCCGGACGAGGTGGATCTGGGCGGTGATCCGGTGGCTGGCCGCCGCCGACGGCGGGACGATCTCCTTGGTCCGGGTGACGTCGGCCCACGCTGGGGTGACGTCCAGCGCCTCGCCGTTCCACAGCGGCGGCGGGGCCTCGAACCCGTCGGGGTGGGCGCGGCGGTCGCGGAAGCGGCGAAGGTACAGCGGGGTCGCGCTGTCGGCGTCGGCGGCCTCGGCCGGGGCGGCGCTGGCCTGGCGGCGCAGGTAGCTGGCGAGGTACAGCGGCGCGTCCGGGCGCTCGGTCCGCGGCAGGGACGCGGCCGGGCGCCCGGTGCCCGGTGGGGGCGGGGCCGCCGCCGGCCGGGCCGGAGCCGGATGGCTGGCTCGGTCCTCGCGCACTGGGTCGGTGGCCACGTCGCCTCCCCTACCTGGTCCTAGCTGTGCACCGTCAGGAACCGCTGGTTGACCGCGCCCTCGTAGTAGAAGATCGCGCGGCCCATCTCCGCCTCGGTCCAGGTGACCGGCTCGTGGTCGGGATCGACCCAGTAACCGCCGGTGAACACCTCGTTGCGGTTGCCGGCCGGGTCGAAGAAATAGACCGTGTAGCCGCGCGTCGCGCCGTGGCGGGTGGGCCCCACGTCGATGGGCACACCGTGGTAGGCGAGCAGGTCGGCGGCGGCGCGCACGTCGTTCCAGTCGTCCAGCCAGAAGGCGAAGTGGTGGAGCCCACCGTTGGGGCCGGTCACCAGGGCGATGTCGTGCGGGCTGTGCGAGCGCTCCAGCCAGGTCGCCAGCTGGTGCCCGTCGTCGGCGACGATCTGCTCGGTGAGCCGGAAGCCGAGGACGTCGCGGAAGAAGCGGGTTCCCTCCTCGACCTCCTCCGCGGTGACGAAGACGTGGTCGAGCCTGGGCGGCGCGATCCCGACCAGCCCAAGGGGCCGCGGCGGCGGGTTGGTGCGGGGCAGCAGGTTGCCCACCTTCTCCATGCCCCAGACCAGCTCGCAGCGGTGCCCGGTGGGCGTGTCGAAGCGGATGGCCTCCCCGTGGCCCGGCGCCAGCTCGCCGCGGCCGTGCCGCGTGACCCTGCCGCCGTACTTCTCGACCGCGCGCTCGCATTCCTCCAGGTCGGCGGCGCGCTCGACCTTGAAGCCCAGGTGCTCGAGGCCGTAGGTGGCCGCGTAGCGGAGGATCACCGAGTGGTGCTCGTGCTCGTCCCAGCACTTGAGGAACACCCGCTCGGGCTCGCGTCCCGTCTCCAGCAGGCCGAGCACCTCGCTGTAGTAGGCGGTGGCCAGCTCCAGGTCGGGCACCCGGACCTCCACGTGGGAGAGCCGCAGGATGCCCATCAGGTGTGCACCTTCATGAAGCGGTCGTTGAGGTCGCCCTCGTAGTAGAAGATCGCCCGCCCGATGTTGTCCTCGGTCCAGGTGATCGTCGGGAAGTCCGGGTCGGGGCGGTAGCCGCCGGTGAACACCTCGTTGCGGGTCCCGAGCGGGTCGAAGAAGTAGATGGTGCTGCCACGGGTGATCCCGTGGCGGGTGGGGCCGACGTCGATCTGCACGCCGTTGTAGGCGAGGATGTCGGCCGCCTTGCGAACCTGGTCCCAATCGTCGAGCCAGAACGCGAAATGGTGCAGCCCGCCGTTGGGCCCGGTGACCACTGCCAGGTCGTGCGGCGAGTGGGAGCGCTCCAGCCAGACGCCGATCTGGTGGCCGTTGCCGTCGAGCAGTTGCTCGGTGAGGCGGAACCCGAGGACCTCCGTGTAGAAGCGGGTGGCCTCGCCCACCTCCTCGGCGGTGACCAGGACGTGGTCGATGCGGGGCGGGGCGATGCCCCGCAGGCCCTCGGGCGGGAACGGCGGCGGGTTGACCTTGGGCAGCAGGCCGCCGACCCGCTCGACCTCGCGGACCAGCTCCATGAGCTGGCCGGAGGGCGTCTCGAAGTGGATCGACTCGCCCTGGCCCCGGGCCTGCCCGCGGGAGACGCGGCGCACCGGCAGCCCATAGGCCTCGATGCGGGACTCGAGCGCGCCCAGGTCGTCGTCCCGCTCGACCTTGAAGCTGATCAGGTCCAGGCCCACCCGCGGCGCATAGCCCAGTTTGACCGAATGGTGGTCGGTCTCGTCCCAGCACTTGAGGTAGACCTCGGTGGCGGTCCGCTCGACCTCCAGCAGCCCGAGGACCTCGGTGTAGTAGGCGGCGGCCAGGTCGAGGTCGGGCACGCGAACGTCCACGTGCGAGAGGCGGAGGATCCCCATGCGCGCTCCTTCCCAGCCGCCGGCCTCAGCGACACCGCTGGGGAGCACTCTAGAGGCGTCCCGCAGTGCGGAATAGCGCCCCTTCCCGCATGGAGGAACGTCGGCTATGGTCAGCGGATCATGAGCCAGACCGACGACCCCGCGCCGCGGACCCCGACCGATGGCCGGCCCGAGCAGATGCGCCGGGCGATGGCGGAGTTCGTCGCCGCGGTGCACGGCGCCTACCTGGCCCAGGCCCGCCTGCTGCCGCCGGCCGAGCAGGCGCGGCTCCCGCTGCTGCGGGCCACCCGGCTGACGGTGGCGGCCGCCGGCGCCCGCAACCTGCACGTGGTGGCGACCGAGGAACGGTTCCCGGCGCCGGTCGGCCAGGAGGTCGAGCTGAGCGGCCAGGTGAACGGCCTGGCGTGGGGCCTGCGGTTCTTCGACCCGGTGGTCCTCCCGGTCCTCGGGCTGGTCGCCGAGTCGGAGGGACCCGCCCCCGAGGAGGTGCGCCGGGCGCTCGGCATCCGCACCTACCTGTACCACCTGGTGGTGGAGCCCGGCTCGCAGCTCACCCCGCACCACGCCACCCACGCCGGGACCGGGCTGGCCAGCGCGCACGCGGCCGCCGTGCGCGACCTGGAGGCGATCCGGGCGCACGCGCCCGGCCGCCAGGAGCTGGTCGACGAGCTGGCCGGCGCCACGACCGCCGGGCTGGTGCGCGCCCAGGCGCTCCTGGCCCGCGCCATCGCACCCGACGACCAGCGCGTCGCCGCCGCCGCGGCCGCCACCGACCTCCAGCCCGACGCCCTCCGCGCCGCCCTGCTCCAGGCGCTGCGCGGTGGTGGGACGACGACCACGGAGAGCCGATGAGCGAGGCGGGGGGGCGCGACGGGTCCAGGCTGACCTCGGTGCGCAACGCGGCGCGGCTGCTCAAGGAGCTGGGGTCGGCCGAGGGGGAGCTCGGGGTCAGCGAGCTGTCCCGGCGCCTGGGCCTCGGCAAGTCGACCGTCCACCGGCTGCTGGCGACGCTGGCCGCCGAGCGCATCCTGGAGCACGACGCCGTCTCCGGCACCTACCGGCTCGGGCTGGTCGTCTACGAGCTGGGCGCGCGCGTCTCGATGCACCGGGTGCTGCACGACGCCGCGACCACGGTCCTGGAGGAGCTGCGCAACGCCACCAAGGAGACCGTCCAGATCGCCGTGCTCGACGGCCGCGAGGTGGTGTACGTCGAGCGCCTCGAGAGCCCGCACACGCTGCGCCTGTTCGGCCGCATCGGGCACCGCATGCCGGCCCACTCCACCAGCACCGGCAAGCTGCTGCTGGCCTTCCTCCCCGAGGACCGGCTGGAGGTCCTGTTCACGCGGTGGCCGCTGGAGCCGCTGACCCCGCGGACCATCACCGAGCAGCCGCAGCTCCGGGCGGAGCTGGCGCGGGTCCGGGCGCGCGGGTGGGCCGAGAACCTCGGCGAGAGCGAGGCGGGCGTCTCCAGCGTGGCCGCCCCCATCCGCAACGCCCGTGGCGAGGTGATCGCCGCGGTGAGCGCCGCCGGGCCGACCATGCGGGTCAGCGGCGACTCGCTGCGCGGCTTCTTCCGCGCTTCGGTGGTCAACGCCGGTGACGCCATCTCCGCCCGGCTCGGCTACCGCCCGGACCGGCGCGTCCGGGGCGCCTGGTGACCCGGCCGCCGGGCCGGGATTCATCGGGCCCTCATGGAGGCTTCGGTTGAGTCCGATGTCGATGTTGGCCTGCACGCAGCCGACCCCGGGTAGGACAGCACCATGAGACGACCGCGAATGCTGGGCGGAGAGGCGATCGTGCTGGTCGTGGTCGTGTCGATGGCGCTGGTCGCAGGCTGTGTCTCCGGTGATCGGGATGATCCAGTGGGGCGGCCGAGGCCGTCGACGGTCGGCACCGCCCATGACGACCCGCCGGCTCCCGAGTCCGCGGGCGGACCCGCGCTGCTGCCGGGGATGCCGCCGCCGCTGGACCCCGGCGACGTCTACGCGGCCGACCGGCCCGGCATGCTCAGCGCCGCGGTGCGCGGCGATCCCGCGCTGGTCTACGTGCCCAACTCCCAGAGCAACACCGTAGACGCGATCGATCAGCGGACGTACCGGATCATCCGGCAATTCCCCACCGGCGCGGAGCCGCAGCACGTGACCCCGTCGTGGGACCTGCGCCGGCTGTGGGTCGGGAACGACCAGGGCAACAGCCTCACCCCGATCAACCCGCGCACCGGCAAGCCGGGCCGGCGCGTCCGCGTCTTCGATCCGTATAACTTGTACTTCACGCCGGACGGGCGTTCCGCGGTGGTCGTGGCCGAGCGGCTCGGCCGGCTGGACTTCCGCGACCCCCACACCATGGCGCTGCGCCACGCGCTGACGGTGCCCTGCAAGGGCGTGGACCACATGGATTTCAGCGCCAACGGTCGCTACGCGATCGTCAGCTGCGAGTTCAGCGGCCAGCTCCTCAAGGTCGGCATCGACGGCGACGCCAAGGGCGAGCGGGTGCTCGGCAGCCTGCGGCTCCGGGGCCGCTCGCCGATGCCGCAGGACGTGAAGCTGTCACCGGACGGGCGCGTGTTCTACGTGGCGGACATGGCGGCCGGCGGGGTCTGGCTGGTGGACGGCGACGCGTTCAAGGTGATCGGCTTCGTCGCGACCGGGCGGGGCGCGCACGGCCTGTACGCCAGCCGGGACTCCAGGACCCTGTACGTCTCCAACCGTGCCGCCGGGTCGATCTCGCTGCTGTCGTTCGCCACCCGCAAGGTCGTGGCGACCTGGCACCTGCGCGGGGGCAGCCCGGACATGGGCGGGGTCTCGGCCGACGGGAAGGTCCTGTGGCTGTCGGGCCGCTACAACGGCGAGGTCTACGCGATCGACACCCGCAGCGGTCGCCTGCTGGCCCGCATCCCCGTCGGCGCCGGGCCGCACGGCCTGTGCGTCTATCCCCAGCCGGGCCGCTACTCGCTCGGCCACACCGGGGTCTTTCGCTGATGGCTGGCGTGCCACGCCGGGCCATCCCCGCGACCACGGTGCTGTGGTGCCTGCTGCTGGCCGGCTGCTCCAGCTCCCCTGGCGGCCAGCCCACGCCGACCAAACCGGCGGCCACCCGCCCCCCTACCGCCCCGACCGGCACGGCGGCACGGGCGGGCGGCGGGCCGATCTGCGGCCGCCTCGCCAAGCCGCCGGCGACGCTGGGCCACGCGGCCGACCCGTCCACCACGAGCATGCGCACCGCCTTCAACCTCTGACCCGCCAATCCACCATCAGGAGCCGTCGCTGACGTGATCAGTTACTTCCAGGCCATCGTGATCGGGTTGCTCCAGGGCGTCACCGAGCTGTTCCCGGTGTCGAGCCTCGGCCACTCGGTCCTGCTCCCCGCCCTGCTCGGCTGGCACCAGGTGGTCGCCAGCCAGTCGGCCCGGGAATCCTTCTATCTGGCCTTCCTGGTCGGCCTGCACGTGGCCACCGCCCTGGCCCTGCTGTGGTTCTACCGCGACCAGTGGGCCCGCATCGTCGCGGCACTGGTCCGGTCGCTGCGCACCCGGCGCATCGAGACCGCCGACGAGCGCCTCGGCTGGCTGCTGGTCGTCGCCAGCATCCCCGCCGGGCTGGTCGGCGTCGCCTTCGAGCACGCCCTGCGCGTGCTGTTCGCCAAGCCCCTTGCGGCGGCCGTGTTCCTGACCTGCAACGGGGTGGTCCTGCTGGCCGGCGAGCGGCTCCGCCGCCGGGCGCCGGTGGCCTCGACCGTCACGGCAGGCATCGCCGCCACCAACAGCAGGGCCCAGGGGCGCGCCCGCGAGCTTTCGAGCCTCGGCTTCGGGGACGCGCTGCTGATCGGCGCCACGCAGATCCTGGCCTTCTTCGCCGGCATCAGCCGGTCCGGCGTCACCATGGTCGCCGGCCTGGCCCGCGGGCTCGACCACGAGGACGCCGCCCGCTTCGCGTTCCTGCTCGCCACCCCGATCATCCTGGCCGCCGGACTGTACAAGCTACCCGACCTGCTCGGTCCCAACGGCAACGGCGTCCGCGGCCAGGTCCTCGCCGGCAGCGTCGTCGCCGCCTTTGCCGCCTACCTGTCCGTCCGCTTCCTCACCCGATACTTCCAGACGCGCACGCTGACCCCGTTCGCGATCTACTGCCTGCTGGTCGGCGCCGCCTGCATCGTCAGGTTCGCTTGAGCCGACCCGGGATCAGCCGGCTGGCGGGACGGCCGCTCGGCCGTACAGGAGCTGGGCGGCGGCCTGCTCGACGAACCAATGCCGCAACTCGGTCACCCGCGGGTCGGGCGGCATGGTGAGCAGCAGCCCCTGGCGACAGTAGCCGTCCATCTCGTCGAGCAGCGCCACGTAGGCCCGGGCGACCGGAACGGCCTTCACGGAGGCTCGCGTCTGCAGGTCGACAGTGGTCTGCCCGCGCGCCCGGGCCGCGGCGACCGCCTCGTGGTAGGTGTCACGAGCGCCGCGGAACCGGGGGCCGAGCAGCTCGCGAGCGAGCGCGCACAGCCGCCACCGCCCGGCGTCCGCGGCGGGGATGCTGTCGTGCTCGATGGCGAGCAGCTCCAGCTCCCGGTACAGCGCGTCGTTGTGCTCCTGCATCTCCAGATAGGTCGCGACCGGGACCCTGGGAAACCGCACCAGCTTTTCCTCGGAGCGGCTCCCCTGGCCGGCGCCGTGGTGGATGCCGGTGGTGCGCGGGGAGGTGGCCGGGCCCGCGCCGGCGCCGTCGAGGTCGAACTCCGCCCAGACCAGCTTGCCGTCGCCGTCGGCGACCATGCCCCAGGTGCGGCTGAGCGCCGCGACGACCCCCAGCCCTCGGCCGGTCACCGCTTCCGGCGAGTAATTGCGCACCGCCAGCGTGGCTGGGGAATTGTCGCGGACGCCGACCCGGGCCACCCCGGGTCGCAGCTCCAGGGTGAGGACCACCTCGGTGCGGGCGTGCAGGACGGCATTGGTGACCAGCTCGCTGACGACCAGGCAGAGCGCATCCGCGACGTCGTAGCCGAGCCGATTCCTGGCCGCAAAACCGCGGACCGTTCGGCGGGCCGCCGCGGCGCTGGCGGGTCGAGGCTCCAACTGCACGCGCTCGGCCCCAGCCCGATGGCCGGTCGGGGAAGGCTGCCTGTTCACCGGCGGGCTCCCCTGCGGTCGTGCGGCTGCGCACGCAAGGCATGCATACGTCAACGGTGCAGGCATTTCGGCGACATTGTCAACCGATCTCTTTCTATTGCTCCGCGCTTCGAGGAGGAAAGTGGGGATGGCTGGCCTTCTGCCCGGTTCCCCCCTCGCCCGATGAGAAGGCCAGCCAAGGCGAGACGCTAGCGCGCATTGCTCGACCTTGCGAGAGCATTCTTCGCCTAGGAGAAAAAGTGATAGCCTTCCTAATCCATCGTGGCAGGGGGTAGGTGCGCCATGCCGAGCAACGAGCAGCGTGACAGATTGGGCGAGTTCCTGCGCATCCGCCGGGGCGCGCTCCAGCCCGAGGACGCCGGACTGCCCAAGCGAGCCAACCGGCGGCTCACCCCCGGGCTGCGGCGTGAGGAGGTCGCCGAGCTGGCTGGTATCAGCGTGAGCTGGTACACGCGGCTGGAGCAGGGCAAGGACGTGCAGATGTCGGCCAAGGCACTGCACGGCATCGCCGCCGCGCTCAAGCTCAGCGCGGCCGAGCGTGACTACCTGCTCGCCCTGGCCCGCGGCCAGACGCTCGGCGCCGAGTCGCCATCACCGGCGCCGCGGGCCGCGACGGTCAGCGCGACCCTGCAGGCGGTGCTCGACGCTCAGGGCGAACGCCCCGCCTACCTGGTCGATCCGTGCCTGAACCTGGTGGCATGGAACCAGGCGGCAAACGACGTGTTCGGAGCCACCGCCGAGCCATTTGGCGACTTCGCCGATGTCCCCGAGCCGGAACGCAATCTGCTCTGGATGATCTTCACGGAGCAGGCACAGCGGATTTTTGTGCATTGGGAGCGTCATGCAAGGCTCCTGCTGGCGCAATTCCGCGACGCCTCGCGCCATTTCGTCGGTGATCCCTGGATTGCCGGGCTCGTGGAGCGGCTCACCGAGCGCAGCCCGGAGTTTGCCGAATGGTGGTCCCACCACGACGTCGAGCGGGTGCAGGAAATCGAGAAGGCGATCGATCACCCGAAGGTCGGTCTGGTGGCCCTGCGGCAGACCGTCCTCCAGCTCGTGGACGACAGCCCCGGGCTGTTCCTGGTCCTCTATACGCCGGCGCCCGACACCGATACCGCGGAAAAGCTGCAGAAGCTCGCCATCGACCTAAATCCGGCCACAAGCAGGGCTGACCGCGGCGCTTCGCGGGTAAGGACGGGGGCGAACGCCCACCTGCCGCCTGCCGTGGAGGAACCGGCCCGGCAAGGCGCCGCCTTCTCCTGATCCGGCGCGGCACGGGCGGGGCGTTATATGCGAGCCGGTCTGGCCCAACCCCCCGGCCAGGCCGGCTCGCCCTTCGAACTCCCAAGGTTGCTGACCAGCGCGCCGGGTCCGGGCCTCCGCGCGGCCCCGGGGCCTTGTTCCCCCTCCAGAAACTGTGTACAGTTTCTGCGACGAAGGGAGGCCGCCGGTGATCGAGCTCCAGGACATCGCCTACGTGCGTTCCGGCGTCAAGGATCTGGGGGCGGCGGTTCGCTTCGCGACCGGGATCGTGGGGCTCGAGCTGGTGCCCTCTGACGAGGAGGGGGTGGCGCACCTCCGGGCCGACGCGCGGCACCATTGCCTGGCGCTGGTGGCGGGCCGCTCCGGGGTGCTCGCGTCGGGATTCACGGTGGCCGACGAGGACGCCCTGGCGGCCGCGGAGCACGAGCTCGAACGCCGCGGCCTCGGCGTCCGGCGTCTCGGCGCCGCCTCCGCGCGGTCGCGCCGGGTCCGCTCCGGCATCGCCTTCGACGACCCCTTCGGCAACCGGCTGGAGCTGGTGACTCAGCAGGAGTCGCTGGCCCGGCCGGTCGCCTTCGCGCGCGCCTCGGGGATCACCGAGTTCGGGCACCTGTGCCTGGACGCGCCGGACGTCCACGAGGCCTACCGGTTCTGGTCCGGCACCTTCAACGCCAAGGTGTCCGACTGGATCGGCGACGCCGCCTGCCTGATGCGGATCGACCCCGTGCACCACAAGCTCGCGGTCTTCAAGGGCGACGGGCCCGGGCTGTGCCACATGAACTTCCAGGTCGCCTCGATCGACGACGTCTTCCGGAACTGGCACTTCCTGGTCGACCACGGCGTCGAGATCGAGATGGGACCGGGCCGGCACCCGCAGTCGACCGCCGTGTTCCTCTACTTCCTCGGTCCCGAGAGCTTCACCTACGAGTACTCCTTCGGCGTGCGGCGGATCGAGGACGACGCGGCCTGGCGACCACGGACCTTCGACCCCGCCGAGCCCGGATCGATCGACCTGTGGCTCGGGCCGACCTCGCGACCGACCACCCAGCCGCAGGCGCGCGACGAGCCGGCGGAAGCTGCCACGCCCGGGACGCCATCCGGGGATCCGGCGGAGGTGCCGGCGGCGGCGCTCTCCCGCTAGCCCGCGGACGCCGCGCGCAGCGCGGCGGGGTCGGCGCCCTCGGCGAGGGCGACGGCGTGGGGGACGGCGCGCGGCGTGTAGCCGGGCGCGCAGTCCGAGAGCACCCGCAGGGCGGTGCGGGCCAGGTGGTGGGCCAGCCCGGAGAGAGCCGCGTGGTCGTCCCCGGCCGCCAGCGCGTCCAGGATCGCCGCGTGCTCGACGTCGCCGGCGGTCTGCCAGCCGGCCGGCTCGGACTGCTGGTAGATCCGGATGTAGCGCACGCTGCGGTCCTCCAGCGACTGGAGCTGGCGCAGGAACGGCTCCCCCGCCCCGGCCGTCAGCACCCGGTGGTAGGCGTGGTGCGCGCCGAACCACCCCGGGAAGTCGCCGATCCGCGCCGCCCGGCGCATCGCGGTGAGCAGCCGGCGCGCCTCCCGGCGCTGGCGCGAGCCGATCGATTCCAGCGTCATCGACAGCGCCAGCGTCTCGAGCACGATCCGGCAGGCGTAGTCGGCGTCGAGCTCCACCGGGTCGAGGTCGGCCACGCGCATCCGCTGGTTGGGCTCGAACTCGACGTAGCCCTCGTCCTGGAGCATCCGCAGCACCTCGCGCAGGGGCGTGCGGCTCACCCCGAGCTGGGACGCCAGCGCCACCTGCGACAGCTTCGTGCCCGGCGGCAGGCGGCCGTCGAGGATGCACTCGCGCAGGTACGCGTGCAGGCGAGGGATCGCCTGCCGGACCTCGGGGAGCTCCAGGCGCTCGATCCCGGGGACGCGGGCGGCGGGTCGTGTCATGCGCCGATTGTAGCCGACCGAGCCCCAACTGCATACACATCGCGGTTGGAGTCTTGACGCCGTGGAGCTAAAGTGCATACAGTTTCAAGGCAGGTCACGAGGAGGTGCCCGATGCCGGTCGAACGCTCGGCGATGCTCGGCGCGCAGCTCTGGGTCATCCGGTGGCTCCCCCGCCAAGGGGTCACCGCGGAGGACGTGGAGGCCCTTCTCGACGCCCACCTGGAGTGGGTGCTCGGGCTGGAGGCCGGCGGGCACGTGGTCGCCTCCGGCCCGCTGACCTCGGGGCCGGGCGCCGTGCCGGGCGCGGGCCTCACGGTGCTCAGGGCCTCGACCGAGACCCAGGCCGCCGCGTTCGCGGCCGAGGACCCGTTCGTCACCAAGGGCCTGCGCACCTTCGAGGTCCTCGGATGGCGCGTCATGGAGGGCGCCCTCACCGTGCGGGTCTCCTTCGGCACCACGACCTACCGGATCAGTTGATGGCCGCGGGCCGGCCGGAGGGAGGCGGACGATGACGACCGTCGGGGTCATCGGACTCGGGAAGATGGGGCTGCCCATCGCCCAGAACCTCATGGACCGTGGCTTCACCGTGGTCGGCTACCGGCGCTCTGGCACCGACGAGCTGGTCGCCCTCGGCGGCAGCGGCGCGCAGTCAGCGGCCGAGGTGGCGTCCTCCAGCGACGTGCTGCTGTCGATCCTGCCGGACGTGGCGGCGCTGCGGGAGGTCGTCGAGGGCCCGCGGGGCACCATGACGAAGCTGCGCCCCGGCACGGTCCACGTGGAGATGAGCACGATCGACGTCGCCGAGAAGGCGGCGCTCCGCGACCGCGTCCGGGCGTCCGGCGGTGACCTCCTTGACTGCCCGATCGGCGGCACGCCGGCGATGGTCCGGCCCCGCGCCGCGACCACCTTCGTCTCGGGCGAGGAGGCGAGCGTGGACGCGGTCCGCGAGGTGCTCGACGCGATCTCCGGGCCATGGGTCTACACGGGCGCCTTCGGCACCAGCGCGCAGCTGAAGTACGTCTCCACCCTGCTGGTCGCGGTGCACACGGTCGCGACCGCGGAGGCGATGCTGCTGGCCCGCCGCAGCGGCCTGGACCTCGAGCTGGTGCAGCGCACCCTCGACGACTCGATCGCCTCCTCGGCGATCTGGCAGCGCCGCGGCCCGCTCGTCCGCGAGCGGCGCTGGACGCCGGCGCCCGGGCCGATCGTGACGCTCCACCACATCCTCGAGCAGATCGAGGACCAGGCCGAGGCGATCGGGACCACCCTGCCCCTGTTCACCGTGGCCAAGCGGCTCTACGACCAGGCCCTCGCCGACGGATGGGGGGACCTCGACATCGCCGCGGTCCACGACCTCCTGTCCGGCCAGAGCCCGGCGTCCGCCGAGCCCGGGAGCGCCTCGTGACCACCTGGTCGCTGGTCACCGTGGTCGCCGACGGCGAGCCGTTCGTCGCCGCCCGGCTCGGCGACGGGAGCCTCCGCGAGGTGCCCGCGCTCAAGCAGTGGTCGAGCCTCGCCGAGCTGGTCGACGACTGGCCCGCGGCCGCCGAGGCCGTTCGCGCGATCGACGTCGAGGCCGCGGACCCGCTCGCCGGCGTCCGGCTGCTCGCGCCGCTGCGCTACCCGCGCAAGGTGATCTGCGCGGGTGTCAACTACCGGCGGCACGTCGCGGAGATGGGCATCGAGCCCCCGACGGCCGACTGGACGCCGTTCTTCTTCCTCAAGCCGCCGACGACGGCCGTCATCGGCCCGTTCGACGACGTCCCCGTCGACGGCCCGGAGGCTGCGCTGCTGGACTGGGAGGCCGAGCTCGCCGCGGTCGTCGGCGTCGGCGGCCGGGACGTCCCGCCCGAGCGGGCGCTGGCGCACGTCGCCGGGTACTGCGTGTCCAACGACATCACCGCGCGCGGGTACCACCGCCGGGCGAGCGCGCCCGCTCCCCCATTCGACTACGACTGGTTCGCCTCGAAGGCCCGGGACGGCTCGCTCCCCCTGGGCCCGGGCCTGACCCCGGCCTGGTTCGTCCCGGACCCGCAGGACCTGCGGATCCGCCTGTGGGTCAACGACGAGCTCCAGCAGGACGCGAGCACCGCGGACATGATCTGCGACATCCCCCGTCTGCTCGCCGCGGCCAGCCGGACCGTGACGCTGGAGCCAGGTGACGTGATCACCACCGGGACGCCGGCCGGGGTCGGCGCGGGCAGAGGCGCGAGCCTGCGGCCCGGCGACCTGGTCCGCACCGAGATCGAGCGGCTCGGCGTCCTGGTCAACCGGATCGTCGCCGCTGAGCCGCCGGCGCATACGCATCGCCCGGGAACCCCGCACCACGCACCCCTGGAGGCGCCATGATCTTCGTCAGCCACGCCCTGCCCGTCAACGAGGACCGCCAGCCGCGCCTGGACCGCGCGGCCGTGTGGAACGGCCTGGTCCTCAAGGCCGACAACGCCCTGCCCTTCGTCCCCGCCATGACCCGTTGCGACATCGTCGAGCGGTACGGACCGACCGTCTTCGACCGCGACATCGAGTTCCGCGGGCAGCGGTTCCGGGAGCGCATCACCCTCGAGGAGCCGCACCGCGTCGTCTTCACCCGCATCTCCGGACCGGTCCTCGGCACGATCGCCAACGAGATCGAGGGCCCGGACGACGACCTGCGGCTGCGCTTCAGCTTCGCGCTCGTCGTCGCCGGCGTCGAGGGCGGCTCCCAGGCTGAGCGCGAGTACGCCGACGGGATGACCGCGGACTACCTGAAGGCCGTCGCCGCCACGCTCGACGCCATGCGCCGCATCGCCCGCGGCGAGGCCGCCTAGACCACCACTGGAGGAGGAAGCATGGCCACCTGGATCGATGAGTACTACGCCGACGTCGACGCCATGCGCCTGGAGCCGTACGTCGAGCGCCACAGCGACGACGCGGCCGTCGTCTTCGGCAACAACCCGCCGGCGGTCGGCAAGCAGGCGATCAGCGCCGCGATCGGCGGCTTCTGGTCGATGATCGGCGGTCTGCGGCACGAGCGGCGCAACCTCTGGTTCGTCAACGACGGCAACACGGCGGTCCTGGAGGTCGTCACCCACTACACGACCAAAGGTGGCGCGGAGGTCTCCGTGCCCTGCGTCTCCCTGCTCGACCGCGGCGCCGACGGCAAGGTCACCTCCCTGCGCGTCCACATCGACCTGGCCCCGCTCTTCGCCCAGATCGGCGCGGAGCAGGCCGAGACGGTGACCGCGTGAGCGGGCGCCACGACAGCCGCGTCGCCGTGGTCACCGGCGGCGGCGGTCTCGTGCGCGCCTGACCTTTTCCAGTCATACGAAAAACGAAGCACCTTACAGGACCTGGGAGGCAGAGTCCTATGTCGACGACTTCGCTCTCTGGCACGAAATCGGTGGAGCATCCGACCATCGATCAGGAAATGCGCCTGCGCATCGTCGAGCAATTGGGCGCGCGGTTCAAAGGCGACCTCATCGGCCCGGGTCACGTCGAATACAACCAAGCGCGCCTGGTATGGAACGCCATGATCGACAGGCGTCCCGGATTGATCCTGCGATGCACCAGCACCGAGGACGTGGTCGCCGCAGTCGGCGTCGCGCGTGACAACGGACTGGCGCCCTCCATCCGCTGCGGCGGCCACTCGGTCTCGGGCAAGGCGATGTCGGACGGCGGGCTGACCATCGACCTCAGCGGCATGCGACAGGTGACCGTCGACGCCGAGCGCCGGCTCGTCCACGCGGGCGGCGGCTGCCTGCTCGGCGATATCGACGCAGCCACCGCGCCCCACGGGTTGATCGTTCCCGCGGGGATCATGTCGGAGACCGGCGTCGCCGGCCTGGCGCTTGGCGGCGGGATCGGCTGGTTCTCCCGCAAGCACGGCCTGACCTGCGACCAGTTCGTCTCCCTCGAGCTCGTGCTGGCCAGCGGGGAGGTCATCGAGGTCTCCGCGGACGAGCACCCCGAGCTCTTCTGGGCCCTCAAGGGCGGCGGCGGCAACTTCGGGGTGGTCACGCGGTTCACCTTCAGGGCACACCGGTTCGGCCCGATGATCCGCGTCGGCGTGTCGCTCTACGAGCCCGAGGATGCCGCCCAAGCGCTGCACGAGTACGCCTCGATCAGTCCGACGCTCCCCCGCACCGTCGGCTGGCACGCCGCGCTCAAGCACGACATGCCGGCCCTGCCGTTCGTGCCGCCGGAGCTGGTTGGCAGGCGGCTGTTGATGCTGATCTCGATGTGGCTCGACGACGCCGAGGACCCGGCCGGCGCCGAGCTCGTCGAGCGCCTTGCCGCGGTCGGCCGGCCGTGCACGCAGGCCACCACCGTGATGCCGTTCGCGGCGGCCCTCCAGAAGGTGCTGGACGAGGAGTTCGCCGACGGCCACCGCTACTACACCAAGGAGGCGCACGTCGCCGAGCTGGCCGACCAGGCGATCGACACGCTCGTCGACTTCTGGAAGGACATGCCCATGCACGGCGAGGTCGAGATCATCGGCCTCGGCGGCGCGATCGGCGACGTCCCCGAGGACGCCACCGCATTCTCGAACCGTGGCTACCTGATGTGGCTGAACTTCGCGATGAGCTGGGACGACCCCGCCGATGATCGCGACCATATCGACCGGACCCGCAAGGTCGTCGGCGACCTCAAACCGTGGACCGGAAACGGGATCTACGTGAACATGCTCAACTTCGATGAAATGGACCGGGTCGTCGAGGCCTTCGGCGGGCCCGACAAATACGCCAGGCTCGGCCGGGTCAAGGCGCAATACGACCCCGAGAACCTCTTCCGGATGAATTACAACATCACCCCACGCCCCGAAACGGAGTAACGCCATGGCGATCGCAGAGGATGTCGACCTGACCCTGGTCCTTCCGCTCCGGGCGAGGGAGACGATGTCGCTGTCCGACTTCTACGAGTACTGCTAGTTATCCTGGACCCGCGATTCCGCTGCGCTCTGCCATCGCCGTTTCGGCGTCGCGGGTAGGCCTACTGGGGTGCGGATTCGAGGCGGAAGATGGGATGGTCGGGGGCGATGCGGCGCAGCTCCTCCTCGGTGGAGTCAGGTCCGACGCCGCCGAAGAAGACGCCCACCTCAGCCTTCCAGCGCTTCAGGTACGCGCGCAGGATCGATGGCTTGTCGTCGTCGGCGATCTCCGTGGCGCGAAATGGCTGGCTCCGGCGACCGAGCCGGAGGCGGCACTCTCCACTGACGCGGAGGTTGCGGACCCACTGGGTGTGGCCGCGGGGGGCGACCAGATAGCGCGTGCCTTCGAGGGTGAGCAGGTTGACGGGGTTGCGGCGCCACTGACCGCTGGTGCGCCCGCGGACCTCGAGGATGCGAGAGCCGAGCACGCTGATCCCGAGCTTTGTCAGGCCGGCGACAAGGCGGTTGAAGACGTTTCTTGTGAACCAGCCGGGGCGCTGATAATGCGCTTGTTCAGTCACGCCGCCACTGTACCGGCCAGGTCCGAGGCGGTCCAAGTAGGGGCAGCCCTTCGGGTTCCTCACCTGCCGACCGCGCGCCGCCCAGCGCCGCATCAATGCGCGCCTGGATGCGCGGGTCGGGCCGGCGGACACGCCCATACCCGCAGTCGTCGACGTCGCGTCGGTCACGCTCCTGGTGGCATGAGGCCCTCGGGCCACCTGGTGGCCTCGTCGGTCACGATGCCGCGTAGGACCGCCCCGTCCAGGGCGGCACCGCGCAGGTCCGCCCCGCTGAGATTGGCGCCGGTCAGGTCGGCGCGCTGGAGGTCGGCCCCTTGCAGGTCGGCCCCCTGCAGCAGCGCCTTGGTCAGGTCTGCCTGCTTCAGCACGGCGCCCCGGAGCCGAGTGTTGCGGCCCTGGACACCGCGGAGGCTGGAGTTCCTGAGGTTGGCGTGATCGAGGTTGGCGCGCCGCAGGTACGCCCTGCGCAGGTCGACCCTGGCGAGCAGGAGCTCCTCGTCGCCGACGGCGTCGCGCCGTCCCAGGATGGCCACCACCGCCTGCACGTCCGGCTTGCGGAACTGGAGGGAGGCGAGCTGACGATCGTCAGGCTCGGGTGGCGTCGCGGCGCCGTACTCCCATCCCGCGGGAGGCCAGGGCGAGTGCCCGCGGACGTAGGCGGTCAGCACCTCAAGGATCGGCCCGCGGTCGACCTTGGAGCTGGAGGCGATCCGCTCCAGCGCGTAGATGCCGCCGAGGCGAACGTCGAGGTTGTCGCTGCCCAGTTGCTCGATGGCCCGGGTGAAGCGCTCGGTGATCTGCCCTTCACGGAGGATCTCGAGCTGGTGCCGGGTGAGCTGCACCTGCCGCCAGGTCGCCACGACCCCGGCGATCAGGAACAGGCCGCCGATACTCTGGAGCAAGGTCGTCCGCAGGTCGTTTTGCGCCTGCAGCGCCTGGGACTGGGCGGGCGTGACGCTGCTGGGAACAAGCCATGCGGGGACCAGCAGGACCAGGACGGCGATCACCAGGAGCCCCACCGCGATCGCGCCGGCCAGCAGCGCACGATCAGGACCTTGCCGCATGCGAGCCTTTCACCTCCAAACCGGCTGACCGGAAGTCTTGCCGTAAGTTGGGTCAAAGGCGAATCCGCTCGCTCGCCTGGTCGCTGCGCCGCTGGGCGAGGCCTGCGCGACGCGTCCGGATGTCCACCGAGCCTCGGCGCGCTCATCTGCCTCGGCGGCTGGTCCCACCACGTCCCCACGTGATGGGCGTCAACCGCCACAGCATCGCCGGGGCACGCGCGGTCGAGACCTCAGGTACGGCGCAGCCGCCAGCTGCACTCCGCTGGCCAGCGGCGAGACCAGGCCCGTTCCTGGTCGTCAGTCGCTGGGTTCGAGGTTGCGCAGGAAGGTCTCCGGCGGTGGCGCGCCCCACAGATGCGGGGGCACGTCCCACTCGCGTGCGACCCAGTGGTCGTCGACCTGGTCGATGTCGGAGAACCATTCGATCCAGGAACCCCAGGGGTCGGGGTTGTAGTGGAAGAAGTTCGAGCCGATGGTGTGACGGCCCAGGCCCCAGCCGGCCTCGCGCCCCCTGGCGCGCATCCGGTCGGCGCCGAGCGCGATCGCGTCGATGGACGGCACCTCGAAGCTGGCGTGGTGGAAGCCGCGATGGCTGCTGGCGATGAACCCGAAGATGTGGTGATCGCCGGGCCCGGCGTTGAGGAAGGTGACCAGGTTGTGGATCCGGTCGCTCACGCGAAGTCCGAGCACCTGGGTGTAGAAGTCGGTCATCGGCCCGGGGCGCGACGTGAACAGCAGCGTGTGCCCCAACCGGCGCGGCATGACATCCGCGGTGGCCTGCTCCCATTGCGCGACGCCGATCCGCTGCCGGCTGCCGCCCATGTTGGTCAGCACCTCGGCGACCGGGCGAGCGGGTGCTGGCAACTCGTCGAGCAACTGCACCGCGTTGCCGTCGGGGTCGTGGATCCACAGGCCGTCCTCGGTGGCGCCCGCCGGTGGCTCGATCACCGGCGCGCCGGCGCGCTCCAGCGCCCCCCGGACCGAGTCCAGCGTGCCCGGGCGCAGCGTGAAGGAGACATGGTGCAGTCGCTTGGCCGGCGCCTCCACCAGCCGGACCTGTTCCTGGTCACGGCCGGGGCACTGGGCGATCAGCCTGCCGTCCTTGTCCCCGGTCTCCAGACCGAAATCCTGAAGGAACCCCTCGGCCACTTCCAGGTCCGGCACTTCCAGCGCGTAGTGGTGCAGCCCTGAGATCACGGCGCTTCCCCCTTCCCGTAGAAGTGTATACAGTTTAAATCCCAAGCGAGCATCTGGCAAGACAGGAGGGCGGACGATGGTTTCTGCGCCGACGCTGCGAACCGACCTCGTCGAGGCGGCGCACGTGCTGTCCCGTCTCGGGCTGGTCACCGCCTATGGGCACGTGTCGGCCCACGCCGGGGGTTCGATGCTGATCACGCCCGCCGCCGACCTGGCGACCGTCACCGAGTCCACGCTGGTGGACGTGCCGCTCGAGGCCTCCTCGCTGCCGACGACCGCCCCGGCGGAGGCCTGGGCGCACCTGGCCCTCTACCGCGCCAGGCCGGAGGTCGCCTCGATCGCGCGCGCCCAGCCGGCCAGCGCGTTCGCCGCGGCGGCCACGACCACCGCGCTGGCTCCCCTGCACGGTCAGACGGCCTGGCTCGGCGAGCGGATCCCGGTGGCCGACAGCGCCCACCTGCTGCGGTCGGCCGCGCTCGCCGAGGCGGCGGCGCGGAGCCTGCCGAGCGGCGAGGCCCTGCTGCTCCGGGGGAACGGCGCGCTCACCGTCGGCGCGACACCCGGCGTCGCGGTGGCCCGCATGTGGCTGCTGTCCGCCGCCTGCGACACCTGGCTCGCCGCGCGCGGCGCCGGCCAGGTCAAACCGCTGACCGTCGAGGAGATCGCGTCGTGGCGCGCCGTTGGCGACGAGCTGCTGCCACGGCTCTGGCGGCACCTCCAGCGGCGGGCCTGATGGTTAGACTCGAAACGCCAGACCGGCGGCCACCACCCACGCCATCGTCGACCAGAGGAGCAGCCAGAGCGTGTCCCCACCACGGCAGCGGCTCGGCGCCATCGCCACCGTCGCCCTGCTCGCCTTGCTCCCGGCCTGCACGCGGTCAGGGGCGAGCGGGCAGGCGGCGCGCGCCAGGCCGGCCGCTGCCGCACCCGCCTCCACCAAGCACCCGAGCCCGGCACCACCGTCCACGGCGCTGCCGGCCCGGTTCCACGCGACCATCTCACCGCTGCCGACCGCCCTGGCGGCCACGATGCGCGGCACCACCTGGCAGCCCGGCTGCCCGGTCCCCCTGCGCGAGCTGCGGCTGCTGACCCTGCGCTACCGGGGCATGGACGGCCGGGTGCACCAGGGCCCCATGGTTGTCAACCGGGCGGTCGCGAGCCAGGTCGTTTCGGTGTTCGGCCGGCTGTTCCAGGCGCGCTTCCCGATCCAGCAGCTCCACCTGGCGGTGCGGTACCTGCCCGAGCAGGACGACCCCAACGACACCAGGAACTACACCGACGGGTTCAACTGCCGACCGGTGGTGGGCGCGCGGGGCCCGCTGGCCAACTGGTCGCAGCACGCCTACGGCCTGGCGATCGACATCAACCCGATCCAGAACCCCTACGTGACCTCCGACGGGTACGTCCGCAACGTCCATGCCCGGCCCCACCGGGACCGCTCGCTGCGCCGGCCCGGGATGATCCACTCCGGCGACGCGGTGGTGCGGGCGTTCGCGGCCGTCGGCTGGAAGTGGGGCGGGTACTGGAGCGGCGACAAGGACTACATGCACTTCTCGTCGACCGGCCGCTAAAGGCCGTCGCGGCCCAGCCGCTCGATCGCGTCGGCCGCCCGCCCGAGGCCGTCCCGCGTCCGGATCGCCGCGCCGGCGGCGTCCAGGCGGGCCCGCAGCCCGCTGTCGCCGACCAGCCGGTCCACCGCGGCGTGCAGCTGGGCGTCGCTGAAGCGGTAGGTGTCCAGCCGCACGCCCCAGCCCAGCTCACGCACCCGCTGGGCGTTGTCGTACTGGTCCCAGAACAGCGGCAGCACGATCATCGGCTTGCCGAAGTGGAAGCACTCGGTGGTGGTGTTGTTGCCGCCGTGGGTGATCACCAGGTCGACCAGCGGGATGATGCTGGTCTGCGGCAGGAACTCGGCGCCGTGCATGTTGTCGGCCAGCTCGATCTCCGCGTGCAGCGGGCCCTTGGAGACGACGTAGCGGTGCGGGGTCTTGGCGAGGGAGTCGATCGTCCGGCGCATCAGCTCGACGTCAGCCGAGCCGAGCGAGCCGAGGCTGAAGTAGACCAGGGCGCCGTCCCGCGCGGCCAGGTGCTCCGGCAGGGTGAAGGGACCGTCGCTGGTGCGCACCGAGGAGTCCAGGCGGAGCCAGTCGGCGCCCAGCGGCCGGACCCGGCGATAGTCGGCGATCTCGGGGTAGACGTACAGGTTCAGGTCGCCGTCGGCGATGAACTCCAGGTCCGGGAGCCCGGGCGCGCCCTGCGCGCGGACCCACTCGTCGAACTCGCCCCACAGCGGGCGGTGGACGCTTTCGTACTCGGCGCGGAAGCTCTCCCAGTCGCTGGGGTCGTCGGCGGGATACCCCGAGAACACCGGCGGGAGGCCGGGGTCCTTCACCTCCAGCGGATTGCAGGAGACGATGCGGACGTACGGGACGCCGGCGGTCCGCAGCGCGGGAAAGTCCACCACGTTGTCCTCGACGATCACGTCCGGGCGCACCCGATCGATGATCCCCACGAGCTGTTGCTGGCAGTACCGGGCGCCGCTGGTCAGCTCCTCCCAGACGGGCTTGATCCAGGTCTCGAGCTGCTCGATGGTCGGCTTGCGGAACTCGGGCGCGGTGTCGCGGACGAAGTCCTTCCAGAACTGCCCGGGATCCACTGCCCCGTCGCCGGCCGGCGCGGCGAGGTCGACGAGGTCCTCGGTGAACCCTCGCGGTGCCAGCTTGCCCCGCCACGATGCCTCGGCGGCGAAGACCACCCGGTGGCCCCGCCGGCGCAGCAGGTCGCCGATGCCGATGCAGTTGTTGGTGGGTCCGTAGGCGCTCTCCGGCATGAACAGGATGGTCAGCTCGCGCATCGCGCTCCTCGGAGAGCCCGGTGAAGTTTCACGCCATGTTCGACAGGCGCCCGGCGCGCGTCAACCGGACGCCCCAGGTGGTGGACGCCGTCGCCGCCGCGGTCGCACCCACGCTACGGCGCGGAAACGTCCCGCCGCAGGGCGCTTGGGCGGGATGAACTGGGGACCTTGGTCCTTGGCCATCGCAGCCGATCGGCGTCAAGCTCGGTGTGCCCGGTTCGAGCCGGCAGTCCCACGTGGGCCAGAGCCCCGCAGGAGGAGGTTGCCGTCATGGTCGACCTGCACACCCGCTACCTCGGGTTGGACCTGCGCAGCCCGCTGGTGGCGTCCGCCTCACCGCTGACCGGCAGCCTGGAGGACCTGCGCCGCCTGGAGAACGCGGGCGCGGGCGCGGTGGTGCTCCCCTCGCTGTTCCAGGAGCAGCTCACCGAGGAGGCCAGAGTGCTGGAGCAGGCCGCCGGCGGCCGGCCCGGTCACCAGACTCGCGAGCGGTCCCTGGCCAGGCTCCGCAACTACAACACCGGACCGGACGGCTACCTGACCCTGGTCGAGCAGGCCAGGTCCGAGCTGCACATCCCGGTCATCGCCAGCCTCAACGCCGTCGACCCCGGCACCTGGGCGCAATACGCCCCATTGCTGGAGGAAGCCGGCGCCGACGCGGTCGAGCTCAACATCTACTTCGTCGCCACCCACTTCGGCCTGCCCGGCCACGAGATCGAGACGCGCTGCGCCACCCTGGCGCGCACCCTCCGCGACCAGCTCGGCATCCCGCTGGCGGTCAAGCTCAGCCCCTTCTTCAGCGCCCTTGGCAACCTGGCCCTGCAACTGGTGGATGCCGGCGCCGACGGGCTGGTGCTGTTCAACCGCTTCTACCAGCCCGACATCGACATCGATACCCTGGAGGTCTCCTCGACGCTCAACCTGAGCCGCCCCGAGGAGCTGCGCCTGCCGCTGCGCTGGATCGGCATCCTCCACGGCCAGCTCCCGGCGTCGCTGGCCGCCAGCAGCGGCGTCCACAGCGGCCTGGACGCCGCCAAGGCGCTGCTGGCCGGCGCCGACGTCGCCATGACCACCTCCGCGCTGCTGCTCTACGGCCCGGAGCACCTGGCCAGCATGGAAGCGGAGCTGCGCGGCTGGCTCGAACGCCACGGGCACGACTCGGTGGCGGCGATCCGGGGCAGCGCGAGCCGCCACGCAGTACGGGACGCCGACGCCTACGAGCGGGCCAACTACATCCGGACCCTGACCACGATCGCACCGTCCCGCCGGCGGAGCTGACGCCCGTCACGGCGTGGCGCGACGGCTCCAGCGCGCGGCGCTCCGCTCGATGCGCCCGACCCGCCTCGGACGCTCCACGGGCAGGGGCTCGCCGCCGGCCCTCGGCCGGTAGAACCAGGCCTTGCCGAGCTGATCGGCCCGAAGAAGGCCATGAACCGGCGGATGAAGGCGGTGTCCCATCGAGAGGGGCGCTCCAGCAGCCCGTGGGCGAGCTGCCGAGCGATTCGAGGACCCGCGCTGCCTCGGCCGCGCCCGCCTCGGCGAGCGACAGGGTCATCGGCGGCGGGCGCTCAGCGGCAGTGAGGGGGGTGGGAGCTCGACCCGGATGCGCACGTCGACGATGGTGGCACCGTCGGGGCCGGCGATCACCGGGTTGCAGTCCAGCTCGGCGATCTCGGGGTGGTTGTCGGCCAGCAGGCCGACCCGTAGGAGCAGGTCCTGGAGGGCCGCCTGGTCGGCCGTTGGCGAGCCACGCCAGCCGTCCAGCAGCGCGAAGGTCTTGAGCTGCCGCAGCGCCTCGGAGGCGTCCCGGTCGGTCAGGGGCGCCAGCCGCACGGCGACGTCGCCGAGCAGCTCGGCGCTGGTGCCGCCGGCGCCGACCGCCACGACCGGGCCGAAGGTCGGCTCGTGGACCACCCCGACCAGCAGCTCCGCGACGCCGGCGACCATTGGCTGGAGCAGGAACCCCTCCGGCCGCTGCCCGGCGGCCTCCAGCGCCCGGGTCAGGCTGGCCGCCGCGCGCGTCACCGCCGATCGTCCCCGCAGGCCGAGACGCACGGCGCCGGCCTCGGTCTTGTGCAGCAGGCCAGGGACGACCGCCTTGAGGGCGACCTTGCCACCGAGCTGGGAGGCCAGCTCGCCGGCCTCCTCCGGGGTCCGGGCGAGGCGCCAGCGGGCCAGCGGCAGACCGTAGCTGTCGAGCAGCTTGGCGGCCTCCTCGACGGTCAGCCAGCGCGGCCCGGTCGCCAGCGCGTCGGCCAGCAGCGCGGCGGCCTCCTCCTGCCGGATCCCCGGCGGGGTCGGCACCGCTCCCTGGGGGCGGCGCAGCCACTCGCCCCGGTCCGCGGCGCGGCCCAGCGCCCTGGCCGCCTCCTCCGGGAACTGGTAGCAGGGGATCGAGCGGGCACCGTCGTGGAGCTGCGCCGGAATGTCGCCGGAGCGCATGAACACGCTCTGCATCGTCACCACCGCCGGCGCGTTCGCGGCGGCCCGCTGGGCGGCCGCCGCCACCTCGTCGGTGGCGTGATCGCTGGCCAGTGGCGGGACGTGGATGACGATCACGGCGTCCGCCTCGCCGGAGGCGGTCACCAGCTCGAGCACCCGGCCGTACCGCTCGGGTGGCGCGGCGGCCAGCAGGTCCACCGGGTTGCCAGCGGCGCCCTCGGCGGGCAGCACCGCCGAGCCCCGCGGCCTCGCAGGCATCGGCGCAGAGGATGCCCGGCCCGCCCGCGTTGGTGACGATCGCCACCCGCCGCCCGGCCGGCGCCGGCTGGGTGGCCAGCAGCTTGGCGACGTCGAACAGCTCACTCAGCGTGTCGGTGCGGATCACGCCCGCCTGGCGGAACAGCGCGTCCACGGTCACGTCGGAGGCGGCCAGCAGCGCGCCCGTGTGCGAGCTGGTGGCCCGCGCACCCGCCACCGAGCGGCCGGACTTGACGGCCACGATCGGCTTGGTGCGGGCCAGCCGGCTGGCGAAGTGGGCGAACTTGCGGGGGTTGCCGAACGACTCCAGGTACAGCAGGACCATGTCGGTGTCGGGGTCGTCCTGCCAGTAGCCGAGCAGGTCGTTGCCGGAGACGTCGGCCTTGTTGCCCATCGCCACGAAGCTCGACAGCCCGAGCCCCAGGTCGTTGGCGTAGTCGACGATCGCCAGGCCCAGCGCGCCGCTCTGCGACCCGAACCCGACCCGCCCCCTGGCGGGCAGGGTGGGGCCGAAGGTCGCATCCAGCCGCACCGCCGGGTTGGTGTTGATCACCCCGAGGCAGTTCGGCCCGACCAGCCGCATGCCGGCCTGCCGGCAGACCGCCAGGAGGTCCCGCTGGCGTTCGACGCCCTCGGGCCCGCTCTCGGCGAAACCGGCCGACAGCACCACCAGGGCACCGACGCCCTTGGCCGCGCACGCGCGGGCAACCGGGACCACCGCCGCCGCCGGGACGGCGAGGACCGCGAGGTCGACCGGGCCTTGGGATTGACCGGGTAGACCGGGCCCGCGAACCCAGCGGCCAGCAGGTTGTGGAACAACTCGCCCCCGACCGTGCCACGCCGCCGCGAGGCGCCGATCACCGCCACCGAACGGGGCGCCAGCACCCGGCGCATCGCGGCGGCGGAGGCCCGCTCCTCCCGGTCCTCGAACCGGCGCAGCGCGTCCGGCGTGAGCTCCGTCGGCATCTCGGCCATGATCACCCCGGGCAGCGAGCGGGTCCGGACCGAGAACCCACTGTCACGGAAGACCCGGAGCATCCGGTGGTTGCCCGGCAGCACCTCGGCGATGAACAGCTCGACCCCCTGGACGCGGGCCGATTCCGCCAGTTGCCCGAGCATGATCGTGCCGAGCCCGCGCCCCTGGAAGCCGTCGTCGATCACCAGGGCGATCTCGGCCCGCTCGGGCCGGTCGCGCTCCCGCTCCCAACCGACGTGGGCGACGATGCGGCCGTCCGCGCCCGTCAGCGCGACCAGCCCGTCCCGCTGCTGGTAATCGACGTCGGCAGCCCAGTGGACCACCAGCGGCACGTCCACAGCACCCGAGAAGAACCGCAGATAGCGGGACTCCCCCGACAGCCCCTCGAACAGCCGCTGAAGCTCGGGCGCGTCCTCGTGGCGGGCGGGACGGACATGCACCGTGGTCCCGTCCCGCAGCGCGACGTCGGCTTCCCGCCGCGCCTGATCGGCGCCAGCTCCGGTCATGATCATCAGGGGTCAGTTCTCGTCGATGGTGTGGCGGGCCAGATACGCCGCGGCCTCCGCACGCCGCCCCACCCGCAACTTACTCAACACACTCGACATGTAATTTTTCACAGTCTTCTCCGCCAACCCCAACTGCACGCCAATTTGCCGGTTCGTCAACCCATCCGCCACCAACTGCAAAATCCGCTCCTCCTGCGGCGACAACCGCGCCAGGCGCTCATCCCGCAACAGGTGCTTCCCAGTCCGCAACCGCTCCAACACCCGGCTCGTCACCGCCGCGTCCAACAAACTCTCCCCGCGGGCCACTGTCCGCACCGCCCGCAACAAATCCTCCCCATTGATCTGCTTCAACACATACCCCGCCGCCCCGGCAAGAATCGATGCGAACAGCGCCTGATCATCCGCAAACGACGTCAACATCAACACCCGAACATCCGGATGAGCAGCACGGATCTCCCGGGTCGCCTCGATCCCGCTCCCATCCGGCAGCCGCACATCCATGACCACCACATCCGGCAACGACCGATCCGCCTGGTTCACCGCCTGACGCATCGTCGCCGCCTCCGCACACACCACCACGTCCTCGGCGCGCTCCAGCAACGCCCGGATCCCATCCCGCACAATGTCATGATCATCGACCAGCATCACCCGCGTCGGCCGGACCCCCGAACGCTCGGTCTGCTCCCCGCTGGTCTCGCTCACTCCCGGTCTCCCCTCCAACCGCTGCCAACTCCACATCGCGTCGAGCCTAACAGGGCCTGTCGCCTCTGAGAGGGAGCCCAGGGTCCTCTGTTCGATGGGACTACTGGCCATGCCAGAGCAGGTACGGGGGTTTGACACTTGCCCAACTGACCTTACGGGCTGACGCCCAGTTCGGACCGACCATGTTCCTTCGCTACTACGTCGAGCTGGACCTGCCGACCGAGCGGGTCGAGCCTGCGTTGCTCGAGTCCCCATCGAGCTGGCTGCCCGCCCTGGTCGACGGCGCGGTCGAGCGGGCCGAGCCGCTGCTCGCCGAGGTTGGCGTTGGATCCAACGGCCTGCGCGTCGCCAAGCGCGTGGTCGTCCGGCTCGGTCAGCCCATCAAGTTCCCCTCGAAACTGTCGCTGCCCATGACCTGGGAGCCCGGCGGGCGGCTGCTACCGACGCTGAACGCCGAGCTGGAAGTGGCGTCACTGGGGAGGGCTCGGACGCAACTCGCCATCAGCGGTCGATACGACCCGCCGCTTGGCACCGTCGGCCGAACCGTCGACCGGCTCGCCCTGCACCGCGTCGCCGAGGCCACCATCAAGGACTTCCTCGACAGGGTCGCGGTGGCGATTGCGGCCGGCGCGACCGTCCCGGCCGGATAGGGCTATCCGGCCCTGCCAACGACCACACCCGACGTCCAGCCTGGACCGCGAGCGAAACGACGGCCCGCCGGGGAGGTGGCGTCATGCAAACGCGGCAGCGGGGAACAGCCGACATCGGACCGCCGCCCACCACCATCCCGCCGCTGGAGGTGGTCGCGGCGACCGGGACCACAACGCCCGGAGAGCCCGAGTGGCTCTGGGAGTCGCTGCGCTACCGGTTCTGGCAACCGGCAGATCTCGCCCGGAGCATCCGGCGCGCCGGTCCCTTCACCGTCGAGCAGCGAGAGGCGATCGCCTACTGGTGGTCGCTCCTGGCCGCGGTCGAGCGACTGGGCCCACGGGCATACGCGGCCGCGTTCGTGCATGCCGCCGAGCGGCACGACAGCGACCAGGTGCGCTGGTCGCTGCTGGCCATGCTGCGCGACGAGCTCCAGCACGAGCAGCTCTGCGGCATGGTGGTCGAGGGCCTTGCCCCTGGCTGGCCGTTCCAGTACGCACCCCGGACCACGCTCGGGCGCCAGGGCATCTGCCATCTGCGCGACGTCTACGAGGAAGCCGAGCGCAGCTGGGACGGATACCGGCGGGTGCTCGCCCAGGATGGCATCGGCGTGGCGAGCGGCGCCCTGTTGCTCGGCGCGCTGGTGACCGGTGACCTGTGCGAGCGCTGGGCGACCGGCTGCACCATCCCGGCGTTCGCCACCGCCTTCCGGCACAGCGCCCGTGACGCCCAGCGTCACCAGGCGGTGCTACGGGCACTGGCGACCTGGGACTGGCCGCTGCTGGAGGCCGCGCAGCGGTCCGAGGCGGCCAGGCAGGTCCAGGCGTCCGCCAGGCTCCTGTCCAGCGTCATGCTGGGCGCGGCCGCCCGCCGGCCGGACCCGTCGGGTGACGTGGTCGCCAGCCTGCCGGCGTGCGAGGACGCCGCCCGGCAGGCGGGCCTTGGCGTGCCCTCGGCCGAGCAGCGCCAGGAGCTCCTGCGAGCGGCCCTGCTCGAGGTCAGGTACCTCCAGGAGCGCTTCGACATCCCGTTCCCGGCCATGCCGAGCCTGGCGATTCTCGGCACCGAAACGGACACCGGACAAGGGAGGGCATGATGCGAGTTGCGGAACGCTGCCACCACGTGCTGATCACCAGCGAACCCGACGACACCCTGCTGGACGCCGCCGGGCGGATGCACACCTATCAGATCGGGGCGTTGCCCGTGTACGAGCAGCACCGGCTGATCGGCATCGTCACCGAGCGGGACCTCGTCGCCGCGCTGGCGGAAGGCGCCGACCCCGCGACCACCCTGGTGACCGACTACATGACCGACCGGCCCATCTGCGCCGCTCCCGGCGACGACCTGACGGCGGCGGCCCGTCGCATGGCGGAGCTGGGCGTGCGGCACCTGCCCGTGGTCGAAGGGCAGCAGCTCGTCGGCATGCTCTCGATGCGGGACCTCGTGGCCGGGCAGGTCACCGCGACCGCGACCGCCGGCTGAGCACTGCGCGACGGCCGGCGGGCACAGGCGGCCCGAAGGTCCTTGACGGCACGGGCCCTGCGTCCATGGGATCGCGCCGTTCCAGCCGACACGCTCATTGGAGATGGACCGGAGCACGTATCGAGGAGGAGACCATGCGAGCCGTCGTCTACCACGGCCCAGGGGACAAGCGCTGGGAAGAGGTCCCCGACCCCAAGCTCATCGACGACACCGACGCGATCGTGCGCGTCGACACCGTCACCATCTGCGGCACCGACCTGCACATCCTCAAGGGCGACATCCCCGCGGTCACGCCCGGCCGCATCCTCGGCCACGAGGCCGTCGGCACGGTCCTGGAGACCGGCCCCAGCGTCCGGTCCATCCGCGAAGGCGACCGGGTGCTGCTGTCGTGCATCTCCGCCTGCGGAAGCTGCCGCTTCTGCCGCGCCGGCCAGTACGGCCAGTGCCTGGGCGGTGGCGGCTGGATCTTCGGGCACCTGATCGACGGCGTCCAGGCCGACTACGCCCGCGTGCCCTTCGCCGACACCTCCACCTACAAGCTCCCCGAGGGGCTCACCGACGAGCAGGTCGTCTACCTCGCCGACATCCTCCCGACCGGCTACGAGGTCGGCGTCCTCAACGGCCACGTGCAGCCGGGCGACACCGTCGCGATCGTCGGCGCCGGCCCCATCGGGCTGGCCGCCATCCTCGGCGCCAAGCTGTACTCCCCCGCCCAGGTCGTGGCCATCGACCCCGTGCCGGCCCGCCGCCAGTGGGCCACCACCTTCGGTGCGACCGAGGCGGTCGCTCCCGAAGAGGCAGGAGACGTCGTCGCGCGGCTCACCGATGGGCTCGGGGCCGACGTGGCCATCGAGGCGGTCGGCATCCCCGAGACCTTCCAGCAGTGCACCACGCTGATCCGCCCCGGCGGCCACGTGGCCAACGTCGGCGTCCACGGCAAGCCGGCCACGCTGCACCTGGAGTCGCTGTGGATCCGCGACGTGACCATCACCACCGGGCTGGTGGACACCTTCTCCACCCCGACCCTGCTGCGGTCGGTCACCACCGGGCAGCTCGACCCGACCAGGTTCACCACCCACCGCTACCCGCTCTCGGCCGCGATGGAGGCCTACGACACCTTCGCGCACGCCGGCGACACCAACGCCCTCAAGGTCCTCATGACCAGCGGCCACTGACGCACCGCCCCCGTCGACGGCAACCCGACGTAGCCTGAGACCGCGGCGACGCGCCCCTGTTCGGCCCGTCTGTCAGAGAGGCCCTGGCCGGCCTCGGCGGCGACCTCCAGGTGGCAATTCCGCTCGACCGGGTGCAGCAGGTGTGCGCGGCCGGCGACTCCCAGGGCCGCTGCGCGGGCGCCACCGGCCGGACCTGCAGAGGGCGGCAGTGCCCGCTCCTTCCCCAACCGGCCGGCCCGGTGGCCTTCGACGCCCGCCGCCGCGCGCTGCTCGCCCGCGGTGCGCTCGCCGGCGTCGCGCTGGCGGTCACCCGCGTGGTCGGCGGGGCCATCGCGACCGCCGAGCGCCTCCTCGGCTCGGACGCAGACACCGGCACCGGCTGCTGGCCCGCCCTGCCACGGGGCCGAGTTCGACCCCTCGCGTGGCGCCGCGCCCGTCGCCGGACCGGCCAGCACTCCCCCTCCCCAGCATCACCCTCCACGTCGGCAGCGACA
>WNFY01000139.1_pt1 | contig 57959 bp, 64 predicted proteins | sample 5400091 | NCBI WGS metagenome assembly WNFY01 (sample SAMN13153364, study PRJNA577476) | soil metagenome | isolation source: 60 cm soil or saprolite under grassland replicate 1 | place: USA:California | collected 2016-06-15
TTCACGATCGTGCCATACCCGCGAAATCGCTGCTGAAATGCAACTTCGGCCACTCGTTCGGTGCCCGAGCCATGCCTGTCACTCGTCATCACGCACTCTGCCCCGGCCTGCTCAACGGCTGATGTGACCGATTCGTCGTCGGTGGCAACGACGACTGCATCAGCGACGTTCATTTGAGAGATTCTTTGCCAAACCCGGACTATGAGGGGGAGTCCGGAAAGGAGACGTAGGGGTTTGCGGGGGAGGCGCATGGCGCCGAGGCGCGCCGGAATTACTACTAGCGTCCCCATTTACCCACCTGTTTTCGCGCGACACGATGCAAAAGTCACGCTCAGTAATATACCAAGCGGTCAGAACCGGAGCAAACTACGTTTTCTGCTCGAGCTCAGAGAGAAGCGCCGAAAGAAAAGGCCGATCTGCGAGAGAACGGAGAGCGATTTGGCGCCGGATCAATGCTGTAATCGATCCGAATCAGGCTGACCCCTACGCCGATACCCACATTCTGGATCATTGAAGCTAGCCGGTCGATGCCGGCGTTTCCCGCCGCGTATCTCAGGCCGATGTAGGGATTCCCAACATATGGGAGCTGAATGCGTTCGAACGGAACTGTGTAATCGCCCTGTACATAAAGAAGGTGGTCACCACCCAGCGCGAGAAGATTTACGGTCGCGAGCGTGCCGGATCCGCCGAGATACGCGAAGCGCTGAGCAGGCGCGACGCCGCCACCACCGGTCATCACCGCGTGAGTTTTGAACGTGAATGTCTGAGCTCCGAATGTCGGGAAGGAAACGCGACCATCGATAGTCGCCTGTGTGAAAGAGTCTCCCGGCTGATAACAAACGGGAACCGGAACTCCAGAACAAACGGGTTTGAGTGCTGTGCGAAGGGATTGTTCGAGCAAGCCGTCGAGCTTTGCTTCGAAATCTCCTCGCACGAACTCAAAGGCTGCCCCACCAAACACTGAGGTGATGCTTCCTTTCGCCACGCGCGGATTCGGCCTGCGCATCTTGAGGTTGCCCTTGCGTCCGAAAAAACTCCATGGTGACTTGGTGGGTGCGAGGGATCCCGTCGACCAGTCGCGCTCCAGGTTTCCGCCGATGAAGGTCGTCACGATAATCGACGTGCCGGTGAGCGCGCGGGAAAACCGCGCGTTCGCACGATCGCCTCGATACCAGTTGCGCGCGTCACTGCCGACAAGGAAGACCGCCGCGGTGTTCGTGAGATCCTGACGGATCCACGCATCGTTGGTGAATGTGCCTCGTCCAACGATGAACTTGATCTCGTTGTCGTCGCCCGGCCGCATGATTCCTTCGAGCGATGGATCCCATTTGCCAAGATTGGAGCGATAGCTGACAAGTGCATCGACGTCGAGCTTTCCCTCCCCTGCCTCGAGCTTGGGACCCCAGGGCAGAGTAAGACCGTTGACACGGTCGTACGCAGGCATACGCAGACCGAAGCCGAGCGGCAGCGATATCGGCGAATCATGGTAGTCCGCGTACGCCGTATCAGGACGTGCGGCGGTCGTGTCCTGAGCGCGAAGCGGAGAGATGACCGCTGCGAGTGTGCCGATAAGGGTGAGAGACCCGCGTAGCTTCATCATCCGATGGTCAGAAAGTTCCGAAGAATTTCCTTACCGTTTTCGGTAAGTATCGATTCCGGGTGGAATTGCACACCCCATACCGGATGCTCGCGATGTCGAATCGAGTGGATCTCACTCGGGTCGTCCTTTGCACTCGCCACGATCTCCAGCTCGGTAGGCAGCGAGTCGGTCTCGACCACGAGGGAGTGGTATCGCATGACCTCGAGCGGGTTGGGAATATTCCTGAATATTCCAGTTCCATTGTGACTGATGCGGGACGTCTTCCCGTGCATCAGTTTTCGGGCGCGTACGACTTTACCGCCGTAGGCTTCGCCAATAGCCTGGTGGCCGAGGCAGACACCAAGGATCGGAATGCTTTTCCCCCAGCGCCGGATTGCGGCTACGCTGATTCCCGCCTCTGACGGGGTGCACGGCCCTGGGGAGATTACGATGCGAGTGACTCCCATCGCTCCGATATCGTCGACGCTGATCTCGTCGTTGCGCTTTACGACGGGAGTTTCGCCCAGCTCACCCAGATACTGAACCAGGTTGTAGGTAAACGAATCGTAATTATCCAGGACGAGCAGCATCGATAATTCTAGTTGGTCGGCTTCAAGAGCGCGGATGGAACTGCTTGTGAACGGTCCTGAGGTATTCACGGTCGACATGGGTGTAGATCTGCGTGGTCGAGATGTCGACGTGACCTAGCATCTCCTGCACTGCTCTGAGATCTGCGCCGCCTTCCAGCAAGTGTGTCGCAAATGAATGACGCAGAGTATGCGGCGACACCGGCTTTGTGATTCCTGCCTGCTTCACGTACTTGCGCAGGATTTTCCACGCGCCCATGCGCGAGAGTGGTTGCCCGCGCGCATTGAGAAAGAGGATGCCTTTGCCTTCGCCCTTCTCGAGCGAAGGCCGAAGCTCACGCAGGTAAACGGCAATCGCTGCAATCGCGCGACGACCAATCGGGACCAGTCGCTCTTTGGCGCCTTTGCCGAAGACGCGCACAAGGTGATCCTGCAGCATCACGTCGCGTACGCCGAGCGAGATCCACTCGGAGACTCGCAATCCTGCACCGTACGCCAGCTCGAGCATGGCCCTGTCACGGAACGCGAGCGGCTCGTCAAGCGATGGAGCGGCAAGAAGCTTTTCGACCTCTTCTACACCGAGCACTTCGGGAAGTGTGCGCCACCGCTTGGGGGTCTCGAGCCGCTCACTCGGGTCACGCACCACGTGTCCTTCGCCGACGAGAAACTTGAAGTAAGTTCGCACAGCCGACACGTTGCGCCTGATCGATGCTGGCGAAAGTCCGAGGTCTTTAAGGTGGTACACGTATTCGCGAAGCATTCGCGCACCAACGTTCGTCGGGGATGACGCTCCCTTCACGCTGACGTAGGTGACGAAGCGGGCAATATCCAGCTTGTACGCGTGGCTCGTCCGTACGGACGCGCCCTGCTCCAGTGCGAGAAAGTCGTCGAAGCGCTCGACGTAAAATGCGCGTGCGACGGCGTCGTCCAGCATTTTATTACTCACGGTCTCGAGTGTGTCGCTTGCCAAGCCAAATCCCGACTACGAGGACGACAATACCTATCGCGATTGCGGCAGCAACCTTGCCGGATCGGACCAAATACCGTTGAACGAGATCCCAGTTGTCGCCGGCACGGAATGCCAGAAAAGTAATGAGAGCGAACCAGACCGCGGACGCGCTTGCGACGGAGAGCATCACTCTGAAGGCGGGGAGCCTCATTGCTCCGGCGAACGGCGGGACGATTGCCCGCACGCCTGGGAGAAAGCGGCTCACGAATAGTCCGGTAAAGCCATATTTCTTGTGCAGTTTCTTGATTCTGTCCTCGGCGTCGGGACCCGCGTATCTCTCGATTCTCCGTAGAAACGCCTTCGCGCCGAACCGGCGCCCAAGCGTATAGGTAACTCCCGCACCCGCTACGTTTCCCAACCAAGCGAGCAGGAAAACAGTGAACGGAGATCCGTGGGCTCTGTCAGCCAGAAAGCTTCCAAACGCAATCACCGCATCCGAGGGAAACGGCGGAAAGAAGTTTTCGAACGCGGAGAGCGCGGCGATCGCCACGTAGAGTGATCCGAGCGGCAAGTCACCGAGCCAGCCGGTCAGTGTCTGGAGCATTCGCTAGCGATTTCGTTTCAGGGTTGCGACTGCAATGCAGGCAAGTCCTTCGTTTCGCCCGATCCAGCCCATGCCTTCATTCGACTTTCCTTTGACGCTCACGCTCGACGAATCGATACCGAGAGCTGAGGCCAAACGCGCCCGGATTTTTTCGCGGTGAGGCGATAGCCGCGGGGATTCCGCAACGACACTGACATCAACCTGATTCACGCTGTAGCCGGCGGCTGATACTTGCCTCACGGCCGCCTCGAGCATTCCAATGGAGTCGCGCCCCTTGTTGGCCGGATCGGTCTCCGGAAACATCTCACCGATGTCGCCCTGCCCCGCGGCGCCGAGGATCGCGTCAGTTATGGCGTGGCAGATTGCGTCGGCATCAGAATGACCCAATAGGCCGGTTTCCGATGGTATTAAAACGCCGCCGAGGATTAGAGGGCGGCCGGGGGCAAACCGATGAGAATCGTAGCCGACGCCGACGCGAATTGTCGCGTCGGGTTCACGCCGCATCCGCCTGGACGGCAGCCGGAGCCGGCGGATCGACCAGCGTGTAGTCCTGCTTTCTGCGAGCGGGGGTGAAACCGGCGTCGCGGATCAACCGCTCCATCTCCGCAGTGGAAGTGCGATGCGTCGTGTTCGCTGCCGACACGACGTTTTCTTCAATCATGAGCGAGCCAAAATCGTTGCACCCGAATCGGAGCGCGATCTGGCCGATCTTCATTCCCATCGTTACCCAGCTCGACTGAAGGTTCGGAACGTTATCGAGGACAATTCGTGCGAAGGCAACTGTACGCAGATACTCGTTGGCGCCCGTCTTCGGCTGGTGCGACATCGTCGGCGTGTTCTCGGGCTGTAGCGGCCAGCAGATGAAAGCAGTGAAGCCTCCAGTGCGCGACTGAACCTCTTTCACGCGCTGAAGGTGCTCGAGCCGCTCGGCGAGCGTTTCGCCAAGGCCGTACATCATCGTCACGGATGTCTTCATGCCCTCGCCGTGTGCGAGCTCCATGATCTCGAGCCAGCGATCGGCGCCGGCTTTCTTGGGGGCTACTATGTCGCGAACGCGTTGAACGAGTATCTCTCCTCCTCCGCCAGGAACCGAATCGAGTCCCGCTCTTCGCAGCTCGCGAATCACTTCGATCGCATCCATCCGAAACAGCTTGGCGAAAAAGTCTATCTCGCTCGGGCTGAACCCATGGATGTGGATGGGATGGTTTCGCTTGATGTACTTCATCAAGTCCAGGTACCACTCGAACGGAATGTACGGGTTGTGGCCACCCTGGATCAATATTTGGACGCCACCAAGCGCCTTGAGCTCGTCGATCTTGGCGCCGATTTGCTCGAACGAAAGCGTGTAGCCTTCGCCGTGTTTGGGTCGACGCGCAAATGCGCAAAACCCGCAGTCAGCGACGCAGACGTTGGTGTAATTGATGTTTCGATCGATGATGTAAGTGACTGTGTTTCCGGGATGCTTTTCCTGGCGGACGCGATCCGCCTCCATGCCAAGCTCGAGGAGCGGAGCATTCGTGTAAAAATCGAGCAGGTCGCGCGTCACGCTCATGCTGCGGGAAGAAACGTCAGTGTGCCGTTCGGGATCCGACCGCGCTCGAGTAGCCGCCGGTAGAATTCGGTGAGTCCGGCAAGGTGCGGATACGATAATCCATAGTCCAGCCCTGAAAGGTATTCCGCGCAGATCTCCTTCTTTACCCCTGTAGCTTCATGCGCTTGCGCGGCCAAGTCCGGGAGATGCGTGAGACCCCAGTTTCTGGAGGCAATAAGCCCGGCGTGCGCAACGAGCGCGGCTTTGACTTCGGTTGTGCGCTGCGCCACCCAAACGGCGAAGACGAACGGTTGTTCGGTCCATTCCTTCCACACCTGACCAAGGTCGTAGGCATACGGATAGCGATCGCGATGGCGAGTTCCCAGCACGAGGGCTGCGTCACCGATGACGAGGCGCGCCTCGGCGTTGTGATCGTTGGACTCGACAATGTCAGTGACCTCGGCGTCACCAGCAACGAAGCGCGGCTTTGCGCGCCAGACATTCTCGAACAGCAGCTCAAGGAGCGCCACACTGGTCATGGAGCTTCTGCTCACGAGCACCCGTCGCGATGTCAGCTCACTGGCAGGATATCGCGAAAACAGCATCACGCTGCGTACTGGCCCATCGCAGGAGATCGCCAAGTCGGGGAGCAGCAGGTATCGATCGGCATCACGCGCGTACTCGACCGCGGAGACGACGCTGATGTCCAGCTCGCCCGCAGCCATTCGGCGGTTGAGATCGGTCGGGACTCCGTCGACGAGCTTGGCCTCGAGCGCGACAAGGCCGCGATCAATGGCGCCGTAAACCGGATAGCAATTGATGTAGGGAATGCGTCCAATCTTCATCAGGCCGCCACCGCCGGCGCCCGCTCAAATACACGCAGAATGTTGTAGAACGAGTCGCGCTCGGCCGGAATCTTTCCGGCTGACCGAATTAGCTCGAGAATCTCATCGAGACTCAAGCCCTGCGCAGTGTGTGCGCCCGCTTCATGGTAGATCTTCTCGCGAACTACCGTTCCCTCGAGATCATTCACGCCGAACGCGAGTGACGTCTGCGACAGGAACGGAGTGACCATTATCCAGTGAGTCTTGATGTGGTCAAAGTTGTCGAGGAAGAGGCGGCCCACGGCTAGATTGCGCAGGTCGTCAAAGCCAGTCGTCGCGGTTCCCTGCCGGCCGAGCTCGATGCCCAGCTCATTGTTGTCAGGATGGTAGGCGAGCGGAATGTACGCGAGAAATCCGTGCGACTCGTCCTGCAGATCGCGAAGCATCGACAGGTGTTCGATCCGATCCTGGATTGTCTCAACATGCCCGTAAAGCATGGTGCAATTGGATCTGATGCCGAGTCGATGGGCGGTACGATGCACTTCGATCCAGTCTTCGCCGGCGAGTTTTTTGTCCGCAATTGTCATGCGGACGCCCTTGCCAAATACTTCCGCGCCGCCACCTGGCAATGTGTCGAGACCGGCGTCATGAAGCGCCGTCAACACTTCCTCGATCGACATCTTGTCGATGCGCGCGATGTGCGCGATCTCGACGGCAGTGAGCGCCTTGATGTGAACGTGCGGGTATCGAGACTTCAGTCCGCGGAACATCTCGCTGTAGTACGCGAGGCCGGCTTTCATGTCGAGGCCACCAACGATATGAAACTCTTTAGTCAATCCGTTCGCCGCTGCTTCCGCTTCAGCGTATACCTCGTCCAGCGTGTAGTGATATGCTCCCTCTTCCTTCGGCAGGCGCGCAAAGGAGCAGAACACGCAGGTTTTTCGGAGATAGCAAACGTTGGTCGGATTTATGTGCTGGTTGGCGGCGAACGTGACGACGTCGCCGTTCTTACGGCGATTCGCGTAGTCGGCGAGCAATCCAAGCCCGAGGAGATCAGGCGTCGTGAAGAGAAGGTCCGCCTCCGTGTGAGTCAGTCGCGTCTTCGACTGCACCTTTTCGCCAACCGCTCGGAGCTTCCGATCGGAGATTTTTCCGAGGTCGAGCGAGATCTCGCCGCTCACGGTGCTAGCTCTCGAAGCGTCTGATGGCGAGGGTGGTGTTGTGCCCACCGAAGCCAAAGCTATTGCTGATGACGGCGTTGACTTCACGATTAACGCAGACGTTGGGTGTAAAGTTGAGATCGAGCTCGGGATCGGGATGATGGTAATTGATCGTAGGAGGAATCACCCCGTTGCCGACGACCATCGTGCTTATCACTGCCTCGACCGCACCTGCCGCTCCGAGCATGTGGCCCGTTGCCGACTTTGTCGAGCTCACGTTCACGTCCTTCGCATATTCCCCAAACACGGCCCGGATTGCGCGAGTCTCATTGAGATCGTTCGCGGGAGTCGAAGTGCCGTGCGCGTTGATGTACTGGATGTCTTTGGGCTCCAGACCGGCATCCTTGAGGGCCCGCTTCATCGCTCGTTGCGCGCCTTCGCCGTCGGGGGCGGGAGCTGTAAGGTGATACGCATCGCCAGTCGCGCCGTACCCCACTATTTCGGCGTATATCTTTGCACCGCGATTGAGGGCCTGCTCGAGCTCTTCGAGGATCAGGATTCCGGCGCCCTCGCCCATGACGAACCCATCGCGCGTCGCATCGAATGGACGGGACGCGGTCTCGGGACTGTCATTACGCTCGGATAGTGCCTTCATGTTGGCGAATCCGCCGATTGCCATCGGCGTCACGGTGGCCTCGGCCCCGCCGGTGATCATTATGTCGGCGTCACCGTACTGGATGGTTCTGAATGCATCACCTATTGCATGAGCACTGGTAGCGCAAGCTGAAACAGTGGCGTAGTTTGGCCCTTTGGCGTTGAACTGCATCGAGACAATGCCAGCGGCGATGTCAGCGATGAACATTGGGATGAAGAAAGGAGAGATCTTCCCCACACCGCGCTCGCGGTAGACGTCGTGCTGTTCTTCGAAGCTCTTGAGCCCCCCGATCCCGCTTCCGATGATCACACCGATCCGGTCGGGGTCCATTCCATTGCTGCCGTTGGCTAGCCCCGCGTCGGTCATCGCTTGCCGCGCAGCTGCGACGGCGTACTGCGTGTATTGGTCCGCTCGCCGCGCTTCCTTGCGCTCCATGTAGTTGAGCGGATTGAATCCTTTGACTTCCGCGGCGAATCGCACGGGGAAATTCGAAGCGTCGAACTTCGTGATTGGCGCGGTTCCCGACTTCCCCTCAATCAGGGCCCGCCAGGTCGTCGCCACATCGTTCCCGACCGGGGTAATCGCCCCCATGCCGGTGACGACGACTCGTCGCTTCATTACGCTCCGACCTTCTGGTTCAGATAGCCGAGGGCGTCACCGACGGTGCGCAGTTTCTCGGCATCCTCATCAGGAATGTCGATGTTGAACTCCTTCTCGAACTCCATCACGAGCTCGACGATGTCCAGGCTGTCGGCACCGAGATCCTCGATGAAGCTCGCCTCGTTCGTCAGCTTTTCACGCTCCACACCGAGCTCTTTCTCGATGATGTCTTTGACCTTGTCGGAATTGTCGGCCATTTGATGGATTGCCTCGCGGTTGTGGGGTGTGGTGGAAATATACCTAACCGAATATCTGATACAAAGTTACATCACCATTCCACCGTCTACGGTGAAGACGGCCTCGGGTTACATCACCATTCCGCCATCCACCACGAACACCTGCCCCGTGATGTACGAGGCGAGGTCCGAAGCGAGAAAAGCGACGATGGCAGCAATATCCTGTGCGCTTCCGAGACGTTCGAGTGCAATCTGTTTGCCTAGCGCCTCGCGAGCTTCTTGAGTCATGGAGGCGGTCATCTCGGTTTCGATGAATCCGGGGGCGACCGCATTAACGAGAATGTTGCGCGAGCCGAGCTCCTTCGCCACTGATTTGGTGAGCGCGATAAGCCCCGCTTTGCTGGCAGAATAGTTCGCCTGACCCTTGTTGCCGATCATTCCTACAATACTCGCGATGTTGATGATCCGGCCACTTCGCTTCTTCATCATCCCCCTCGAGACGGCGCGAATCGCGGCAAACGCCCCTCTCAGGTTGGCGTTCAGAACAGCATCCCAATCCTCGTCCTTCAATCGCATTACCAGGTTGTCGCGCGTAATGCCGGCGTTATTGACGAGAATGTCAATGGACCCGAAGGCTTTCTCCACGTCATCGACGAGTTTCGCGACGGCTGCCGTGTCAGTAACGTCGGCAGCGAAGCCCTTGGCGTTGCGACCGATAGCAGAGGCTGCTTCATCTGCGCGCTGTTGATCGCGCCCAACAACCGCTACGCGAGCACCAGATTCAGCGAACGCTTCAGCAATCGCGCGCCCTATACCGCGTGTGCTACCGGTGACCAGTGCGTTCTTTCCACTCAGGTCAATCTTCATTGCGTAACCAACTGGCGAAGCTTTTCGACTTCGGCGGCCGTTCCGCACGTGAAGGTGCGCGCGCCTTTGACCAGCCTTCCCATCAAACCGCTGAGGATATTTCCCGGGCCCATCTCGACGTAGAAAGCGTCGGCGAATTGTTTGGCGATGTTTCGTATCTCGGCCGACCACCGGACAGGCGATGTAAGCTGGCGCAACAATAAATCCTTCCCTTCGACGGCCGTAGTCGAGGGTAATGCAGTCACGTTCGAGTAAACGGGATAGACTGGGTCAGTGAACGCAGAGGTGGCGATCGCGTCTGTGAGTCCCACTACGGCCGGCTCCATTAGCGGGGAATGGAACGCGCCGCTGACGGGGAGCTTGATCGTTCGTCTGGCGCCGGCATCCTTGGCGAGCTCCATAGCGCGCTCGACGCCGGCGATCTCGCCTGAGATAACGACCTGTTCGTCGGTATTGAAGTTCGCGGGCACGACAAGTCCCGAATCCCTGGTGGCGCGCTCGCAGATCTCTTCGATCGGTGTGCTTGTCGTGCCGAGGATTGCAGCCATCGTTCCCGGACGCGAGGTGCCGGTCTCGAACATGAGCTCGCCGCGTCTTCTCACTAGCCGAGCAGCGCCGGGAAGACTCACCGCGTCAGCAGCGTGATAAGCGGTAAATTCTCCGAGAGAATGTCCAGCCGCGGCCCGGACATGAGGACGGAGCGCGTCTTTTGTAAGTGCCCATACTGCTGCGCCGTGGGCAAACAGGGCGGGCTGTGCATTACGAGTCAAGGTCAGCTCGTCAGCGGGGCCTTCGAAGCAAAGTCGACTGAGGTCTTCGCCAAGCGCGGCGTCAACCTCGCCAAAAACGCCGCGTGCGATTGGGAATGCGTCGGCCAGATCCTTTCCCATTCCCGGCTTCTGCGAGCCCTGGCCGGGAAAGAGTAGTACGATGTCCACCGCCTAAAAGCGAATGACCATCGACGCCCAGGTGAATCCGGCGCCAAATGCGACCATCATCACCGTCGAGCCTTCCTTGACCCTGCCCGACTCGATCGCCTCATCGAGTGCAATCGGAATCGACGCGGAAGAAGTGTTGCCGTAGCGATCAACGTTTACGTACACCTTGTCCATCGATATTCCGGAATGCTTCGCCGTCGCTTCGATGATTCGAACGTTGGCCTGGTGAGGAATCAGTAGATCGATGTCCGAGCCGGTGAGCCGTGCTCCATCGAGCGCGCGGTCGGCGGCGTCGGACATGGATCGCACCGCATGCTTGAAGACCTCACGCCCCGCCATCTTCACTAGGTGTGAGCGCTTCTCGAGCACCTCAGCAGACATAGGCACTGTAGCACCTCCTTCAGGGCGATAAAGGAGGTCTGCGAGCTTACCATCGCTGCGCATATACGCCGAAAGAATTCCCTTGCCGTGGTGCCGGCTTCGTTTGAGAACCGCGGCACCCGCACCGTCGCCGAAAAGCACGCACGTAGAACGGTCTTTCCAGTCGACGATCGCGCTCATTTTTTCCGACCCGATCACGAGCGCGGTCTCCGCCGTTCCAGACATAATCAATCCCTCGGCCGTGCTCATCGCGTAGAGCCAACCGGCACAGGCAGCGCCAACATCGAATGCCGCGGCGCGAGTCGCGCCCAGATCCGCCTGGATGTCAACTGCTGTGGATGGTAGAAGTCGGTCAGGCGTCGCGGTGCTCAGCACAATCACATCGATCTCGCCGGGATGGACATTTGCGGCAGACATCGCATGGCGTGACGCTTCTGCCGCCATCGAACAGGTCGTCTCTCCATTCTTCGCCAGTCGGCGCTCGACGATGCCGCTCCGCTCTACGATCCATTCGTGCGACGTCTCGATACCGATGGACGCGAAGTCGTGATTCGTCATCACGTGCTTCGGCAGCCCTCGTCCAGTCCCCACTACTGCAGCTATTGGTCTTTTCATGCCGACTCCGCGGCGGCGTTGATCGCCGGCTCGGCCTCCTCTAATCTCCTGCCGATCTGCTCGTTCATTCGGGTCTCGACAGCACGCACGGCGACTTTGATTGCGTTCTTGATTGCGCGCGGCGGAGAGTTTCCGTGGCAGATGATGCTCACGCCTCGGACTCCGAGAAGCGGAGCGCCGCCATAGGCGGTTGAATCGAATCCTTTGAGAGCAACTTTGACGTCTTCAGCATTGATCCCTGGATGCTCGCTGAGGACACGCACGATCAACGGTGCCACCGCTTCGTAGAACTTCAGCACGACGTTACCCACAAAACCATCGCAGATGACGACATCGAAGGGACCGCGCTCGCTCGCGCCGGCAGGCAGATCGCGACCCTCGAGATTTCCATGAAAGTTGAACCCAGCCTTCCGAAAGAGGAGGTGCGCCTCCTTCACGACGGCATTTCCCTTCTCCGGCTCCTCTCCTATTGAGAGCAGGCCAATCGAGGGATTGGGACGACCGAAGATGCATTCAGCGTAAACCGCGCCAAGCCACGCGAACTGCAGGAGCTCAGTACTCGAGCAGTCCACATTTGCCCCTGAATCGAGTACGATGACTGGATCGCGAGCGGTTGGAAAGACGGTTGCGATCGCAGGCCTCGTAAGCCCGGGCTGCAGCTTGAGGAGCATCGCCGAGGATGCCATCTGCGCGCCGGTATTGCCGGCGGAGACGAAGGCGTCAGACTTTCGGTCCACCTGCAACCTGAGTCCGACGATCATCGAGCTGTTGGGCTTTTTGCGCAGGCCGGCGGTTGGCTTCTCCGACATCTCGATGACGTCCGGCGCCTCGACGATGCCGATGCGTTGGCGCGAAGCCGCGGCCTGAGCAAGCTCGCCTGCGAGCGCTCTATCGAGCTCCGCTTCGATCACCGACGTACGCCCAACGAGCTGCACTGTATGTGCGCCGTCGAGTTCCTGCAGAGCAAGTAGAGCGCCGGCGATTGTAGCTTTGGGAGCGAAGTCTCCCCCCATAGCGTCCAACGCTATTCGCGCCAAACTACGCTTCCTTTGGCTCTACTCGCTGTTCGCCTGCGTAGTACCCGCACTCTTCGCAGACATGATGCGGACGCTTCATGCTCTGACAGCGCGGACACTTCTGAATGACGATCGCAGGCGCGATTTTGTGGGTGTTGCGCGCGCGCTTCTTTCGCTTCGAGGTGCGTCGCTTTGGGACGGCCATTGTTTCTGTTCCTTAGGGTTGTAATACGTGCTAGTGCGTTTTGCTTCGATGCTTGAGCAAGGCGTCCCAGCGCGAATCAGTCTTGGTTGGTGTGCAGTTGCACGTGCTTTCGTTCAGGTTGGTGCCGCAAGTGGCGCACAATCCTTTGCAATCTTCCCGGCATTGAACGAATCCGGGGGCGCTCAGAAGCCAGGTCTCCCTGACTGCCGACCGAAGATCCAGCATTCTTGCATTTGGATCGTACAGAAAGACGTCGGGATCGTCCGCCTCCTCGGCTCCGATCTCGGCGAGTAGAAGATGTACGTCTTCATCGACCTCGACATCGACTTCTTCCAGACACAAACGGCAAGGAAGCTCAACCGCGCCGGAGATCCGACCGGTGAAGTAGAATCTTCCCTCGCCTGTCGACGAGAGCCTACCGGTTACTTGAATCGGCTCTGACGGACGGAGATCTCCCGCTTCCCAGATGGGATCGTCCGGCTGAAGCGAGCCGTTCACCCGAACGGCTTTGGTCTCCAGCGAGCGTATGTCAAAGGACAGCATAAGCCCTTTAAGCTAGCGGGTTTATGACGCCCATTCCAGTCCGGTGCCGACGCTTTTTTTTCGGCTGATGGGGTGTCCCAACTGAAGACTACCGGCTGGGGCGATCGGCCGTACGGCTGGGGGCTGCCGGCGCGGCTGGCGGGCGGAGAAGTTAGACGAGATCAGACTCTGGGAAAAAGAAATTTGCTTCACGCTCGGCGTTTTCGTCGGAGTCCGACGCGTGAATTGCGTTCCGCTCCTTCGATTCCGCGTAGAGCTTTCGGATGGTTCCCGGCTCCGCTTCAGCAGGGTCAGTGGCTCCGATCGTCTTTCGGAGGGCGGCCACCGCATCGGCACGCTCGAGCACCATCGGCATGCACTTGCCCGATGTCATGAAGCGAACGAGTGGGGCAAAGAACGGGCGCTCACGATGGACTGCGTAGAACGCTTGCGCCTGTCCCTCAGTGAGGCGAATCACGCGCGCCGCGAGGATCCTGAACCCAGCCTTCTCGAGATGCGCGATGATCTGTCCGCCCTTTCCCGAATTGAAGGCGTCGGGCTTGATAATAGCGAGTGTTTTGTTGCCAGCCATTTATTAGCTCTGTCCTAGCGCATCGCGCGTTTGAGTAGATCCACCACGTCGATTGGCCGCTTGGCAACACCGACGCCGTTTTCCTGAAACGCCTGCATCTTTTCAGCAGCCGTTCCCGCCGATCCGGAAATGATCGCGCCGGCGTGCCCCATGCGGCGGCCTGGCGGCGCCGTTTGGCCGGCGATGAAGCCAACAACAGGCTTCTTCATTTTCTCACGAACGAATCGGGCCGCGTCCTGCTCGTCGATGCCGCCGATTTCACCGATCATTACGACCGCCCTGGTTGCCGGATCCTTCTCGAACGCATCAAGGCAGTCGATGAAATTCGTGCCGTTAATGGGATCGCCGCCGATTCCGACACACGTCGTCTGACCGATTTTCGCACGCGTCAGCTGATAAACCACCTCGTACGTGAGAGTGCCCGAGCGACTCACCAGACCAACCGGTCCGGGCGTGCAGATGCGGCCAGGGATGATTCCGACGTTCGATTCGCCAGGAGTGATGAGACCTGGACAATTCGGTCCGAGGAGGCGCGAGCCCTTTTCTTTAACGAATGGATAGACACGAGTCATGTCGAGCACGGGCACGCCCTCCGTTATACAGACGATAAACGCGATTCCGGCATCGGCGGCTTCCATCATTGCGTCGGCCGCAAACATCGGTGGGACGTAAATGACTGTCGCATTCGCTTGTGTTTTTCTTACGGCCTCCTCGACGGTGTTGAAGATCGGAACTGTGTCCTCGAATTTCTGACCCCCTTTTCCCGGAGTGACACCGCCAACGACCTGAGTGCCGTATGCGATCATCTGCTTCGCATGGAATGACCCATCGCGACCAGTGATTCCCTGGATCAGCAGACGTGTACCTTTGTCGATGAAAATGCTCACGCTGCCTTTCCCTTGGTCGCGAGAGCAACCGCCTTCTTGACGGCTTCGTCCATGTCTGTCATGGCCGAGAGGCCGTTCTTCTCGAGGATTTGCACGGCGATTTCTTCGTTGGTTCCAGTGAGCCGGATGACGAGAGGAACTTTGAGCGGGTTTTGCTTGATGGCGGTAACGATTCCATTTGCGACGTCGTCGGTTCGCGTGATGCCGCCGAAGATGTTGAAAAGAATCGCTTTGACATTTGGATCACTGGTGATGATGCGGAGAGCGGAGACCACCTTCTCCGGATTGGACGAGCCGCCGATGTCGAGAAAGTTTGCCGGCTCGCCGCCGTAGTATTTCACGAGATCCATCGTCGCCATGGCCAGACCCGCCCCGTTGACGACGCAACCGACATTGCCATCGAGCTTGATGAATGTGAGATTCGCCTTTCTGGCCTCGAGCTCACTCGGATCTTCGGCGGATTCATCGCGCAGGGCAGCAATGTCCGGGCGGCGATCGAGTTCGTTGTCGTCGATGACCATCTTTGCGTCGAGCGCCACCACATCCCCAGTCGGTGTCGTGACGAGGGGATTGATCTCGGCCAGCGATCCTCCGTTCTCCGAGAACGCCTCGTAGAGTTGCTGCAGAATCCTGGCAGTCCGGCGTACCTGATTGATGTCGGAGTACAGGAAAAACGCGAGCTGCATGGCCTCGAAAGGCTGCAAGCCATAGCGTGGATCGACCGGATGCCGGAGAATTTGTTCGGGCGTCTTCGCCGCGACTTCCTCGATGTCTATTCCGCCGGCCGGACTGGCCATGAACACTGGGCGCTTCGAGGCTCGATCGATGATGATGCCGACGTATGCCTCGCTTGCGATGTCAGCCGCCGGTGTCACGAGAACCTTTTGGACCGGCAGCCCCTTGATGGTCAGTTTCAGGATCTGAGCTGCGATGCTCTTGGCCTCTGCCGGTGTGCGTGCGAGCTTGACTCCGCCGGCTTTACCCCGGCCGCCCGCGTGCACTTGCGCCTTCACCACCACTGTTGTTCCGAACTTGCGTGCAGCTGCCTCCGCTTCCTCCGGCGTAGCAGCAACGTCGCCCGGCGGGATTGGTATCCCGTATTTCCGGAAAATCTCCTTTGCCTGGTATTCGTGAATGTTCACGCTTGCTCCGAGCGCGTATATAAACGCGGATAATCGACATTGATGTAATCCTGCTAAGGAACGATTTCGGTCCCGCCAACACCCTGCACCGCCGCTCTTCCTCTGCTAAGCTCCGTAATAATGGCACGGCCTTTTGTTCGACGCACGTAGTCGGCAGCGGCGGCAACTTTGGGAGCCATGCTTCCTTCACCGAAAGCGCCTTCGCTGGCAAGCCGATCTGCGTCGGCTATGCTCATCGAGCTGATTGCGCGCTTCTCCTCGGTGCCCCACCCAGTATAAACGGCATCGACATCGGTGAGAATCAGGAACAGCTCGGCACCGAGCTCACTCGCAAGAACCGCGGCGGCGAGATCCTTGTCCACCACCGCATCCACTCCTTCGAGGCCGAGCATTGGATCGCGGTAGATCGGAATGCCGCCGCCTCCGCACGCGATTACAACGGTATCATGCTCGAGCAGCGTCCGAATTGTTGCGATTTCGTGAATTGCGCGCGGTCTTGGACTTCCTACGACCCGCCGAAAGTGTCCCTTTGCATCTTTCTTGACCGGATGACCCTCGGCTCGCAGCTCGCGCGCGCGCATCACCGACAGTCCGTGTCCGATGAATTTTTTCGGATCCTTGAGCGCAGGATCATCTGCAGCGACTTCGACCTGGGTGAGAACTGTTACTACGTCTCTCGAGTTTCCGGCCTTACGTAGAGCATTCTCGAGCGACTGCTGTAACATGTAACCGATCCAACCAGCCGTACCGGCGACCAGTACACCGAGTGGCAGTGGTGCAACCTCGCTACGTGCCTTCTCGTTCCTGACAAGCTCGTCGCCGACCTGTGGCCCGTTGCCGTGAACAATGACGACGCTCCAACCGTCGAGAACGAGATCGACGATTGGGCCCAGACTCTCGCGCGAGTGCCGGAACTGATCGGCGATAGTGGACCGCTCGCCAGGCGGAGACAGTGCGTTACCGCCAACGGCGATGGCTGCCGTGCGCGCCGACGTCACTTGCGCGCGGGTGCGATCAGTGCGCCGAGCGAATCGTAAGCGGCGCCAAATGCCTTGAGATCGGCGGCGGCGAGTGCTGCGCGCATGCGGTTGTAGAGGTGAGTCACGGCCGCTCTGAACGTAGAGTCGCTGGCAATTGCTGACGAACCCGCAGCTACTGGTGCCCAAGGCGTCGTCGTAAGCTCTCGGGCGATCCCAGGTGCGCGATAGTCGGCAGCATTTGGAAACGCAGTCATCCATGCCTGCGCTATCGGATCCGGCGCTGCATCCGCGCCGATCATCACTCGCGCAGTGCGCGCATTCACAAGGGCAGTCGCGGCGTGGCGGAAATAACTTCGTTCTTCGCCGGCGAGAACGTAGTGCTGGCTAAGTGGATAATCAGCGGACGCGGAATAGAGCTCGAGCTTCCAGTATAGCGTGTCGGCGTGAAACATCGGCTCGACCATGCTGCCTTGAGCGAAGATCGGGGCGAGAGCGCGAACCCTTGCGCGTACGTCACGCACAGTGACCAGTCTGGCACGGCGAGGTACAGAGTCCGACAACAGATCGAACGACTGGTACGCCCAGGCGTATCCCAGTCGTGACAGGCCGTCTCCGAGACGCTGCCCCGCGACATCAAGTTGCGGATCCGCTACTACAACGAGACCTCGTGCGCCTGGATATGCGAGTGAATCCTGACGCAACAGCTGCTGGCTGCTTGCGTTTGTGACGACGCTGTCGAGTGCGGCGGAAACGGCCGATTTCCGTAAGGCTTCGTCGGAGGCTCCGGTGAGAGCGTATGCCCGCCGCGTAAACTCTGCGCGGGTGCTGGCGTAGGGTCGCTCGCGCGCCAACTGTGTCTCGCGCGGAGTGAGGCGGCGCACGAGCAGGGGCACTATTTCCTGGACGGTCACCGACAACACGACGATCACTGTGACCGCGACAAAGCTCGTGCGAAGCTGACCAGTCCAGCCGCTCAACAACACCGTGATTGCGGCGGCTGCAGTCGCGATCGAGAGTAAGAGCAAGCCAGGCAGCAGCCATTGATGATCGACGTAGGAAAAAAAGCCATCTTCCCCGCTCCCACGAATCAGCAAGTCGTATGATTGTAGCCGGTAGCTCCACACTGTGATGAGAAGCAACAACGTAGTGAGGACGCTCAGATGCCGTCGGACGCGTGCGCTCATGCGAAGCCCCGTGCGTTCCCACCTCAAGCCGGGTGTCAGCGAATACAGAATGACAATCAGAATGGAGACTCCCACGACCAGCAGCATCGTCCAGGTGTACGCTGCCTTTTCGAAAGGAAGCCAGGCTGTGTAGAAGCCCAGATCGTGCCGGAAGTATGGGTCGCCCTCACGAAAGCTTACGCCGAGTCTAGCCAGAGCGAGTGAGGTCCATCTGGGAAGAGCGGGTGTCAGCGCCGCTGCGATCGCGACCGAGAGCAGTAACGCGAATCGATCGATGTACTTACGCGGGACCGCCTCACCGAACTCGACGTTCGCGAGTCGCCTCGGAAGGGTCAGGACACCAATGCTTCTTCCGACGGCTGAGAGATTGAGAAACGCGACCAGTACCGCGACGATTGATCCAGTCCCATAAATCACGAGCAAGTCGCCGCTGCGCTCGCTCGAGAGCGGACCTGCTCCGAGAGACGAGTACCACGTGTAGTCAGCGAATAGAGCGGATGCCGCCCGTCCGCCAACGAGTACTGCAGCCGCGATGGCGACTCCCACGAGGAGGCGCCTGCGGGTTGAGGGGATCACATCAAACCTTCACGCCCGTCGAGCGGAGCCAGCCCTGCATCTCGGACTGGATCTTCTCGAGCTGCTCTTTCGTTCGCGCCTCGAAGCGCATGACAAGAACGGGCTGAGTGTTGGATGCCCGAATCAATCCCCATCCGTCTCCGAAGAGCACGCGCACGCCGTCAACGGTGATGACATTGTACTTGCCGCCGAAGTACTTCTTGGCCTCTTCGACGATGCCGAACTTCTTGTCGTCAGCGCACTCGACCCTGATCTCCGGCGTAGAGACGAATCGCGGAACGTCGGCCAGCAGCTGCCGAACGCTTTTGCCGGAGTCAGCGATGACGTGAAGCAGTCGCGCCGCTCCGTAAAGCGCATCATCAAATCCGTAGAATGCTTCGGAGAAGAACATGTGCCCCGACATTTCACCGCCGACGGGCGCGTGAGTCTCATGCATCTTTTTTTCGATCAGAGAGTGCCCGGTCTTCCACATCACGGGGACACCGCCCGCTTTTTCCACCGCCTCGGGAAGCGCTTGCGATGCTTTTACATCGAAAACGATCGACTGGCCCTTGCCGGTGCGCTGTAGCACGTCACGCGCATAGATGATAAGCAGGTAGTCGCCCCAGATAATCTCGCCGCTGTCATCGATGACGCCGATACGGTCCGCGTCACCGTCAAACGCAATACCAATATCGGCGCGATCCTTCTTTACCGCGCTGATGAGTGCTTCCACGTTTTTCGGAACGGTCGGATCGGGGTGATGATTGGGAAACGTTCCGTCGCTCTCACAGAATAGGCAACGGGGTCTGACGCCGACCCTGGGGAAAAGCTTCGGCGCAACCAGTGAGCCCGCTCCGTTGCCGCAATCGATAATCACATTCAGGTCGCGCGAGAGTTTTCCCACCCGTTTCGAAATGTCGTCGATGTAGCGATCGATGATTTGTTCCTGCCGAACGAACCCCTTGCCGCGGGGAAATCTTCCGGTGACCGCGAGCTCGTAAATATGCTGAATGTCTGCGCCGTAGATCGAGTTCGTCCCCAGGCCGAGCTTGAATCCGTTGTACTCGGGAGGATTGTGAGATCCCGTGATCTGAATGGCGCCGACTACTTTGAGATTGTGCTGCGACCAGTACGCCAGGGGCGTAGGGACGATGCCGATGTCGACGACATCGACACCGCTCGCCAGCAAACCGGCAACAAGCGCACGGTGTAGCGCTTCCCCGCTCGGCCGATTGTCGCGCCCGACCGCCAGCGTACCCCTGACGCCCTTCTCGGCGAGAAACGCTGCGTAGGCGCCGGCGAGGGCGGTTGCCACATCTTCTGTTAGATCTTTTCCAGCGACGCCGCGAATGTCGTATTCGCGAAAAATCGCGCGTGACAGCACCATCGCAGTCAAGGTGCGCGCAGCGCGACTTCCTTGGTCACTGCCGGCGTGCTCCGCTGAGTGAAGGAAACAACGGCGTCGGGAAACAATCCAAGAATCAATATCACGGCCGCCGATCCCCACACGACTGCCCCGGTCCAGGCGCCGGTCCGCTCCGGAGCCACTGCGGTGGCCGCGCGTGGCTTCATGAACATGACCATCACCACGTATAGGTAGTATCCCGCGCTGATGACGCTCGTGACAACCAAAATGACAGCGAGCCGGGTCTGCGGAAATGGTGCCTGAAGCGCGGCCTGAAGGACGTACCACTTGGCGAAAAAGCCGATGCCTCCGAAGATCGGAAACCCGAGCAGCGCCAGCATGAAAACCGCCATAGCGACGGCGAGCCCTGGTCGAACGCTCCAGAGTCCGGAGTATTGCTCGATGTCGAGGTCGTCCTCACCGGACGTCCCGAGTGCGACAACAACGGCGAAAGCGCCGAGCGTCGCCATCGTGTAGGCAAAAAGGTAGAACATGAAAGCGGAGCTACCCAGGCTGGTACCAACGACCAGGGCGACAAGGATGTACCCGGCGTGCGCAATGCTGGAGTACGCGAGCAACCGCTTGATGTTTCGCTGAGCCAGCGCGACGACGTTACCGACGATCATCGTCAGCGCGGCGAGCCACCACACCGCTTCGTGCCAGGTCGAAAGCAATGTCGGAAACGCCTCAAGCCACAAGCGGAAGAGCGAAGCGAAGGCGGCGGCTTTCACTGCCGCTGCCATGTAAGCCGTGACTGGCGTTGGTGCTCCCTCGTAGGCATCGGGCGCCCACATGTGAAACGGCACCGCCGCGATCTTGAAGCCGAATCCAACCAGTAAAAGGGCGATTCCAACCAGCAACAATCCGTTGTGCGCGAGGTTGAACCGAACGATGTTACCCTTGATGGCCGCGAAGTTGGTAGCTCCGGTCCCGCCGTAGACGAGCGCGATCCCATACACCAGAAATGCCGTCGAAAACGCGCCGAGCAGGAAATATTTGATCGCGCCCTCGGCCGAGCGCTCGCGGCGTCGATTCGTACCGGCGAGTACGTAGCTCGCAATCGACATCAGCTCGATCCCCAGGAACACGATGATGAGATCCCGCGCCGCCGCCAGAATCATCATGCCTGACGTCGCGAGAAGTAGCAGAACGTGAGTCTCCCCCGGTGTTATTCCCTCGCGCCGATTGTAATCGAGCGACATCGCGATTGTGCCGAGCGTCGCAATCAGCAGGATCTCGTCACTGCCCAGCGAAAGTTGTCGACTGCGACGACGCCGTTGCTGGCCGTGTATCCCTGATAAGCGTAGTAACCCACGGCCACCATGGTAAAAATGCACAGCGCAATGCTCAGTATTCCGACGCTCCGCTGGTGCTCGTCGCTCTCCCGCCGCCATCCCGACCAGAGAAGGAGAACCATCGCTCCACCCATCAGCAGCAAATCGGGACCGAGGGCGCTGGTTAGTTGCGCGGGCATGCTGAGGTCAAATCGCATTATCGACCGGCCTCACCGATGCGCGCGACACTGCCCGCGCCCTGGACGCGATTGACCAGCAGTTGAGACGATGCCTCCATTCGGCGCAGCACCGGCGCAGGGTAGATACCTAGCCAGATGATCACGGCTATCATTGGAACCAGCATCGCCAGCTCGCGCCTATTGAGATCCGCCAGGTGCGTATTTTCGGACTTATCGAGGGGGTTGAAGAGAATTCGCTGAAGGGCCCAGAGCAAATAGGCAGCTGCGAATATCACTCCGGTTGCGGCGATGATCGTCAGCACCGGATAGGTGCGGAACGACCCGATCAGCACGAGGAACTCTCCGACGAATCCATTGGTTCCGGGAAGTCCAATGCTGCTGAGCGAGACGAAGGTGAGAATGGCGGCGAACATCGGCACAACTCGCGCAATTCCTCCGTACGACTCGATCAAACGTGAATGCCTGCGCTCGTAGATAATGCCGACGAGAAGAAACAGCGCTCCCGTTGAGATGCCGTGATTGATCATCACCATCAGCGCACCCTGGACGCTCTGGAGAGTAAGCGCGAAGATCCCGAGCATTACAAACCCAAGGTGGCTGACCGATGAGTAAGCTACGAGCTTCTTGAAGTCGGGCTGCACCATCGCGACAAGCGCGCCGTAGATAATGCCGATTACGGCCAGGACGAGAATGATCATTCGCACGGTGGGGTTCATCGCTGAGCCTGGGAAGAGCGGCAGCGCAAATCGGAGGAATCCGAACGTGCCCATCTTCAGCATAATACCGGCAAGGATCACCGACCCTGCTGTCGGAGCTTCGACGTGTGCGTCTGGAAGCCAGGTGTGAAGCGGAAACATTGGGACTTTGACCGCAAACGCCAGCGAGAAGGCGGCAAACAACCACAGCGCAGTTCTCTGCGGAACGCCGGCGCCTGCCGCGAGCAAATGATCGTAACTGAAATCCGGTATTCCGGACGCGCTTCGCAGGTGAAGTCCTAGGTAAATGATCGCCACCAGCATCAACAGCGACGGCAGGAAAGTGTAGAGGAAGAACTTGATGCTGGCGTAGATGCGGCGCTCGCCGCCCCAGATACCGATGATGAAGTACATCGGTACCAGCATCACCTCCCACATGACGTAAAAGAGGAAGAGATCGCGCGCGAGAAATACGCCGAGCATACCTGTGGTGAGGATGAGCAGAAGGGCGTAGTAACTGCGGACCTTAGTGCGGACGCCCGTCCAACTCCCGAGAGCAGACAGTGGCATGATGAAGGTCGTGAGAAGCACCATCATCAGCGCGATTCCATCGACTCCGAGGGTGAACCGTGCGCCCCACGTTGGTATCCACGACGTGTCGATTGATGCCTGCCAACCGGCGTCGGTGGGATTGAATGACCACCAGAGACCAAGCGACACCAGGAACTCGAGCACGAAAAACCAGAATGCAACCTGGCGCGCAGCCGGACTCTCGACGCCTCCGTGTGTCGTCGCGGGATCGCGGACGGGAACTATCATGACGATCGCCGCTCCGATGAGTGGGATCACCAACAACGCAGGAAGCACCCACTCGTTGTAGCCGATCGAGTCGAGAAACGTCGCCATGATCAGCTCACCGAAGCGTGAAAGCCCCGAGCATCGCCAGCACACCCACGACCAGTACCCAGGCGTAAATGCCGACATTGCCGGTTTGCAACCGCGATCCTACCCAGCCAAAACCTCGGGCGAGTGCGGCGCTGCCGTTGACGAAAAGTCCATCGATCAGACCATTATCGACGAAGCGCCAGAGAAAGTTGCGCGACACAGCATAGGTGGGTATGACGATGGTTTGGTCGAGAGCTTCGTCGACGTAATACTTGTTGGCTACGAGTCTCTCGAACCCTTCTTCGGGTACTGCGTCACGTTTGCGTGGAACGCGATCCGGCTTGAGACGTGCGATTGCGAATACGATGCCTGCCACGGCGATGACGACGGCAGCCCCAATCAGCGCTTGTTCGGTAGTTGCGGGGACTTGCGACGCCCCGGCAGTGATTCGTGCCGTAGCCGGTCCGACAACCGGATCCAGCCAGTGCGTGAGCAGCTCGAGTGGGCCAAGCGGCACAACGTCCGTGATGACTTCTGGCAAATTGAGCCAACCGCCGAACACGGTAAGAATTCCCAGAATGACCAGTGTGCTGGTCATTATCCATGGGGGTTCGTGTAGATGCTGCTCTTCTTGCGTTCCGGTGCGAACCGGTCCGTGGAACGTGTACAACATCAGCCGGGTCATGTAGATCGCGGTAAGAAACGCCGCTGCCAGTCCGATGCCGTAAATGACATAGAGCAGGGTGCCGCCAGGTATGCCGAGCCAACTCGCGGACGCCAGCGTTGACCCGTGCGCGCGCGCGAAAACCGATGCCAGGATTTCATCCTTCGAAAAGAATCCCGAAAGCAGCGGTATTCCCGAAATCGCCAGTGTGGCGATCCACATCAGGACAAACGTGATTGGCAGGTACCGCCTGAGCCCGCCCATGTTGCGCATGTCCTGAGCGTCTTCGGCGCTGTGGGTCTGGTGATACGCCGCGTGCATCGCGTGGATCACCGAGCCCGAGCCGAGGAAGAGCAGCGCCTTGAAGAACGAGTGGGTGACAAGATGAAACATTCCCGACACGTAGGCCCCAACACCAACCCCGACGAACATATATCCGAGCTGCGAGATCGTCGAATACGCCAGGACTTTCTTAATGTCCCACTGCTTCAGTCCGATCGTCGCGGCAAAGATCGCGGTTATCACTCCCACGACGGCAACTGTGAGTGAGGCGACCGGTGAAAGCGAAAATAAAAATGAGCTCCGCGCGATGAGGTATACGCCGGCCGTGACCATTGTCGCCGCATGGATCAACGCCGAGACGGGGGTCGGGCCGGCCATCGCGTCAGGAAGCCAGACGTAGAGAGGGATCTGTGCACTCTTCCCGGTGCAGCCGAGGAACATGAAGAGGCAAATCGCCGTTATCAGCGGACTTCCGGCAACGAGGTCGCCAGCTTTGGCACTAACTCCGATGAAATCGAGCACGCCGATGTTGGCGAACAACATGAACATCGCGACCAGGAATCCGAAATCTCCGATGCGGTTCAAAATGAAGGCTTTCTTGCCTGCATCGGCATTCACCTTGTCATTGAACCAGAAGCCGATGAGGAGATAAGAGCAGAGACCCACTCCCTCCCACCCGACGAACAACACGGGATAGTTGGCTCCGAGCACCAGCACTAGCATGAAAAACACGAACAGGTTGAGATATGAGAAGTATCTCGGATAGCCGGGATCGTCGCGCATGTAGCCGACGCTGAAGACGTGGATCAGAGCACCGACGCCAGTCACCACCAGTACCATCACCATCGACAGCTGATCGAGCTGGAGCGCGGCGTCGATCTGGAGGTCGCCGGCCGGCATCCAGCTGAAGTAGCGCTGGATGAATGGCGCTTCGGGATGTGTCGCTGCCATCGCCTGCCAGATTCCGAGCGCGAGCAAAAATGACAGTATCAGAACCCCGGGCCCGACGACGCTCACGACGCCCGCCCAGCGATGGCGCTTCACCGCATGGTGCTTGTCGCCAGCCTCTCCCGCTTCTTCCGCGTGCGCGATCGCCAGCGCCTCTGCGCCGCCCTCTGAGGAATGATGATCGGGGACGTTCGGATCGGCAGGGCCAAAATGCGCGCTGTTGAGCGAGAGCAGTCCGTTGATCACGAACCCGGCGAGCGGCAACACCGGAAGCAGCCACACCCACTCCGCGATCGTGCCGGAGAGCGGATGAGCGACCGCCGCTGCGGAAACCGCGGTCTGGAGAAACATCAGCCTTTGAGCAAGTTGATGTTCTTGAGATCGACCGTCTGCCGGTGGCGGAAAATCGCAATGATGATGGCCAGGCCTACCGCGGCTTCAGCAGCCGAGACAGTCATCACGAACACTACGAATACCTGCCCCGCGGTTCCATAAAACCGCGAGAATGCGACGAAGGTGAGGTTGACGGCGGTGAGCATTAGCTCGACGCACATGAAGATGATGATCGCGTTACGGTGAATCAGAACACCGACTACGCCGATGGTGAATAGCGCCGCGGTGAGCGCGAGTGATTCAGCGAGCACTGACGGTCCTCCCGCGCCCGAGTACAACGGCTCCGGCGATCGCCACGAGAAGAAGCACGCTCGTCAGCTCGAAGGCTAGCAGATAATCCTTGAAGAGCGGGGCGGCGATCGTGCCGACGGCGTTCAGCTTCTGGAGCTGCTGGTCGTTGAAGTCGCGGGGGACGATCAGCTGTTGCGGAAGCTTGGCACGGATGATCACCATGATCTCGCTAAGGAGCCCGAGCCCAACCAGTCCAGCCGCTAGCCTCCACCCAGTGCCCCGCAGATCGGCCAACTCCGATGGATGTCCCAAGTTGAGCAGCATGACGACGAACAGAAACACAACCATGATCGCGCCGGCGTAGAGGAGTACCTGGATCACTCCAATGAACTGCGCGTCCAGCATCACGTAGAGAGCGGCAAGGCTGAACATGGTGTTGACCAGCCAGAGTGCCGCGGTCACCGGGTTCTTGCGAGTAACGAATGCGATCGCCGATGCGAGCGCGATGACTCCGAAGAGGTAAAAATGAAAGACGTAGAAGAGTGGGTAGTGCGGCTCCATCACTCGCCCTTTGGGTCTTCTGGATCCCACATCTCGCAAACAGGGTGTGTCTGATCCATCAGCCGCTGCAGATCGTAGACGAAGCCCTCCCGGCTGTATTCGGAGTTCTCATAGTGACGGCCAACGTGGATCGCTTCCTCGGGACAAACCTCCTGGCAGTACCCGCAGAAGATGCAGCGAAACTCGTCGATCTCGAACACCAGCGGGTAGCGGTTCCCTTCCTCGTCTTCTCCCGGAACCAGCTTGATGCAGTTCGCCGGACACACGGTCGGACACAGTCCACACGCGACGCACCGCGCCTTCCCGGTCTCGGTCGTCAGCATCCTGTGCGTCCCACGCCAGCGAGGAGAAATCGGCGCCTTCTCCTCGGGATACTGTATCGTTGCTCTGTTGGTCACGTCGAAGAGATGCTTCACAGTGAGCGCCATGCCCCTGAGCGTCGCCCGGATGTAGCTGACATCCTCGAGGGGTCGTTCCACCACCTTCACCTGGATTGCCATTATCTACCCGCCTCTGCCGCAAGTGCGCGGCGTGCATCAAGCCGCCGCATCCGCTCGATCTCCTTCGGATTCATTCGCCCGTACGCCGGGCTTATGACTCGTCCGCGGTCGAGAATCGCGAACAGGATGATGATGAGCGCGATGTTCACAGAGGCAAGAATCGCCGTGTACATCCAGCCCTCGCCGATTCCCGCCGCGCTCAAACCAAGCATCACAGCCGCTATCAGCACGATGTAAACGAGGGCAAGCGGCAGCAGGATTTTCCAGCCGAGCGACATGAGCTGGTCATAACGGAAGCGCGGCAAAGTCCACCGCACCCACATGAACAGAAACAGGAAAAAAAGAATCTTGCCGAGGAAGATCCCGATCGAGAGCAGCGACAGCCATCCGCTGTACGGACCGATGTTGTCCCGCGCGGTGAACGGAACGTCCCATCCGCCAAAAAAGAGCGTTGCCATCAGAGCGCTCGCCGTCACCATGCTCGCGTACTCGGCGATGAAGAACAGCGAGAACTTCATCGCGCTGTACTCGGTATGGTATCCGGCGATCAGCTCTGATTCCGCCTCCGGCAAATCGAACGGTAATCTGTTCGTCTCCGCGAAGGCTGCCACGATGAAGATGAAAAATGCCACGGTCAGATTGACTACATTCCAGCCGCCCCACACCTGCTGATTGATGATGCTGTTGAGGCTGACATTGCCGGCAAGCAACAGGACTGGGATCGTCGACATCCCCATCGAGATCTCGTACGACACCATCTGCGCGCTCGAGCGAAGTCCACCGAGAAGTGCGTATTTGTTGTTCGAGGACCAACCGGCGAGCACGATTCCGTATACTCCGAGTGAACTGATCGCGAGGATGAATAGGAAGCCCACCGGCAAATCCGCGACGACCAGATCGATTCTCCCCCAGCGCGTCGGCACCGGCGCGCCGAACGGGATGACGCACCACGTGGTGAGAGCAGGAATGAACGATAGCGCCGGGGCTAGCACGAACAGTGGCCTGTTCACGCCGGCCGGCATTGTCTCTTCTTTCATGAAATTCTTGAGTCCGTCAGCCGCGGGCTGCAGCCAGCCTTTACCGACCCGGTTGGGTCCGTGACGATCCTGAATCCAGGCGGAGATTTTCCGCTCGGCCAGCGTGAGCATCGCGACACCAACCATGTAAATCGTGAAGATGATCAGCATCTTTACGATCGTAAAAATGAAAAACGCCATTCCGCTCACCGGCGGAAGATTGGGATCGGCCGCCTGGAGAAGCGCCGGCAGAAAATGGATCGTGCTCACGCAGCACCCACGGCAATCTGACTTTTGGGCGACGTCTGCGGTGCGTCGACCAAGGGCAATCCCTTGAAGCCGAGCGTGTCGTAGCTCAGTCCCGCGAATGACTTGTTGACACTGGCGAGACGGGCGAAAACCTCTGATGGGAGGAAGAAGCTCGTTTGCTTGCCCATTGCGCCGAGGAGATCGCCGAGCACGAGCCAGCTTGGACGCGTGTCTCCGGGAGCTTGACGGGCCTGCGTGAAGCGCTGGACGCGTCCGCGCAGATTGGTAACTGTCCCCTCCTCCTCCGAAAAATTCGCAATCGGCAACACGACTGAGGCTCTGCTCGCTGCGTCAGCAAGTACCGAGCTGATCACGATCACATCACTGGCGCGCGAGACAGCCGAAGCGTCTACGCCGACGAGATCCTCGCCGGCGATCAGAAGGACATCATCCCGGCCCAAACCGCTGAGCAAGTCGGTGGTTCTCTGGAACCCGAGCTTTTCAGCGCCATAGACATTGGCTGCTCGCTCGCGGCGCAGCGCGAGATCCTCGACTCCAGCGAGAGGTGCTTCCTCGCCCTCGGCGACCCGAAAGACGCCGCTTCCGCCTTGCATCAGCTCGCTGAGAAGAAAGAGAGACTCATTGGACAGCATCGGCGACGCCACGACAAAAACTTTCTTGCCATTCAACACGCTCGCCGCGCCGGAAATCGCTGCCTCCCAGGTTGTCGTCGAAAGGGTACCGTCGCGACGAACCATCGGCTGCTCGATGCGGTTCTTCTCGTTCATCCAGCGGTAGTTGAGGCGTCCCCAGTCGCACATGAAGAACGCGTTGACGTTTTCGTTCGGCCTGGGCCGCATGCGGACGATCTGATTCTCACGCGTCTCCATGATCACGTTGCAGCCTTGTGTGCAGTTTGGACAGATCGATGGAGTGCGATCGAGCTCCCAGGCGCGCGCCTTGTTCAGAAAATCTTTGGAAAGGAGCGCACCGACCGGACAGAGATCGACGACGTTCGCAGCCCACGGGTGAGTGAGATCCTTTCCCTCGAACTTCCCGATCAGAGCGCGGTCGCCGCGCTCACTGACGTTCAGCGTTGGCTCATGCGCCACGTCTTCCATGAATCGGACACAGCGCGTACACAGGATGCACCGGTTGGGAACGTAAATGACGTCTCCGCCAAAGTCCTCAGCCGGATTGAAGCGCTTGGGTTCGCGATAGCGCGAATCTTCGCGGCCCTCCTGGTACGTGTAATCCTGAAGCTCACATTCACCCGACTGATCGCAGATGGGACAATCCAGCGGATGATTGATGAGCAGCATCTCGAGCACTCCCTTGCGGGCGTCGAGCGACTTCTCGGAGTAAACGTGTACGACCTGACCTTCGGCAACTGTCGTTGCGCAGGACGGCGCGAGCTTCGGCGCCTTCTCGACTTCGACCAGGCACATCCGGCAAACACCGGCAATCGGAAGTCCGGGATGATAGCAATAGTGAGGAATAAGAATCCCAGCCGTCTTCGCAGCCTCGAGAATCGTGGTTCCCTCGGCCACACTAACAGGACGGCCCTCGATGGTGAGGCTCACCATTTTTTTCTCGTCCATTACGCCACCGCCGCGTTCACGGGGTGAAACCGGCGCCCCTGAATCAGAGCCTCGAACTCCCCACGGAATTTCTTGATTCCGGAAACCACGGGGACCGCACACGAATCGCTGAGGACGCAAATGGTCTTGCCCGTCATCTGTTCGGCGATGTCGAGGAGCGTGTCGAGATCCTCCATCGTTCCTTCGCCGTCACGAATGCGCTCGAGTATTTTCGTCGTCCAGGCCGTGCCTTCGCGGCATTGAGTGCACTGTGCACAGCTCTCGTGTGCAAAGAACCGCGCAATACGGGCGATGACCGTCACCATCGGCTGCGCGTCGTCGATTACGATGACACCGCCGGAGCCGAGCATTGATCCCTGCGCCACGAAGCCCTCGTAATCCATGAGCGTAGCATCCGCTTCCTCCATGTTCTGGATCGGAACGGATGCCCCACCAGGAATTACGGCTTTGAATTTCCGGCCGTGGAGCGGACCGCCGCACAAGTCGTACAGGAACTCCTTGAACGGGAAACCCATCACCACTTCGTAGGTTCCGGGACGCTGAACGTTGCCGCAAACCGAATAGAGTTTGGTCCCGGTACTCTTCGGATTCGACAGCGACATTTTCTTGTACCAATCAGCGCCGTTGAGAAGAATCGGCGCTGCAGCGATCAACGTCTCGACGTTGTTGATGGTCGTCGGCATACCGAAGACGCCTGACACTGCCGGAAACGGCGGCTTGATGCGTGGATTCCCGCGACGGCCTTCGAGCGATTCCATAAGTGCCGTTTCTTCACCACAGATGTAGGCGCCAGCTCCCTTGTGCACGTAAACGTCGATGCGCTTGCCGCTGCCCATTGCGTTCTTGCCGATGATGCGAGCGTCGTACGCGTCCTTCACCGCCTTCTCCATCCAGTACAATGGCTCGGTGAATTCGCCGCGGATGTAGATGTACGCGGTCTCGGCCCCAATGGCATAGGCGGCGATCGCGCACCCTTCGACTAGAGCATGCGGAGTCCAGCGCATCAGCTCGCGATCCTTGAACGTTCCGGGCTCGGATTCGTCGGCGTTGCAGCACAGGTAATGGGGCTTGCCATCGCCGGGCTTCATGAACGACCACTTGAGACCGGTCGGAAAGCCCGCTCCTCCTCTGCCTCGGAGGCCTGATTCCTTGACGATGTTGACTATGTCCGCCGGCTCCATCTCGAGCGCTTTGTCGAGCGCCCTGTAGCCTCCACGTTTCCTCCAACCGGCGAGCGTGCGAGCATCGGCATCGCCGAAGTACTTGGACAGAACCGTCGTTTCTCGTGGATGCGACTGGTGCGGGAAACCCATTATGCGAGCCGCGCGAGAAGTTCCGGCACTTTGTCCGGCGTCACGGATTCAATGAACTCTTCGTTGATCATCACTGGTGTCGCGAATCCGCAAGCACCCAGGCATTCCACTTCGATCACGGTAAAGCGGCCGTCGGGAGAGGTGATTCCAAGCTCGCCAGTATTGGTGTGGCGGAGAAAGGCCTTCACCACATCCTCAGCGGCGCAGATGCCGCAGGGCGAGGTCGTGCAAACCTGGATGAAATATTTTCCCACCGGGTGCTGGTGGTACATCGTGTAGAAGGTCACTACGCCTTTGACGTAAGCGGGTGTGAGATCGAGTTGACTGGCGACTTCGGCCATTCCCTGATCGCTTACCCAGCCGCGCTCGCGCTGGACAATCCAAAGCGCAGGAAGCAGCGCAGCCATCTTCGTCGGGTAGCGTGTGAGCAACTCGTCGAGCTCGCGCTTTACGTCGCCGGTGAACACCGGGTCATACTGCTCGCGCGCCGCGCGGTCATGTGATGCGTAATCGGGGGGTTCCAGCCCGCCGACCAGTTCGCCGGTCAACGGTCGATCTCTCCCATCACGATGTCGATGCTGGCGTTGATAGCGATGACGTCCGATAGCAGATGGCCTTCGACCATCTTCGGGATTGCAGCGAGGTTTACGAAAGACGGGGGGCGAATTCGCCAACGAACCGGCTTTGCTGTGCCGTCCGATACCATATAGTAGCCCTTCTCTCCCTTCGGGCTCTCGACTGCGACGTAGGACTCGCCGATCGGCGGACGCGGACCTTCCATGACCACCTTGAAGTGATGAATCATGGATTCCATTTCGCTGGTCGCCTTGGACTTGGGCGGCAGGATGATGCGTGGATCGTCGATGTTTACGGGACCGTCGGGGAGTCTGTCAGCCGCCTGTTGCAGAATGCGCACCGACTGGCGCATCTCCTCGAATCTCACCAGGTAGCGATCGTACACGTCGCCGTTCGTACCGACGGGAACCTCGAAATCGTAAGTCTCGTAATCCAGATATGGAAAATCTTTGCGTACATCGTAGTCGACGCCCGATGCTCGGAGCATTGGACCTGACAAACCCCAATTGACCGCTTCCTCGGGCGTCATCACGCCGAGTCCGATCGTCCGGCCAACCCATATCGCGTTCCTGGTGAGAACACGATCGATCTCCTCCAGAGTATGGGGGAACGTGCGGATGAATTGTTTGAGGCCATCCATCCACCCGCTCGGAATATCCGCGGCCATTCCGCCGACGCGCGTTGCCGATGTGGTGAGTCGCGCGCCCACCCATTTCTCGATGAGACGGTAGATCTCTTCGCGGCGCTGGAACGCCCAGAGAAAAGGCGTGAAGGCGCCTATGTCGATGCAGAAAGTTCCGAGCCACACCAGGTGCGACATGATTCGTGACAGCTCGGACGCGATGACGCGCAGGACCTTGCAGCGCTCCGTGGTCTCGATCCCGAACAGACGCTCCGCGCCAAGCGCAAACGCGACGTTGTTCCCGATCGAGTTCAGATAATCTTCGCGATCAGTCCAGCAAATTATCTGGTTGTACTGGCGGTACTCGCCGATCTTCTCGAACCCGCAGTGGAGGTAACCAATGTGCGGGATGCAGCGGACGACAGTCTCACCATCGAGCTCGAGTACCAGGCGCAACACGCCGTGAGTAGCTGGATGCTGTGGCCCGAGGTTGATGAGCATATGCTCACCTTCGAGATCCGGCTCGATACCCGGCGGCGCCTGGACGGCTAGACCTCCGCCGCCATCGTCAGTGAGGATCGGAACGCGCTGTGGCCTTCCGCTCGCATCGAGGCCTGTTGTCGAGAGCTCAACTTCGACGGTGCGCCTGTCCATCTACTCGCCCGTCCTCTCGCCCTTGCCAAGCCTCTCGCGCACGTCCTGCGGCAGCTCGGCGAATGCGTCGGCAATCGTGAGCTCCTCCATCGAATAGCGCGCTTCCGGATTCTGAGCGAGCGCCTGACGAAGCTGCTCCGAGCGACTGAAGCGTCCGCGTAGCGGGAAATCTTTCCGCAACGGAAAGCCCTCCGTGTACGACTCCCACATCAGAATGCGCCGAAGATCGGGGTGTCCGCGGAAACGAATTCCGAACATATCGTAGCATTCGCGCTCGAGCCAATCCGCTGCTCGATAGAGGTCGTAGACGCTGTCGATCTCCAGCGATTTCCCTTTCGGGATCTGGGCCTTGACGCGGAGGAATCGTCGGTAAGGAAGTGAGCGCAGATGCCACACTACTTCGATGGGCACTTCCGCGTCGCGATACTCGACCGCCGTAAGATCGCTCAGAAAATCGTAACGCTGCGACGGGTCGTCGCGCAGCCAGCCGATTACGTTATGAACCGAGGCAGGGTCTACATAGACGACTGTTTCGCCCCAGATAACCTCGACGCGTTCGATTGCCGAAGAGAATTTGTCCTGGAGTGCTTTTGCTGATGGATTCGGGTCTGCATTGCGGTGTGCAACGTTCCGCTGCGTTGCAGGCTCGACGCCGGGCGCGCTCGCTCCGGTTCTGACGACCTCGAATCGACTCACAGTCCGGACCTGGTCTGGTTTACCGAATTTCCAAATGGTTCACCAAGCTCGTCGATCACTGAGGGCGGAATATAGAGTTGACTAGATGGATCCGGCTCCATCTCGTCCCGGGTTCCCGCGTCGGCGGCGCGCTCATTCTTCACTTTTTCCTGGAGCATGCGAATGCCGTAGAGCAAGCCTTCGGGTCGCGGCGGACAGCCGGGGACGTAGACGTCGACAGGTATGATCGTGTCGATCCCCTGGACGACAGCGTAGTTGTCGAACATTCCGCCGGTCGATGCGCACGCCCCCATCGAGATGCACCACTTTGGCTGCGGCATCTGCTGCCATATGCGCCGAATTATCGGAGCGAGCTTGAATGGGACGCGGCCAGCGCAGATGAGTACGTCAGCCTGGCGCGGCGAGTAGCTCATGCGCTCCATTCCAAAACGCGCCAGGTCAAAGTCGCTGGCGGCGGTAGCCATGAACTCAATGGCACAGCATGCCGTTCCAAACGGCATCGGCCACAACGAATTCGCACGCGCCCAATTCACCAGAAAATCCAGACGGGTCGCAACCCATCCTTCCTGCGATTCCGGCGCGTACGAAACAGTCCGGTGCTCTGCTGGAGCCGTCAATCCCATTGCAACGCCCCTTTCTTCCAGACATAAACGAGGCCGACAAGGAGAATCAGCATGAACACCAACATCTCACCCAATCCGAAAAACGAGATATTGCCGACCGGACACGCATCGTTGACGAGCGGCACGAAGCACGAGAGCTGCCGAAAATAGACCGCCCATGGAATCATGAACACGGTCTCGATGTCGAAGATTATGAACAGAATCGCCACGAGGTAGAAACGCACCGAAAAACGTTCGCGCGCGTCGCCAAGCACGGGCACGCCGGACTCGTAGGCCTGTTGTTTGACCGGCGTCGGTCGCGCACGGATCGTCAGCGCTGAGATCGCGATGATCGCCAGTGCGTTGATCACCACGAAACCGAACAGCATCAGAACCGGGAAATAAGCGCGAAACATGGCGTCTCAGACTTCGTGAAAAATTTCACTAGCTCGATTTTTTGCAATTTACCGTTGGCAATCTTGTAATTCAACGGCTCCAATTCGGTGGCGATGCCAGTGCGAAAATCGTACATTGACCTCGAAACAGTGCGAAGTCGCGGAACGCCCGCGCACTGGTGAACTCAGCGCCCCCTTCCCGCTTCTCCCCGCTTCCCGCTTCCCTCATCATCAATGTCAATTCAGTCGGATCGCTGGATCACCCGTATGGCAAAGGAGCACGGGATGATCGAGCCCTTCGAGAGCAGCCAGGTAAGATCGGGCGTCATCTCGTACGGAGTGAGCTCGTACGGATACGACATGAGAGTCGCGCCCGAATTCAGGATCTTCACGAATGTCTTAAACTCGATCGTCGATCCGAAGAACTTCGATCCGAGATCTTTCGTGGAGTTCGAGGGCGAAGTGTGCATCGTTCCGCCCAACTCGTTCGCGCTCGCGCGGTCTGTAGAGTACTTTCGCATCCCGCGCGATGTGGTCACCATTACTGTAGGCAAGTCCACTTACGCGCGTTGCGGCATCATAACCAACGTTACGCCGTTCGAACCGGAGTGGGAGGGATTCGTAACACTCGAGATATCGAATACTACACCTCTGCCGGCCAAGATTTACGCCAACGAAGGCATTGCTCAGGTGTTGTTCTTCAAGGGTGAGGAAGGACCGGAGGTGTCGTACAAAGACAAGAAAGGCAAGTATCAAGGGCAGCAGGGTGTGACGTTACCGCGGCTGTAGTCTGGCCCTCAGCTTGCCGAAAGGCTTAGAAGACGAACCGCAATCAGGAGGACGCAAGACTGATGCAGAATCGTGACGGTGTACAAAAGGGCCCTCAGGATCACGCCGAGGGTCAGCACGGATCAAAAACGCGCGGCAAGTTTCTCGAACAACTGCATTCAGGCAACGGCACGCCACCAGAAGACTCGACGAACGGACTTGAGCTTCGAAAACATCTAGCTCACCACAATTCTGCGCACCGGCTCTTCGAAGAGCGCCAGCAACACGACGAGGCCGAGAAGCACAGCGAAAAGACCCGCCTCCACCGCGAAATCGAGAGGCGTCATCTCGATCCAGAGGAACTTCCCAAAATCTGAATTGGCTGCGATCCTGGATTCGTAGTTTCGCCTATCGGAGCATCCCGGCTGCGTAGGCGAAAATAAGCCCGAGCACGACGACAACAGCAAGCCAAACCAGCCTGTTGCCGCCGGCCGATCGCGTCGGCGCGACAACTTCGAGGTCAGGAGGCGGAGCCGTTCCCTGCTGCGAGATGCCGGACGTACCGCCTACCGCGTCGGCGCCACCGCGAGCGACTTCGCTGTTCGGGTCGTTCATCTCACTCTTCGTCCGAGAGCTGGGACGAGTGGAACTTCCATCCATGCCTTGCTCCGCTTTTCTCTTCCGGCGACCAGAGGTGCAGCAAGCAGGCCAGGTTCAGGGTCGAGTGCCGATCAAACGCGCGCGAATGTAGTCGTGATTCATCCGCGTGATGGTGTCGATGCTGATCTCTTTTGGGCACGCCTCCTGACACTCTCCGTGCAGAGTGCAGCTTCCGAATTTTTCCAGATCCATCTGCTCAACCATTTCCAGTGCGCGTCGATAGCGCTCGGGCTGCCCCTGCGGTAGAAGCCCCAGATGACTGACCTTCGCCGCAGTGAAAAGTGAGGCCGACGCGTTGGGACAAGCGGCAACGCACGCGCCACAGCCGATGCACGCAGCAGCGTCCATCGCGTTGTCTACGCTTTCCTTGGGAACCAGAATGGCATTCGCATCCTGGGCACCACCGGTCGGAGCGCTGATGAATCCTCCAGCCTGAATGATCCGGTCGAGGGCGGAGCGATCAACCGTCAGATCCTTGATCACCGGAAACGCGCGAGCACGCCAGGGCTCGATATAGATCGTATCGCCGTCCTTGAAGCTGCGCATGTGGAGCTGGCAGGTTGCGGTTCCGTTCATGGGACCATGGGCCACGCCGTTGATCATCAGACCGCACGTGCCGCAAATCCCCTCTCGGCAATCATGATCGAATGCAATCGGTACTTCGCCGTTATCCGTGAGTCTCTCGTTCACGACGTCGAGCATCTCGAGAAACGACATGTCCGGGCTGATGTCGTTGGCCTTGTAGACGACCATTTTTCCGGACAGTTCCGGACCGGCCTGCCGCCAGACGTGCAGAGTGAGATTCATTACTTGTAACTCCGCTGCGTGAGCTTGACGTTCTCAAAGGCCAGCGGCTCCTTGTTGAGAATCGGGGTGTGGCGTTCACCCGCGTACTCCCAGGCGGCGACATAGGCGAAGTTCTCGTCGTCGCGCAGCGCTTCGCCATCTGCGGTTTGGCTTTCTTCGCGGAAGTGTCCCCCACACGACTCGGTGCGATGGAGGGCGTCGATGCACATCAACTCGCCCAGCTCCAGAAAGTCCGCCACACGTCCCGCTTTCTCCAGCGCCTGATTCAGCTCCACGTCGCTCCCCGGCACGTTGACGCCATCCCAGAATGCGGCGCGCAGCGCAGAAAGCTTATCGAGGGCCAGCTTGAGCCCTGCTTCGGTACGAGTCATCCCACAATAATCCCACATGATCTTGCCAAGCTCGCGATGAAAGGAGGCTACAGTTCGCATGCCCCTTATCGCGAGAAATCTTTTCGTTCTCTCCGACACTTCGTTCTCCGCCGAGCGGAACGCATCGTGGGAGGCGTCGACCTTCTGGAGTTTGTGACTTCCCAGGTAGTCGCCGATGGTGTTCGGAATTATGAAATATCCATCGGCCAATCCCTGCATTAGCGCGCTCGCACCGAGCCGGTTAGCCCCGTGATCCGAGAAGTTCGCCTCTCCAGTGACGTGAAGGCCGTCGATGGTGCTCATCAGATTGTAATCGACCCAAAGCCCGCCCATCGTGTAGTGAACCGCTGGATAGATGCGCATCGGAACTTCGTACGGATTCTCGTTTGTGATCCGCTCGTACATCTCGAAGAGATTCCCATAACGCTCCTTGATCACCTCGCCACCCAGTCGGTTGATAGCGTCAGCGAAGTCGAGATAAACTCCCAATCCCGTTTCTCCCACTCCCCTTCCCTCGTCGCAAACTTCCTTCGCCGCTCTTGAAGCGATGTCGCGCGGGGCGAGATTGCCGAAGCTCGGATATTTGCGCTCTAGGAAGTAGTCGCGCTCGTTCTCGGGAATCTGTCGGGGATCACGCTTGTCGCCGGCCTTTTTCGGGACCCACACTCGGCCATCGTTTCTGAGAGACTCGCTCATCAACGTCAGCTTCGACTGATATTCGCCGCTGACCGGAATGCAGGTGGGATGGATCTGGGTGAAGCACGGGTTTGCGAATGCGGCGCCTCGCTTATATGCGCGCCAGATAGCCGTCGCGTTCGATCCCTGCGCGTTGGTGGAGAGATAGAAAACATTTCCGTAGCCGCCAGTCGCGAGAACCACCGCCTCGCCGGCGTGCGACTCGACTGCCCCTGTCACGAGGTTGCGCGTAACAATGCCTCGCGCCTTCCCGTCGATCACCACCAGGTCGAGCATCTCGGTGCGTGGAAACATCTTCACTCCGCCGCGAGCGATCTGGCGTTCGAGCGCCTGATATGCGCCGAGGAGGAGCTGCTGGCCCGTCTGTCCCCGCGCATAGAATGTTCGTGAGACCTGTGCGCCACCGAACGAACGGTTTGCGAGGAGCCCACCATACTCGCGAGCAAATGGAACCCCTTGCGCTACGCATTGGTCGATGATGTTCACGCTAAGCTCGGCGAGGCGATAGACATTTGCTTCGCGCGAGCGGAAATCGCCGCCTTTGATGGTGTCGTAGAAAAGGCGATACGCGCTGTCGCCGTCATTCTGGTAGTTCTTGGCGGCGTTTATTCCGCCTTGCGCTGCGATGCTGTGCGCGCGGCGCGGCGAATCTTGAAAGCAGAAGCACTTCACGTTGTAGCCCAGCTCACTCATTGTCGCGGCGGCTGCGCCTCCGGCCAGTCCCGAGCCCACAACGATGATCGTGTTTCTGCGCTTGTTTGCTGGGTTTACCAGCTTCATCTCGAAGCGATGGCGATCCCATTTCTGCGCCAGTGGGCCGCTGGGAATGCGCGAGTCGAGCTGAATGCTCATCGAACTATTCCCGCGAATACGGCGACCGGAACGGCGGTGAACGCGGCCCACACCAGAATCGCGATGACGAGCGAGATCCTTCGATGCAGGGGATGCGGTGATGGCGGGCTCATTCCAATGCTTCTCACCGAGCTCCAGGCGCCGTGAAAGAGATGAAGTCCGAGCGCTACCATCGCGACGACGTAGAAGAGCGAAACCCACCAGATTCGGAAGCTGGTCACGACGTTGGCGTAGACGTCCCGATGACTGAAGACGCCCGCGGGCCTGATCGTACCAGTCGTGAAATGCAGAATGTGCAACACGATGAAAACGAGGAGCAGCGCACCACCCCATCGCATAGTACGAGAGGCAATCGTTGCAACCTGAGCCTCGCGCTTGGAGTAAGCGATTGGCCTCGCCGCGCGACTCTGCTTAGTTAGCTGCACCGCCGCCACAACGTGAAGAGTGACCGCGACGATCAGAACGATCCGCAGCGTCCAGAGCAGCTCACCGCTGCTCTTGAGAAAATGAGAGTAAGAGTTTATTGCGTCGGGTCCGCGGAAGACCAGCAGATTGCCGAGCGAGTGGAGAATGACGAAGCCGATTCCGATGAGCCCGGTAACTCCCATGACGCCTTTCTTGCCGACTGCGGAGGCATAGAAGCCGCGAATGCTGCCCATCAGCGTGCTAAAGCTTTACCGCGCCCATCGGCTCGCGGACAGCGTCCGCGCTTTTCGCCAGGGCATCGCGCTCCTCCCGGGTGAGCTCCACTTCGATGATTTTCTCCAGACCGCTTCGCCCGAGCTTGCAGGGCACTCCAAGGAAGAGACCCGACATCCCGTATTCGCCCTCGAGCCAGGCCGCGCAGGGCAAAATGCGCTTTTGATCAAGAACGATGGACTCGCACATCTGCACTGCTGCCGACGATGGCGCGTAGTACGCCGAGCCGGTCTTGAGATGCTTCACGATCTCCGCCCCCCCGCCGCGGGTGCGTTCAACGATCGCGTTGAGCTTCGCTTGTGGCATCAGCTGCGTGATCGGAATTCCGCTCACTGACGTGTACGAAATCAGTGGCACCATTGTGTCACCGTGTCCGCCGAGCACCATCGCCTGAATGTCGCGCACTGAAACGTCGAGCGCTTCGGCGAGGAAAGCGCGATAGCGTGCCGTGTCCAGGACCCCAGCCATGCCGAGAACGCGCTGGCGTTGAAATCCAGTGACCTTCATGGCTACGTAACACATGACGTCGAGCGGATTCGAGACGACGATCAGAATCGCGTGCGGCGAAGTCGATTTGATCTGCTCGGAAACCTGCTTGACGATGCCGGCGTTGGTGTTGAGCAGATCGTCGCGCGACATCCCAGGTTTGCGGGCGATGCCTGCAGTAATCACCACGATGTCCGAGTCGCGCGTCTCCTCGTAGCCGTTCGTGCCGATGACGCGCGAGTCAAATCCTTCGATAGGAGCTGACTGCCATTGGTCGAGCCCCTTGCCCTCGGGAATCCCTTCCATCACGTCGACCATCACGATGGTGCGGGCGAGCTCTTTTTCGGCTATGCGCTGCGCGGTGGTCGCACCGACGTTGCCAGCGCCGACCACCGTTATCTTGTTGACCATTATCTCGTTGGAGTCGTGGAGAGTCGTGCGCGAAAGCTATCCGACGCGCGCACGACGAGCAATCGGACTCAGCCTCCAACCTGCGACAGCGCGCGAAGCCCACCGATCTGCATTTGAAGCAGATGATGCTCTTTCGGCTTCGTAGATAGCGCGCTTCGAAAAAAAGGCTCGAGTGGAAGCCCTTCGCGAAGTGGAGTGCGAAGATCCACCTCGTCCTCACCGAACAGACAAGTGCGCAGGCGCCCGTCGGCTGTCAGTCGCACGCGATTGCAGCTACCGCAGTAAGTGTGCGACATCGGAGTGATAAGACCAACCGTTCCACGCGCGCCGCTGAACCGAAAATATCGCGCGGGTCCGTTTCCCCGAGCGGGGCCGAGGGTTGGTTCACAGGGAGCGAGCTGTTCGAGCTGCTGCAAAATCTCCCCGCCCGGAACGACATGATCCCAAGTCAGCTCGCGCATCTCTCCGACAGGCATCAGCTCGATGAATCTCACGTGCCATTCGTGCTCGAGCGTCAGTCGGGCGAAGTCGCAGATCTCATCGTCATTGATGCCGCGCATCACAACTACGTTGATCTTGATCGGCGAGAGTCCCGCGTTCTCGGCAGCTGTCGCGGCAGCGATGGGATCGAAGGCGAGATTGCGCCGCGAGATGGATCTGATACGAGCTGGACGAAGTGAATCGGCACTCATGTTCACGCGGTCGAGTCCCGCATCTTTGAGCGAATCCGCAAGCTCCGGCAATCGAACGCCGTTGGTGGACAGCGATATGTCCTCGATTCCAGGAATCGAGCTAAGCATTCCGATGAGGAGGTCCAGCTCGGGTCGGAGCGTCGGCTCCCCTCCCGTGATTCGCAGCCGGCGCAGGCCTAACGGCGCCAGCTCTCTGACAATTTGCGCAATCTCCTCATATGAAAGAATGTCGGATTTTGGCAGCCACTGGAGTCCAGCGACCGGCATGCAATAGAGACAGCGGAAATTGCATCGGTCGGTGACGGAGATTCGCAGGTACTCGATCCTTCGCCCGTAGCTGTCGCACAGCGTGATGCTCAAGTGCTGATGACCCCGGTGTCTTGCGTCGGGTCGACCCACTCCCGCCCACCGTCGATGTAGTGCTCGAGCTTCCAGATCGGGACGCGCTTCTTGATTTCTTCGATGACAAAGCGCGTAGACTCGAGAGCCGGACCGCGGTGAGCGTGCGCCGCAGCGATTGCGACACTTACATCTCCGAGAGCGAGCGCGCCGAGGCGATGCTCGACGACGAGCGCCGTGACGCCGAATCGATCTTCAGCTTCGGCGATGATCTTCTCGAGCTCAGACTCTGCCATCGCTGTGTACGCAGAATAATCAATCGCGGCAACACTGCGTCCGTCGTTGGTGTCGCGCACGGTTCCAACGAAAAGAGAAATCGCTCCGAATTCCGCCGATTGCACCTCGGCGATCAAGGCGGCGGGGCTAATTTCCCTGCTGACGATGGCTAGGCGTCTCATCCGCCGGAGACGGGCGGGATAAGAGCGACCTCGTCGCGCGAATCGACGAGCTGATCAGGGGAAGCAAATCGGCGGTTGATAGCCACGCGCGGAGATTCGGGAAGAACGTACGCGCCAGGCAGAGATCGAATGTTCTCGACCAGATCTCTGACCGTGCCTCCCGCTTGCAGCGGGATTTTGATTGTAGGTCCGCCGAGGGTCTCGGCGTATGAGGCGAACAGCTGCACCGTCACTAGCGACACGTGCGCCTTCCTTGTGGAGCCTGGCTAACTCCTTATGCTTCCGACATCTGCGACATGTCCACGCCGGCAACGAGAGCTCGCAGCTCCTTCGAGGGCTTGAAGACGGGAACCGGGCGGGCTGAAACCTCAACAGGAGAGCCGGTGCGCGGATTACGCGCCATGCGCGTCTTACGATTCCGGATCTTGAACGTCCCGAAGCCGCGGACCTCGATGTTCTCCTGGCTCTGGAGTGATTCCTTTATCGCCTCGAGAAACGCGTCCACGACACGAGCGCAATCTTTCTTCGAAATCATCGGCCCGGCGGTGCGTGAGATTTGGGCCGTGACACGCTCGACGAGGTCGGCTTTGGTCATTGAAAAACTCCGGTATGGACGCACCTCAAGGCGCGTAAGTGCTTTGAAACTATGGCTTTACTAATAGGCTGTCAAGGCGAGTTTGTTGCTACCTGACGGCTCCCCTTAGCGCACTCAGAAACTCCTGAAAAAGAGGCCTGGCGTCGTGTGGGCCGGGCGCAGCTTCGGGGTGATATTGCACCCCGAAAACCGGCAAGTCGCGGTGCCGAAGGCCCTCTATCGTCCCGTCGTTGAGGTTTACATGAGTGACTTCCAGGTCACTGCCTCCCGTCACCGAGCGATCATCACCTTCAACGGCGAAGCCATGATTTTGGGAAGTGATCAGCACTCGCCCGGTCTCCACGTCCTTCACCGGATGATTCCCGCCTCTGTGGCCATATGGCATCTTCACGGTCGAACCACCGAATGTCAGTCCTAAAAGCTGGTGGCCAAGGCAGATACCAAAGATCGGCACACCGTTCGATGCCAGCGATCGAATTATCCCAGGCGCATACGCGACAGCATCGGGATCACCGGGTCCGTTCGACAGAAAGATTCCATCCGGATCTTCGGCAAGTGCAACTTCCGCTGGCGTAGCCGCCGGAACCACAGTTACCCGGCAGCCGTTCTCACTGAACAGCCGCAGGATGTTGCGCTTGATTCCGTAATCGTAGGCAACGATGTGGTGTCGCGCGCGCGGGTCGCCCCACGTATAACGCTCGCGGGTTGACACCCGCGAGGCGAGGTCCAATCCTTCCATCGATGGGCACGCTTCGAGTGCGGCCCTGCTTGCGTCGTCCGGATCCTCGCCAAGTCCGATCACCCCGCGCATCACGCCGACGGACCTCAAGTGCCGAGTGAGGCGGCGAGTATCAACCTCTTGGATTATTGGGACTTGGGATGAGTCAAGCCACGTGCCCAATCCACCGGTTGCGCGCCAGTTCGAGAACGACTGTGAAAGCTCTCTGACCACCACACCCGCAACTTGTGGAGCCGCGGATTCGGGATCCTCAGCGTTGATACCGTAGTTGCCAATTTGCGGCGCGGTCATCACGACGATTTGGCCGCGATAAGACGGATCCGTGAAGACTTCCTGGTACCCTGTCATGTTGGTCGTGAACACGACCTCTGCCACCGCCGGAACTGGCGCGGTTGATCCACTCGTGATCCGACCACGAAAAAGGGTTCCGTCCTCAAGGAGGAGGAACCCTGGCTCGGTGCTTCGAAGCTCGGTCGCCAACTTAGCGCTTCGGAGTAGTAGCTGGAGGTTTCGTCGCCGGAGCTCTAGCGGGTGCGGTCGTTGCTGGTGCCGTCGTCGGAGCCGGCTCCAGTGGAACCGCCGGCGCGGATGTCGGAGGCGCCACGTTCTGGGGTTGAGTGCCGAGACCCTTCTCGAGCACGGAGCGGGGCGCTGAAGTGTGTGTCGACAACAGCTGGAGAACGAAGCAAAGACCGAGGAAAATTCCCCCACCCCACCAGCTCGCCTTAGTGAGAAGATTTCCCGCCTGGCGAATTCCGATCAGTGCATCGGGTGAAGAGCTTGCGCCACCGAAGCTCGCAGCGAGGCCGGTGCCCTTCCCGCTTTGAAGCAGGATCGCGAGCATCAGCACTATGCAATCAATGACGAGCAGAACCAGCAGAAACGTGTAAAGCATTGATAGAATTAAAGTTCAGTCGAGTCCTGGAATATCGGCGATGACGGAAAGTCAGTCAAGTCTCGCCGATCAGCAAGTGAGCGATCGTCAATGAAGTCGCTTGGTCTGGGCGATTGTAAGCCATGAAGACGCTTCGACGCTCGCGCCTCCAACGAGTAGCCCATCGACCTCCGGCGCAGTGAGAAGACCGGCGGCGTTCGTTGCGTTGACGCTACCACCATAGAGTATCGGGATCTCGTCGCCGCGCGTGCCGATCATTTGGCGGAGCTCCGATCGAAGCAAAGTGTGAATTGCGGACGCATCACCGGCAGATGCAGTCAATCCCGTGCCGATCGCCCACACCGGCTCGTACGCGAGCAGAAAATCGGCTGAGATGAGATTCGGCGTTTGCGAGAGCGCATCGCGGAGTTGCTGCGTGACGAGTGCCTTGGTCTCTCCCGCCTCCCTTTGCTCGATCGTTTCGCCAACGCAAAGCATGAACGGCAGCTTGGCGCGAGAGGCGGCAAGACATTTCTTCGCGCATTGAGCATCGGTTTCTCCGAAGACATGCCGCCGTTCCGAGTGGCCGACGAGCACAACGCGAGCGCCGGCGTCTTTGGCCATCGGCGCCGAGATCTCTCCGGTGAAGGCGCCCTTCTCTGCCCAATGAATGTTCTGCACGCCGGCAAGGATGTCGGGCCGGCCGGATGCGGCAATCGCAACCGTCGTTAGCGAGACTGCAGGCGGGAAAATAATGATCGTCCGATCGCTGCGAGGCGGATAGCCGGCGAGAAAAGTCTCCATGAACGTTTTCGCCGCCGTCGGTCCGTTGTTCATCTTCCAGTTGGCGGCGAGAACGGGATGCTTCATTAGTCTGCCTCGTCGAGGATTTCCACTCCCGGCAGTTTCTTACCTTCGAGAAATTCGAGCGAGGCGCCGCCGCCAGTCGAAACATGACTCATTTTCTTTTCCAGTCCGGCTTCGCTTACTGCGGCAGCGGAATCGCCTCCGCCGACGATTGTGGTAGCCCCCTTTTCAGTAGCACTCGCCATAGCTTCCGCGATTGCGCGAGTTCCCGCATCGAATGGCGGTGTCTCGAACACGCCCATCGGACCATTCCAGATGATTGTTTTCGCCGACGCGATTGCGCGCGAGAAGGAGGCAGCTGTCTGCGGACCGATGTCGAACATCGCCTGATCTTTCGGGATCGTGTTGCGGGATACTGCCTTTGCTTCCTTCGCGCGCTCGAGCGAGGGCGCAACCATCGCGTCGTGCGGGAGAGTGAGCCGCATCCCAGCGCGCTCGATGAGATTCTTCCCCATCGGAACGCGATCTTCCTCCACCAGCGATTTGCCGGTTTCGAGTCCCATCGCCCTGTAAAAGGTGCAGGCCATCGCGCCGCCTATCAGCAGCCCATCGACTTTCGGAAGCAGCTGCTCGATGACGTCAATCTTACCGGAGATTTTTGCACCGCCCAGGATTGCAACGAACGGGCGCTTCGGATTGGCAAGCGCGCCACCCAGATACTCGAGCTCGGTCTGCATCAACAAGCCGGCGACTGCCGGCCGTAGATGCTCGGCGACGCCGACAGTGGAGGCGTGTGCTCTGTGCGCAGCCCCAAAGGCATCGTTCACAAAAAAATCGCCCAGCTCGGCCAGCGCTCGCGCGAGGCGCGGATCATTCTTCTCTTCGCCACCGAGGAAGCGCGTGTTCTCGAGCAGCAGTATCTGCCCGGGCTGAAGATTGCGGCAGGCCTGAATTGCTTCATCGGAGTCCGTGGACTCGACGAAGATGACCTCGCAGCCCGTTAGCTCCTGGAGCCGTTGCGATACGGGTTGCAGCGAGTATTTGGGATCTGGCTTCCCTTTCGGCCGCCCGAGATGGGAGAGAATTACGGGACGCGCCTTGCGCTCGAGCAGGAGCTCGATCGTGGGCAGTGATGCTCGGATGCGAGTGTCGTCGGTGATTCTTCCATCATCATCCAGCGGTACGTTGAAGTCGACGCGAACAAGCGCCCGCTTGTCCCGCACTTGCTCGTCGTCGAGATCACGAACGGTTTTCTTTCTCATGATGCGAGGTCGAGCTAGAGTCGCGATCCCATGAAGCGGAGCACGTCGACGCAGCGGCACGCGTAACCCCATTCGTTGTCGTACCAGCCCTGCACGGTGACGAGACTACCATCGATGACGTTGGTGGTCTTTGCGTCGAGAATGCACGAGGCTGGATCACCGATGAAGTCGCTCGACACGAGCTCCTCTTCAGTGTAGCGAATGAGGCCAGCCAGTGGTCCTTCAGCCGCGGCCTGCTTGAACGCGGCGTTGACCGATTCCTTGGTGACGCCAGCCTTCTCGACTTCCGCGGTCAGCACCGTGTACGAAACGTCGGGAGTCGGAACGCGAATCGAGCTGCCGTCGATCTTCCCTTTTACCTCGGGAATGACGAGAGACGTAGCCTTTGCAGCTCCAGTGGTGGTCGGGATTATCGAGAGCGCCGCAGCTCTCGCGCGCCGCAGATCCTTATGAGGGAGATCGAGGATCTGCTGATCGTTGGTGTAGCTGTGTATAGTCACCATCGAGCCGTGTCGGAAGCCAAACGCATCGCGGATCACTTTCACCATTGGCACCAGACAATTCGTCGTGCAGGAGGCATTCGAGACGATGGTGTGTTTGGCCGGATCGTATTTGTCGCTGTTCACACCCATTACGATGGTGATGTCCTCGCCTTTGGCGGGCGCGGAAATAAGCACCTTCTTGGCTCCGCAGTCGATGTGCTTGCGAGCAGCGGACGCGTCGGTGAAGCGACCAGTGGATTCGAGCACGATGTCTACGCCAAGGTCCTTCCACGGAAGCGCACCTGGATCCTTCTGGGCAAGCACTTTGATCTCGTCGCCGTCAATGATGATCGAGTCTTTTCCCACCTCGATGTCTCCCTGATACGTGCGGTGCACCGAGTCGTACTTGAAAAGGTGCGCCAGCGTCTTCGTATCAGTGAGATCATTCACCGCGACGAAATCCAAATCGGCGACGCCGTCGTTCTTGGCCGCCCGTACGACCTGCCGTCCAATCCGTCCAAATCCGTTAATGCCTACCCTTGTTGCCATTCCTTTAGCTCCATTCGGTTAAAGCCGGTCACCACTCGCGTGCGCCCGGCCGAAAGTCACGTAACTGATTATCCGCGCACCTGACTCGAAAAGCGCCCTGGCGCACGTGTTGAGCGTCGCAGCCGTCGTAACGACGTCATCGACGATCACGAGGTGCGCACCGTGCAATTTCTCGGACTCTCGATCGTCGATGCGAAACGAACCTGCAACGTTGTCCAGCCTCTGTTCCGGTGTCAACTTCGTCTGCGAGCTCGTCTCGCGTGATCGCAGGACGATCTCCTCCCATACAGGAATGCGCCACCGCCTGGCGAGGCCGCGAGCGATTAGCGCACTCTGATTATAGCCACGCTGGCGTTTTCTCGCTGACGCCAGAGGAATTGGAATCAGGGCGGTTCGCTCATCGACTACATCCTTTGGCCAGGAGAGGCGACTCATTCGCTCTGCTATCTCGTTTCCAACCGCGATCCAGCCCTCATACTTCAGTGCGTGGACGATACCAGATGCCGGATCGACCGGCATCCAGCACACCGACCGCACCGCGCGAACATATGGCGGCAGAAGATCGCACCATTGGCAGCTTCCGCCGGGAACCGGGTGGCCGCAGCGCTCGCACTGTGGCGACGGGAGCAAGGGCAGACGGGACCAGCACAAGCTGCAAACAATTCCTGTTTCGACCCGCGACAACAGCCGCTGGCATGAAACGCAAACCCGCGGCAGAAAGAGATCGATCGCGCCGGCAAGGTGCTCCCGAAGGGCGAGCCGTCGTTCGGGGCCTGTTACAGGAGCGACTGTCGCATCGCTTCCCGATCGGGCTCGATTCCGAACCATCGCTGGAAGGAAAGTGCGCCCTGCTCGAGCAACATTGGCAGGCCGTCGGCGGCGCGATTCCCTTTCTTTCGTGCCGCCTTCACCCATGGCGTTCCTCCACGTCTGTAAACGAGGTCCATGACGGCCGCGTTCTTCGGAATCAGTGCGACATCCAAAGGATGCTCATCATCCTGTTGTCCAACAGGCGTCGCGTTGACAATCAAAGTCGCGTCGGCGAGCGCCGTCGCGGCAGTCTTTTCGACTCGCGCGACATCGCGAAAGCGGCGGGCCAGCTTCGAAGCCCGCTCGAAATTGCGGGCGACGATTAGGATGTGCGCCGCATGCCACTGCTCGGCGGCAGCAAGAACGGCTGCCGCGGCGCCTCCGCTTCCCAGCAGAACGACACGCGCCCCGCTTGTCTCGCCTCCAACCAGCGCCCGCGCGGCAGCATCGAAACCGCCGACATCGGTGTTGTCGCAGTGCAACAGGCCGGACTCGAACCAGAAGGTGTTGACGGCTCCAACTCTCGCCGCGATGTCGGTGAGCTCGTCGCAACTGGCGTGGATCGCAACCTTGTGCGGGATGGTGACATTGCCGCCTGCCTCGACATCCTTCAGCTGCCGTAGCAGCGCACGAAGATCTCGCGGGGCGACATCGACCGCCTCGTACACAAGCGGAAGCCCGGCCGCCTTCAGAGCGGCGTTCTGAAACTTCGGCGACAGCGAATGGCTGACCGGATGACCGAGCAATACGAGTCGCCCCGGAATTCTACTCACGATGGCTGCACTCTCAGCTTCGGAGACGGTCGAACAATTTCTCGAGCTCGCGCTCCAGAATGTCGGCGGTGTGGCGATAGGCTTCGAGATCACCGCCGTAAGGATCGGTGATTCCCTGGTTCGCCGTACCGGAGGCGTATTCGTCGATGACGTGAACTTTGCCGCGACCACCGAGTTGCTTCACCTGCTCCAGATGCCCCGGCGTCATGACGAAAATGAGATCGGCTTCGGAGACGATTGCGGACGTGAGCTTTCGCGCGCGATGTCCCGTGAGATCGATCTCCCGCTCCATGCCAACGAGTAGGGCCTCGTCGGTCGCGGGAACGTTGTCCCAGGCGTTGGTCCCGGCGCTCGAGACGTTGAGATCCTCAATGCCGCGACGCTTAGCGATTTTTCGCGCCAGTGCTTCGGCCATCGGACTACGGCACGTGTTACCACTGCAGACGAACAGAAGATTCATTTTTTACGCGTCACCGACTAAATCGGGTACACTCTCTCTCAATTTGGCGGCCGCGATCGCGCCGGGACGAATGACGCGCGGCAATCTTCCGGTGCAATCGACAACAGTTGACGGCTCCGACTCGCGAAGTCGGCCGCCGTCGAGCACGCGAAGCGTTCCGCGTGCTATTGCATCGCTCCATTGCGACACGATCTGGTCCGCCGATGTTGCTGGCGGCACTCCGGGTCGGTTTGCACTCGTGGAAGTTATCGGCTCACCGTGGGCGATAATGAGTCTCGCCAGTGAGCGGTGCGGCGTCCATCTCACCGCCACACCGCCCTCCGGCCCACGCAGTCTGTCGGGCACCCTTTTTTCGCCCCCCGGCAGAACGAGCGTGAGAGGGCCAGGCCAAAAACGTGCGGCGAACATCGATGCGTAACCGGTCAGGCGAAGCCCGAGCCTGGTGATCATCTCGCTCGCGGCCACGAGAAGGAGAAATGGTTTGCCGGGCGCGCGGCCTTTGAGCTTCACGAGCTGTTGCACAGAGTCTTCATCCACGGCCCCGCCAAATCCATAGACGGTTTCGGTCGGGTAAGCGAGGACCTTCCCTGCCGCGAGATGGGCGAGCGTTCCATTGATGGCAGCCTCGACTTCCTCCGGCGACCAGAACGGCACCACCATCGGCTGGGGCTTCATTCGCGGAAGATACTCAGCGCCTCCGCTAACGAGAAATCGGTTTCTTCAGTGATTTTCAGCGCGCGCTCACTGCCGCGCACTACTACGACCGGCAATCCGATCTGCTCGCACAACGCGGAGTCGTCAGTCGCGATACGATCCGCTTCGCGCGCTTCACGGTGAGCGCGTTCGATCACCTTACGGGGAAAAGCCTGCGGAGTCTGAGCTCTCCATAGCCCGAAGCGGTCCACAGTAACGAGGATTTTTCCATTCGAATCGACGCGCTTGAGTGTGTCGGCAACTGGTAGGGCGGCGACGGCCCCATTCCCCTTCCGAGCCTCCTCGATCACACGAGCGATCGTCTCGCTCGACACGAGCGGGCGAGCCGCGTCGTGAATCACCACGATCTCACATTCACTGGGGAGATCTTCGAGACCGTTGACGACTGACTCGCTCCGGTGGCGGCCACCGACCGATAACAGCAGTCGATCCGAGTCGCTTTGGAATATCCAGGGTGGTGGATCGCCGACATATTCGCGCGGCAGGACGCAAACCACCATTGCAACATCGGCACGCGCCTGAAATGTCTGAATGCTGTGGAGCAGCATTGGCTTGCCCGCGACCCACCGAAACTGCTTGAGCTCTTTTGACCCGGTTCGAGACCCGCTGCCGGCGGCGACGATGATCACACCGACGTCTCGTTTCATTTCGCGGGATGCGGGAAGAGGGACGCGGGAAGGGGGACGAGGGATGCGGGAAGAGGAACGCGGCGCGTCGCTTCCCTACTCCCGCTTCCCTCTTCCCGCTTCCCTCTTCCCGCCCTAGCCGTTGAACAGCTGCCTGAAGAGATCATTGATCGTGCGGATGCCGACGACTTCGATTCCGCGCGTTCCGCGCTTTGGAATTCCACGCTCCGCCATGTAGGCGCTCGTCATCCCCATCTTCGCCGCTTCACCGAGCCGACGCTCGGTCTGCGATACCGGTCGTATCTCACCGCCGAGCCCAACTTCTCCGAGAAAGATCGCGGAATTCGCGACCGGCTTGTCATACACGCTCGACGCCAGCGCGCTTGCCACCGCAAGATCTCCCGCCGGCTCCTGCATCCGCACACCCCCGACGACGTTGAGAAACACATCCAGCTGGGAGAAAGATAGGCCTGCCCGCTTGTCGAGCACAGCCAGCAAGAGCGCCAGACGACGCGCATCGTAGCCGGTGCTTACCCGCTGCGGTGTTCCGTATCCAGCCTTCGCCGCGAGACCCTGGATTTCGATTAGCACCGGGCGAGTGCCTTCGAGCAGTGCGGTGACGGCGCTGCCCGAGGAATTGTGCAAGCGATCGCCGAGGAAAAGCTCAGATGGATTCTCGACGGCGATCAGACCTTCCTCAGTCATCCTGAAGACTCCGATCTCGTCGACGCTTCCGAATCGATTCTTGGTCGCGCGAAGGACGCGATGCTCGAGCATCCCTTCTCCCTCGAAGTAAAGCACCGTATCGACTATGTGCTCGAGCGTCTTGGGGCCAGCAATACCGCCGCCTTTGGTGACGTGCCCGACCGCGAACACAGCGGTCTCGGTCTCCTTGGCGAACCGCATCAGGCGCGCGGCACATTCTCTCACTTGTCCGACGTTGCCGGGCGCGCCCTCGAGATCGCTGGTAAAGACCGTTTGAATCGAATCAATGACGATCGCATCCAGCCGCTGTGAACCAGCCGTAGCGATGATAGTCTCGAGCAACGTCTCGTTCAGAAGTGCGACGTCTTCAGCGGATCCGTGCAGACGCTCGGCACGCAACTTCACCTGCAGCGCGGATTCCTCCCCGGACACGTAAAGCGTAGAGTGACCCAGCTCCTGGAGCTGGCCCGCCACCTGGAGCAGCAGCGTCGATTTGCCGATGCCGGGCTCTCCGCCGACGAGGACCATCGAGCCTGGAACTATGCCGCCGCCAAGCACGAAGTCGAATTCCTTGATCCCGGTCTTCAGGCGGCGGCCCGCCGAGCTCTTTATGTCGCGGAGTCGCGGAGTCGGAGCCACGCTTCCGCCTTCGGCCATCGACTTTTGGCCCTGAACGCGTCTGCCCGACGCGGTCGAGGAGGCTCGCGGCGCTGCCATCTCCTCGACGAGCGAATTCCATTCGCCGCAGATGTCGCAGCGTCCGGCCCACTTCGGGTGATCGGCGCCGCAATTCGTGCAGCGGTAAACCGTTTTTGCTTTTGGACTCACTGCGGCGCCAGACGGGGCGACAGATTCTCGAAGCGGGTGTAAGTCTTGTTGAAGTAAAGATTCACGAATCCGGTGGGCCCGTTGCGCTGCTTGCCGATGATGATCTCGGCCCGTCCCTCGAGCGAATTGCCGTCCTTGTCGGTGGGACCGTCGTACATCTCCTGACGGAAGATGAACATGACGAGATCCGCGTCCTGCTCGATCGCACCGGACTCGCGCAGGTCGGAGAGCTGCGGCCGTTTGTTCTCAGCAGTGCGCTGTTCCGGAGCACGCGAGAGCTGAGAGAGCGCGACGACCGGAATTCGGAGCTCGCGAGCCAGTGCCTTCAATGAGCGTGAGATGTAGCTGATCTCCTGCTGCCGGCTCTCGGTATTAGTTGGGCCTTGCATCAGCTGCAGGTAGTCGAGCACGACCATTCCGATGTTGGCGCCGCGCCTTGGACCGCAGCTCGAGCAACGTCATCGCCGGTGTATCGTCGATCCAGATCGGCGCATGGCTCAGAATTCCGGCAGCCCTGCCGAGGCGCACGAATTCATCGTCGTGCAGCTTGCCCTTGCGGAGCCTCTGAGCATCGACGCGTCCTTCAGACGTGAGGAGGCGTTGAACGAGTTGCTCCTTGCTCATTTCCAGGGAGAAAAACGCGACCGGGACGTTGTTGTCGAGCGCCGCGTTCTGCGCGATGTTGAGAACGAAAGCGGTTTTTCCCATCGATGGGCGGGCGGCGATGATGACAAGGTCCGACCCCTGGAAACCTGCCGTCAACTCGTCCAGATCCTTGAAGCCGCTGGCGACACCTGTAATCGATCCGCCGCCGCGCTGGATCTCCTCGATGCGTTCCATCGTCGGCCACAGCAGCTCTTTGATGCGCGTGAATCCTTCGGCGCCGCGGCTCTGGTTGACCTCGAAAATCTTGTGCTCTGCTTCATCGAGCAGCTCGGTGGCGGGCGAGCCCGACTCAAAAGCCTCTGCCACGATCGCGGTCGAGACTTCGATCAACCGTCGTCTGAGCGCTTTCTCGCGAACGATCTTGGCGTGATACTCGACGTTGGCGGCAGTTGGAACGGCGTCGACGAGGAATCCGATGTAATCCTTGCCGCCGCTGGATTCGAGCGACCCTGACCTGGCCAGCTCCTCGGACAGAGTGAGCGGATCTACTACATCGCCGCGCTCCGAGAGGGCGAGCATCGCGCGATAAATCCGCCGATGCCCCTCTCGATAAAACATCGTGTCATCGAGGAATTCGGTGGCACGCAGAATGGCGTCCGGATCCATGAGCATCGCCGACAACACCGCCTGCTCTGCGTCTTCAGAGTATGGCGGCCGGCGATCCTTGTAAGGATCACGAACCGGGGCTGCTATCGAGAACTCTACGGGCGAGCTTGACATCTTCCCAGGTGGGCCGTTTCCAGGCCGGATTGCGCAGCAGTGCCGCTGGGTGATAGGTGACGACGAGCGGTATCCCGTGGTACTTGTGGACGAGCCCACGGAGCTGACCGATCGGAGTTTTTGTGTTTAGGAGAGTTTGGGCAGCAAAGGTTCCAAAAGCAACAATGACTTTCGGCTTGATCAGCTCGAGTTGCCTGATCAGGTATGGACTGCAGGCTTCAACTTCTTCGGGCCGCGGATTTCGGTTTCCCGGCGGTCGGTGCTTGAGCACGTTGCAGATGAAAACTTGCTCCCTCGTCAGTTTGACAGCGGCAAGAATTTTCGTGAGTAGCTGACCCGCTTGACCCACGAAGGGCCGACCTGTCTCGTCTTCCTTGGCGCCGGGCGCTTCGCCGACACAAACAAGTTCTGCTTTTGGATTGCCCTCTCCCGGAACCGGATTGGTTGCAGTCTCATAGAGAGAGCAGCGAGTGCATCTTTTGACTTTCCGGGCGAGCTCCTCGAGGGAGTCGAGCTTCTCGATCGCGTTGGGAATTAGCTCCGCTTCTTCTGAAGCAACGACGATTCCTTTCTTGAACGGCATCTCGTTCGTGGTCTCTGCGGAAGTTTCGGGAATGGGCGCGACGGATTTCGCGCGGGAGACTGGGGCGTCAACATTCACGCCAGCACCACGGAGCGACGCGCGCCAGTCTTGGACTTCCTCGCTCGAGACAGCGTTGGCGAGCTCGCGCAGACTTGGTCGCGCTTTCATCGCCGGTGCAGGATGACTCGCCGCTCCCAACAGCCGCATCACGTCGTCGACAGTCAAGCTATCGAGCACCAGCTCGCTCTCTCCAAGCTCTCGACGCTGCTCGAGATAACGCCGCAGCATTGTTCTAGCGTCCACGCAGCTCCTCTTCGACGCGATCGAGGAGTAGCTCAGCGAGATCAGTTTTCGACATCAGCTCCAGCTCCTCGCGCTTGCCATTGCGGCCGATGACGGTGACGCGATTCGTATCGACGCCGAAACCGGCCCCTGACTCCTTTGCATCGTTCAGAACGACGAGATCCAGATCCTTGGATTTGAGTTTTTCCTTCGCGTTCTTGATCCCGTCGGTGGTTTCGAGCGCGAATCCGACAATCACACTCTTTTTCTTACGTTTGGATATCGTGGACTTGAGGATGTCTTCCGTCGGCACCAGTTCGAGCTTTGGTGCTGAGCGCAGCTTTTTGATCTTCTCACTTGCCTGAGCTGCCGGCCGGAAGTCGGATGGTGCGGCCGCCATGATCAGAACGTCCGCGGTCGGAAGTTTTTCGGCGACCGCACGCGACATTTCCTCAACGGTGCTTGTCGTCAGCGTAGGAATCTCGATCGGAATCGGGATATCGACGTGACCGGTAATCAGTGTGACATCACCACCTCGCCTCCACGCTGCACGCGCAAGCGCCACACCCATCTTACCGCTGCTGTGATTCGAGATGAATCGCACAGGATCTATCGGCTCGCGCGTGGCTCCCGCCGTCACGATTATTCTCTTCCCTTTGAGGGACGTCCCGCTTTCGAGCAAACGCCCGATGTGACTCATGATTTCCTCGGGCTCCGGCATCCGTCCTGGGCCGCTGCCCTCGCCGACGGCGAGAGGACCTTCAGCGGGCTCGAGAATCTGGTAGCCGAGGGATCGCGCCTGCGCGACGTTGCGCCTGGTCTGCGCATGCGACCACATCCTGTCGTTCATCGCGGGAACAAGCAGGACCTTGGACTGTGCGGCAAGGAGAATGGCAGTGAGCAGGTCATCTGCAAGCCCGTGCGCTGCCCGGCCCACGAAGTCCGCCGTCGCAGGCGCGACGACGATCACGTTTGCTTCACGCGCAAGGCGGATATGATCGAGCGCGTGCCCGGGGCCGAAGATATCTGTGTGGACCGGGCGACCGGTGACGGCTTCGAAGGTGATGGGCCCGACGAACTCGCGCGCGCCGCGCGTCATCACGACGTCGACTTCAGCCCCTGCCTGTGTAAGCAAACGCGCCAGCCACACTGACTTGTAGCTGGCGATTCCCCCGGTGATGCCGAGGAGGATGCGACTGCCCGCGAAAGGACGCGCGGTAACTACTCCGTGCGGCGCCGCGGAACCACGCGGTACTCGACCTCGCCGTCAGTAAGCTCCTCGAGTGCCCGCGTCGTAAGCTTCTTCTCGCCGGGTGCAGAGCGGTCGCGCGGGAATTCATTGAGGACGCGCGCGTACTTCGCTGCGACGAGAACTCCCAGATACTTGTTCGTCGCGTGGTTCGCGACTTCGTTCGGAATGAATACCTGCATTACTTCCTCTTTGAATATTGATCGATCGCGCGCTGAATCCCGGTCAACAGACTTTCAGCGCGTTCTTCGAGTGCCCCGTTGCGGGACTGCCTCAGGCCTTCTGCTTCGATGATGCTCGACACCGCTTCCACGGCGGACTCGATGTCGTCATTGACGATCACGTACTGATACAAATCTATCGCCTTCAGCTCGTCTTTGGCACTCTTGAACCGGCGAATCAGCGATTTGGGGTCCTCGGTGCCGCGAGACTTCAGTCGGTTCACCAACACGTCGGCCGATGGCGGAAGGATGAAGATGAGGACCGATTCGGGGAATGCGCGGGCGAACTGCCTGGTGCCCCGGACATCGATGTCCATGATGACGTGTCGTCCAGAGGATAGGACACGATCGACCTCTTTCCTCAGCGTCCCGTACAGGTGACCGTGCACCTCCGCCGATTCGGCGAAGTCTCTCGCTTTCTGACCACGCTTGAACTCCTCTGTCGAGAGAAAATGATAATCCTTGCCCTCGACTTCCCCTTCTCGCGGGGGGCGGGTCGTACAGGAGACCGAGTATCCGACATCCGCTCTCATCGCCAGCAACTTGTGCGCGATCGTCGTCTTTCCGCCCCCGGACGGCGAGGACAGTATGATCGGAAAAGGCATTACTCGAGATTCTCTACCTGCTCGCGAATCCGCTCGAGCTCTTCCTTGATTGCGATCACATCTTCCTGGATTTGAGCGTCGCTCGCCTTGCTGCCGACAGTGTTTGCTTCCCGCACCATCTCCTGAAGGATGAATCCGAGTCGTTTGCCAACCGGATCCGCGGTCTGCGAGCGCGCAGTCTCTCGAAACGCGGCGAGGTGCGAACGGAACCGATCCAATTCCTCGGCGACATCGAGCTTGTCGGCGAGAATGGCGATTTCCTGGGCGATACGCTGCGGATCGGCGCCCGCACTGCCAAGGAGCTCCGAGACCGTTCGCTTGACCCGTTCGTGGTGCTCCTTGAGTCGGATCGGAGCGCGGGTCTCGATTCTTGCGAGTCGCGTCTCGACTGCCGCCACGCGCTCGAGAAGGAACGCAGCGAGCTGGGCACCTTCCGCGCGGCGCATAATGATGAGGTTCTCGACCGCCTTGGCGACGATTCCGGCCAGCGCCTCTCCGGCACCCGAATCCATCTCCTCGCTGGGCGGCGCGACGACATCCGGCAGCCGAAGGACCGTCGCGAGATCCACTTCTCCGCCCAGCGCGTGCTTCTTTTGCAATTCCTTCAGAGTGTTGGCATACTGAGCTAACCGCGCTTCGTCGATCACCGGACCGGTATTGGCGGCGCGATCGACGCGCGCCGTCAACGCGACATGTCCTCGCGCGATTTTCTGGCGAAGAATCTCGCGGATCTCTCCCTCCCACCGTGCAAAGGCTGGCGGGAGCTTGAGATTCGGGCTGAAGAAGCGGTGATTGACAGTCCTGATCTCGACACTCGCTCGCGCATCGCCAACCGTTCCTTCAGCGGCGCCGAACCCGGTCATGCTTGATATCATGTGAGGTGGGCTATCTTACGGCGGGACAAGGAGTTTGTCAATTCCAGAAATCCCATCTGACGCCGTAGATTGCGAGCACGCGTGGCATCTCGAATCCTGGTACTACCTCGTATATGTAGGCAAGAATGTTCCGCTGCTGGTAGCTCAACACCGCGCGCATGATCCGAATCTCGAGCAGGCCCGACAATGTCTTCGCAACGCCGGTCTCAACATCTCCTGCGGCCAGCGGGAAACGGGTCTGGCCACGGTATTCGAAGACACCGGAAGCGCGGATCTCGAAATCCCCTCTCGGAAACCGCTTCGGAAAGTTATTTGAATAATTGATCTCGGATCGACTCTGGTACTTCGGCCGGTAGGGCCAGCTCTGGTCCCATTGCGTGACCCACGCGTCGATGCCGAAGCCACCGCGAATCGGCCCACGGATCGAAGCTGTCCTCGCCGAGATTCGGCCCGGACTCGTTGTCAAAAAGAGCGTGTCGTAGACTAGCGGCGCCAGGCCGGAGGTGTTGTCGGTCGTTATCAGGCCGCCTGAAATCCACGGGCCGAACACCTTGAGTCCGATTTCTCCCCGCGCCGATGTAGTACTGGGCAGGCCCGACGTTCCAACACCGCTCGGGACCGATCTCGCAATCGACCCGGAAACTGCAATGAATGGAAGCGGCTGCGCTCGGATGCCGGCGTCGGCATTGGTCGCTTTGCGAAATCCATCGTGCTCGACGAACCCATTCACTACCCCGATGGGAGTTACAAGATCAATTCGCCCGCCCACACTGTTGTATGTGGAACCAGCCAGAGCGCGAAGCCGATCCTGAAATTCAACACGGGCGGCTCCGAGGGTGTATCCGGCGCTCGCGTTGTACTGAGTCTCGGAGACTCTCCTCTCTAGCGTGTCAGAGATTGCAGTTGCGGACACATTCCGAT
>WNFY01000101.1_pt1 | contig 57889 bp, 48 predicted proteins | sample 5400091 | NCBI WGS metagenome assembly WNFY01 (sample SAMN13153364, study PRJNA577476) | soil metagenome | isolation source: 60 cm soil or saprolite under grassland replicate 1 | place: USA:California | collected 2016-06-15
CGCCCCGCGCTTCGTCCCCAGTTGCTCCGGTCCCCTACTCCGGGCGGCGAGCGACCTGGCGGAACGCTTCGATGCCCAGCTGCACACCCACGCGGCGGAAACGATCGTGGAGCGCGAAACCGTGCTCCGCACCACGGGCCTGGAAGAGATCGCCTACCTGGACTCGGTGGGCATCGCGGGCCGCCGCGCCGCGCTGGCTCACTGCGTCTGGATCGACACCCACGAGATGGATCGGCTGGCGCGTCAGGGAACCACGGTGGTGCACTGTCCCTCCTCGAACTTGAAGCTCGCGAGCGGCGTCGCGAAGATCCCCGAGATGCTCGCCGCCGGTTGCCGCGTGGCCATCGGCGCGGACGGCGCCCCCTGCAACAACGGGCTCGATGCCTTCGCCGAAATGCGCCTCGCCGCCCTGATCCAGAAGCCGCGCCTCGGCGCCGACGCGCTCCCCGCCGCGCAGGTGCTCGAGCTCGCGACGCTGGGCGGCGCCCGCGCCCTCGGGCTCGAGGACGAGCTCGGCCGCATCGCGCCAGGGCGGCGCGCCGATCTCGTGGTGCTGGACCTGTCGCAGCCGCACCTTCACCCGTTCCTGGGCGACCCGGTGTCGCTCATCGTGTATTCGGCGCGCGCCAGCGACGTGCGCGACGTGTTCGTCGACGGCCGCCCCGTTGTGCTGGGACACGAGCTCCTCACGGCGCCGCTCGACCACATCGTGCGCGAGGCCGACCGCGCCGCCGCCGAGCTGCATCGGCTGGCGAGACTCGCGTGATGCTCGCGGGCATGGTGCTCGTTCTCGCGGCCATGGTACAGGGGCCGTCGGACTCTGGAGCCGCACGGTTCGCGGCGTGGTGCAAGTCGTGCCATGGCGCGGACGGCCGGGGCACGCCCGCCGCGACCACCCGGCTCGAGGTGCCGCCCGCGGACCTGCACGAGTGCAAAGGCTCGACCGCCGAGACCGAAGATCGCTGGGTGAACGTCGTCACGCAGGGTGGGGCCGCCTTCGGGCTGTCGCTCGACATGCCCGCCTTTGGAGAAGCCGGAACTCCCGCCCAGATCCGTGCCGTCGTGCGCTACGCGCGCTCGCTGTGCGGCGAGCTGGGTTGGCCGCCGGGTGAGCTGAACTTCCCCCGTGCGTTCCTCGTGGAAAAGGCTTATCCGGAAGACGAAGTCGTCATCACCGATCGAGCGCGCGGCCAGGAGTACATCTACGAGCATCGCCTGGGCAAGCGGTTCCAGCTCGAGGCCAGCGCTCGCACGGCGCTGGACGGGCAGCCGGGGGCATTCGACGGCGTGACCGGCGCGCTCAAGTACAACCTGTGGCACAGTCTCGAGCGGCGCGCGCTCGTGAGTCTCGGGCTCGAGGCCACGCCGCCCCTGGGCCGCCAGGACGCGTGGGAAGTGGAGCCGTTCCTCGCGTTCGGCGCCAATCCCGGACGCGCGCTCGTGGTGCAAAGCGAAGTGGTCGCCACGTGGGAAGACGGCGGGTTCGACGGGATGTCGTATCGCGTGGGCGCGGGCCACGAGCTGGGGCGCTTCGTGCCCATGCTCGAGGCCGGCTGGACCGTACCGACGACGGGCGAGCGCTCGCTGTCGTTCTACCCACAGGTATGGATCCAGCTCTCGCGGCTCGGGCACGTGGCGGGCTCGCTTGGCGCCGAGCTTCCGGCGACGGGCCCGGAGCCCCGCCATCCGCGGCTGATCGCGTTCGTGTTGTGGGACTTCGGGGACGCGCCGTTATTCCGGGGTTGGTAGGCTCGCGCCGTTCACGTTGAACTGCTGAATCGTCTCGGTCAGCTTCGCGGCGGCGACGGCGAGCTGCTGCGACGTCGTGGTGAGCTCGCCGAGCGAGGCGATCTGCTGCTCGGTCGCGGCCGAGGTCCGCTGCGCCCCCTGCGCCGCCGTCTCGGCGATCCCCGCGACCTCTTCCATGCGCCGGACCACCTCACGGATCCGGCCCGTCTGGCCTTCGGTCTCGCCCGCGAGGACGGCGGCGGACTGGACCGTCGCGTTCAGGTCGGCGAAAATCGCGTCGAGCGCCTGGCGCACGGCCGCGGACACCGCGCCCACGCCCTGTGCCGTGCGGCGGCCTTCTTGCATGGCGGCGAGCAGCTGGGTGATCTGGTCCTGCGTCTGACGGACACGCGCGCGGACCTCCTCGGCGGAGCGCGCGCTCTGCTCGGCGAGCTTGCGCACCTCGTCCGCCACCACGCGGAAGCCCAGCCCGTGCTGGCCCGCCCGGGCCGCTTCGATCGCCGCGTTCAGGGCGAGGAGATCGGTTTGACTCGCGATCCGCGTGATCGCGTCGACCAGCTTGCCGGTCTCGCGCGAGCCGAGCTCGAGCGTGGCTGCGGCGCGCGACACCTGGTCGAGGTGATCCACCAGGGTGACGAGCAGCTCGCTCGCCCGGGCGATCTCCTGACCGTGGCGGCGCGCCTGTTGCGCCACGCCGGCGATCTGGCGCTCGGCGTCCTGGGCGCGGGCGTGCAGCTGCGAGGCGACGGCGGCGGCGGCCTCGGAGTCGGCCCGCCCGTGCCCGATGAGCTCGCGCTGTCGCTCGGCGCCGCGGGTGAGGCCGTGCGTGCTCGTAGAGATCCCCTGCGATGCGACCTGCACGTGGTGCGCCGCTGCCGCCAGCTGCTGCGCCATCGCGGCGAGCTCCTGACCCTGGCGCTGCACCTGGCGCACGATCGCGGCGATCCCGTCGGTGGTCCGGTTCAGGCTCACGCCAAGATACCCGAGCTCGTCGGGAGCGTCGTCCGGCACCCGCACGGTCAGGTCGCCCGCCTCGAGCCGGGCGAACGTGGTGCGCGTGGCGCGCAGCCGCGCGACGATGCGCGACAGCATCGGCACGAGCGCCGCGCCCGTGACGATCAGCACCAGCGACTCCTCGAGCGACGCGCTCCACGACCAGCCGGGTGCGCCCTGGCTGGTGCGGATGCCCGTGACGAGCGCGAACGCCGCCAGGTTGACGACCAGCGCTTGCCAGGCCTCGTTCCGGCCCAGGTAGAGCGCGGCCTGGAGAGGGGCAATCAGGTAGGCCACGTACAGCAGATGCCCCGTCGGCCCGACGGCGTAGACGATCGCCGAGATCATGGCGGCGCTCACTGCCATGGTGGCGTGCGTGTACCACGGGGGGAGCGCGCCCGATCGCGCGACGCGGGTCATCGCGTAGTTGACCGCGGCGAACAGGACCGTGAACCCGAGGATGAACGACCAGGCGACGGGCACGACGCCGGCGAGCCGGATGGCGGTGAGCAGCACGACGCCGAGACCGAGCACCCTCCAGCGCCCCCGCGTGCCCGACAGAACGTACTGGCGCTCTTTGGTGCGGTCTTCGGCGGCGAGCTGCTGGGCGAGGTTCGATGCGTCGGCCATGAGCACAAGATGTGCGACAGGCGCTGGCCGAGCAAAGCCTCCAGGCGGAGCAGTTCTATCCGGCCCTGCGACCCTACATGCGGAACAAGTAGCTCAACTTCAGGAAGAACCCGTCCCCCGTACGGGACAGGTCGCGGAACCGGAACGCGTCCGCTTCCGTGAGCGATGCGCCGTAGCCCAGGAAGACGACCGTGCCCGGGGTCGGCTTATAGGAGAACAACAGGTCGTTGCGGAAATCGTTCGTGACCACGGGGTGTGCCGGACTGCCGTTCACGAGCAGCGGTTGCCCGGTACGCGGGTCGACGAGAGCGACCTGATCCTCGGCGAAGTACTGACCGATGTAGCGCACGAAAATGGCGCGCGTCAACTGGTACTCGAGCTTGAGCCGGGGGATGTTCGCCGTGAGAAAGCGGCTGCCGTCGCGCGCGCGGGTCAGGCGCTGATGCACCCAGCGCGCCTCGAGCCGGAGCGCGGGCGTGGGCCGCAGCGCGGCGACGGTGGTCACGGCGACCTGGCGGCCCTCGGAGGCTTCGGGAAAGATGGGGGCCGCCGAATACCCCACCACCACGCTGCCCGACACGGCGCGGTTCGGCGTGTTCACGATGAACGCGCCGCCGGGGAGGTGATACAGGTCGTGCGGCACGGCGAAGGGCGTGGCGCCGACCGTATAGCCGGTGTAGTCCGCGGCCTCGAAGCCGAAGTGATCGAGCCTGAGCGTGACCTGCGCCTGCCACCCGCCGCGCAGGTTCGCGATCCAGAAGGTCTGCAGCGTGTCCTCGATGGTGCGGTGCAGGCGACCGAAGTCCGCGTAGCGCCAGATCGGGGCGAATCCGACGATGGCGGTGAACTGCTCGACCAGCGCACCGGGGCGCCCGTACCAGCTGAAGCGGTTGAAGGTCCGGCCGGCGACGAAATCGGTGCGATTCACGAACCCGCTCGTGTCCTGGAAGCTCCGCTCGATGCCGAGCAGCTCGAAATGATTGCCGTAGGCGCGACCGGTGCGGTCGCCGAACGTGATGGTCCACAGTTTTCCGGCGCGGCCCCCGCCCGGTTCCCGAGTCCAGGAGCTCGCGACCTGCACCTCCGAGAACCAGATCTTGCGCCACACGACGTGTGCGTCGACGCCCAGCACGCGGTTGTAGTCGTCGCCATCGATGCGGTCGGTGTAGGCCACGCCCAGCGTGGACGTCGGTCCCAGGTCGCGCCGCAGCCGCAGCATGTTGTAAATGGGGTGCGCCCCCGTGGCCGACTGGTCGCGGTTGTCGACGGCGCCGAGGTAAGCGATCCCGGTAGCGCCGACTTTGCCGGCGAGCTTGGCACCGATCACGGGCTGCACGATGCGGCGGGTGTAGATGAGGCTGTTGGGCGTGTCGAACTGCTCGAGCCCCTCGAGGAAGAACGGTCGCTTCTCCGGGTAGAACAAGGCGAACCGCTGGTTCAAGGTCACCTGGCCCACGTCGGCTTCGACCTGTGAGAAATCCGGATTGGCCGTGGCGGTGGCCCCGAGGTTCTGGGTGAGGCCCCACCGCAGGTTGCCCGCGACTTCGGGCGTGCCGCGATAGTCGTACCCCGGCGTGGTCGGCGCCCCGTCCACCTTGGTGGTGAACTCGGGCGTGAGGTCGAGCACCAGGCCGCGCCGCAGCGCCCCCAGGCCGACGAGGCGGCCCGACTGAATGAGAAAGCTCGCGTTGGCGCGCACCGCGGGGGTCCAGGTTTCCTCGTAGCCCGAGTGCTGCACCGAGCGGAGGATCTGAATGCCCCAATCCTGTGGGTCGGCGCTCTGGTAGCGCAGGCTCTTGAAGGGGACCCGCACTTCCACCTCGTAGCCCCGCTCGGTCACGCGGCCGCGCGATTCGTAGACGTAGTCCGGGTTCAGGTCGATGGTCGCGTCGAACCTGCCGCCTGCGCTCGGGCCCCCGGCGGCGCCGGCGGCGACGCCGTCGCTCCACACGCCGTCCTCCTGCACGCCCAAGGGATTCACGGCGAACATCGTGGCCCGGCGGTGGTCGAGATAGGTATCGAGCAGGATCGCGACGTGGTCGTCCGCGTCGATGTTGTCGCGGTCGGCGAGCGTGGCGCGCACCACGCTGCCGTGCCGCTCGAACGCGCGGATGCCGAAGTAGATGGCGTCGGGCGCGTACCAGACCAGCACCTCGGTCGAGTCCTCAGCGGGGCGTCCGTCCACCGGGCGGTACTGGGAGAATCCCGTCAGCCGGGCGGCCCGGCGCCACATCGGCTCGTCCAGTACGCCGTCGATCTTCGCCTCGGCCTCGAAGCGCGGCAGCCGCGCGTCGAGCCGCTTCGCGACGCCGCTGTAGACGAGGCCGGAATCGGGGGCGACGCTCTGGAGGGCGAGGAGGAGGGGGAACATGGCGCCAAAGATACAAGTCGGAACGCGGAACAGGCGAGTCAGCGTTCGAGGCTGACCTACGAATCGTCAGCCGGTCCTTCTGTTCCGCGTTCCGACTTCCGCGTTCCGCGTTCTATTCGTATCTCAGCGCCACGATCGGATCGAGCGCTGCCGCCCGCCGTGCCGGCCAGATGCCGAAGAACAGCCCTACCGCGGCGCTGAACACGAAGGCGAGGAGGATGGCGAGCGGGGAGATCAGCGTATTCCAGTGCGCGATGCGCGACAGCACGATGGCGCCTCCGGAGCCGAGCACCACCCCGATCATGCCGCCCAGCAGGCACAACACCAGCGCTTCGACCAGGAACTGGAACAGGATGTTGAAGCGCGTGGCACCGAGCGCCTTGCGGACGCCGATCTCGCGCGTGCGCTCGGTGACCGACACGAGCATGATGTTCATGATCCCGATGCCGCCGACGAGCAGGCTCACCGCGGCGATCCCGGCCAACAGGTACTTGAACGTGTCGGTGGTCTGCTGCAGCGTCGCGAGGATGTCGGTCTGGTTGCGGATCTGGAAGTCGTTGTCCTGGCCGGGCCGGATCTTGTGCTGGCGCCGCAGCACGCGCTCGATCTCGATCATGGCGAGGTTCATCGATTCGAGGTCGTTCGCTTGCACGGTGACCGACCGCAGCCGGTCGGTGCCCATGACGCGGTAGCGGGCTGTCTGCAGAGGGATGAGGATCTGCTCGTCGGGGTTGAAGAAGGAGCCTTGCGATCCCTTCTCGGACAGCGCGCCCACGATCTCGAAGGTGATGCCCCGGATCAGGATCTGCTGCCCGATCATCGCGTCGCGGTTGGAATTGAGCAGCGTGGGGACGGCGGCGCCGATCACGGCCACCCGCCGCCGGGCCGCATCGTCGCCCGCGGTGTACATGCGGCCGGCCGTGATCGTGTAGTTGTGTACGGTGACGTAGTTGGGCGTGGTGCCTACGACGTTCACGTTGATGTTCTGGTCGCCCTTCTGCACCTGGAGGTTGTTGCTCAGCTCGGGCACCACCGCGCTCACGTAGCGCGCGTTGTTCGCGAGCGCCGTGTCGTCATCCATGGTGAGGCTCACGCGGTTGCCGCTGGCGATGCCGCGCATGAAGCTCTGGCCGGGGTACACGCTCAACAGCGTCGGCCCGAGCGCCTGAATGCGGTCCTGCACGGACTTCTGCGCACCGGAGCCGAGCGCGATCATCGTGATCACGGCGCCCACGCCGATAATGATGCCCAGCATGGTGAGCAGCGAGCGCAGCTTGTTGGCCCGCAGCGCTTCGAGGGCGACCTTGACGATCTCGCCCAAGAGCATCGCTACCTCGGCGTCCCGCTCGTGAGCACGAGCACGGTGTCCTTCTCCGCCAGGCCCGCCAGCACCTCGATGTAATCCTGATCGGTGAGTCCGGTGGCGATCGACACGGGCACGATCTTGCCACCCCGCAGCGCGAACACGACGTAGCCGGGGCCCGTCGTCGCGGCCGGCGGCGGCGGCGAGGGAGCGACGGGCCGGCCGCGCCGCCGCACCTCGGCGGCGTGCAGCTTGCCGCCGTCCCGCAGCGTGTCGGCGCTGGCGCTCGGCGCGTCCGCCGGCGCCGCCAGCTGGCGTGCGACCGCCAGCGAATCGAGGCCGAGCACGCTCGCCGCGGACGCGACGTCCTTGCGCGTGCGCAGCGCGGCGTTGGGCACGGCGAGCACGCCCTGGCGCTGCCCGATGTGAATCTCGACTTCGGTGTTCATGCCGGGCTTGAGCACGTGCTCGGGGTTGGGGATGTTCACCTCGACCGGGAACATGGTGACGTTCTGGCTCACCTGCGCCTGCGGCTCGATCTTCAAGACAGAGCCGTCGAACGTGCGGTGGGGGAAGGCGTCCACGCTGATCGTCACCGGCAGCCCCGGCTGCACCTTGCCGACGTCCGTTTCGTCCACCAGCGCCGAGACCTGCACGGTGTCGAGGTTCGCCATCTTGAGGATGACGGTGCCGCCCCCCACGTCGTTGGTCGGGCTCGAGATCACCGTGCCGAGTACGGCATCCAACTCGAGCACGGTGCCATTGATGGGAGCGCGGACGTGCGTGTCCTGCATGGCGTCCTTGGCGGTCTGGAGATTCGCCTGCGCCGTGGCGACCGCGGCCTGCGCCGTAGCCCCGGCGAGCCGGGCCGAGTCGAGCCCCGCCTGGGTGATCGACTGGCTCTGGAACAGGGCCTCGCTCCGCTTGAGTTGTGCCGTGGCGGTCTCGAGCTGTGCCTGCGCCACGCCGAGGTTCGCCTCGGCCTGCGTCAGGTTGCTCTGCGGAATGCGCGGGTCGATCCTGGCCAGGAGCTGGCCGTGCTTCACCTCGTCCCCGGTTTGCACCGGCTCCTCGAGGATCTCCCCCGACGCCTTGGACTTGACGCTCAACGTGAGAATCGGTTGGATCACGCCCGAGGCCGTCGCCGAGACGACGATGTCGCGGTGCTCCACGGGGATCTTCTGGTAGGGCGGGGCGGTCTCCGCCTTGCCGCAAGCAGACACGCCGACGAGCAGCGCTAGCAGGGCGGCCTTCACCGCGACCCGCCGCTCTGCTGCCGCAGTCCGGGCAGCCCGCCGCCGGTCACGTTCTGGAACCGCTGCTTGAACTGTTGTTGCGCCTGCACCAGCGACGCGCTGGGCAGCACGAGCACGGTGTCGCGCTCGGTCAGCCCGCTCGTCACCTCGACGTAGTCCTGGTCGGTGAGCCCCGTCTTGATGGGCGCCACCACGAGGTTGCCGTCCCGCAGCGCGAACACGACGTAGTTCTGGTTGTTCCGGGTCTGGCGCTGCTGCCGGAACTTGGGTCGCGGCACCCGTCCGAACACGCTGCCGAGCACTCCGCGGTCCGCCGGCGTCGGCTCGGCGCCGCTGCGCATCCGTTTGAGCACCGCCTGGAACTGCTCGGGCGTCACACCCGGCGGGAGGGTGACCGTCCGCCCGTTGGGCAGCGTCACGGTCTGCGCGCCGCCGGCCTCGCCCGCGGCGGCCGTGTCGGACGCGGCGCGCCGACCCGTGTCCGCGGACTGGGCGGCCGCGATCTGCTGCGCCACGGTGAGCGAGTCGAGCCCGAGCAGGCTCGCGGCGGAGCCGACGTCGCGCGCGGTCCGCAGCGCGGCGTTGGGCACCGCCAGGACACCCTGTCGCCGCCCGGTGGGGATCCTCACCTCGGTGTTCATGCCCGGCCGGAGCAGGTGCCCCGGGTTGGGGACCGCGATGACCACCGGGAACATGGTGATGTTCTGCACGACTTGCCCCTGCGGCAGGATCTTGACGACGGTGCCCTGGAATGGACGGTTGGTAAACGCGTCGACGTTGAGCGTGGCCGGCATCCCGGGCTGCAGCCGAGCGATATCCGTTTCGGCGACGAGCGCCGAGTCTTGCACGCTGTCGAGGCTCGCCATCTTGAGAATGACGGTGCCGCCGCCCAGCGTGGGGCTCGAGATCACGGTGCCACGCACCGCGTCGAGCTCGAGCACGGTGCCGGTGATCGGCGCCCGCACCTGGGTGTCTTCCATCGCGTCCCTGGCGGTCTGCAGGTTCGCCTCGGCGTCGACGGCCGCCGCCTTGGCCGTGGCAAAGGCGAGCTTGGTCCGCTCGTAGTCCGTCTCGGCGAGCGACCCGCTCTTGAACAGGGCCTCGCTGCGCGTCAGCTGCGCCTTGGCGTTGTCGAGCTGTGCGTGGGCCTTTGCGACGTTGGCCTGCGCCTGCACCAGGTTGTTCTGCGGCAGACGCGGGTCGATCGTGGTGAGCAGCTGTCCCTTTTTCACTTCGTCCCCGGTCGCGACGGGCTGGCTGACGATCTCGCCCCAGGCCTTCGACTTCACGCTGAACAGCAATACCGGCCGGATCAGGCCCTGGCTGATCACCGTGACGACGACGTCGCGGCGCTCGACGGGGACTTTCTCATAGAGCGGCGCGGTCTGCGCCTTCTCGCAGGCAACGGCGACGAGGGCCAGCACGGCGGCGGTGAGGGGCCGCGTCATGGGAGCCGCTCCATTTTCTCGTCGCGCGCGACGAGGCCGTCGCGCAGGTGGATCTGGCGGAGCGCGTGCGCCGCGATGTCGGACTCGTGCGTGACCAGCACGATGGTCTGGCCGGTATCGTGCAGCTGCTCGAACAGCTTCATGATCTCCTCGCCCGTGGCCGAGTCAAGATTCCCCGTGGGCTCGTCGGCGAGCAGGATGGAGGGATCGTTCACGAGCGCGCGCGCGATCGCGACGCGCTGCCGCTGCCCCCCCGACAGCTCGTTGGGGCGGTGCTCCATGCGGTCGCCCAGGCCGACGTGGTCGAGCGCTTGCGCGGCCTTTTCGCGCCGCGTGCGCGCGGGCAGCCCCGCGTAGATCAGCGGCAGCTCCACGTTGTGGAGGGCGCTCGCCCGGGGGAGCAGGTTGAACGTCTGGAACACGAACCCGATCTCTTTGTTGCGAATCCGGGCCAGCTCATCGTCCGACAAATCGCTCACCTTCTGGCTGTTGAGCCAGTATTCCCCCGCGGTAGGGGTGTCGAGGCAGCCGATCAGGTTCATGAGCGTGGACTTGCCGGAGCCCGAGGGGCCCATGACCGCCACGAACTCGTTGCGCTTGATCTGGATGTTCACGCCGCGCAGCGCGTGCACGACCTCGCCCCCCATGTCGTAGTCACGCGTCAGCTTGTGCGTGAGGATCACCACGTCGGGCAGCGGCGTGTCGCCGGTGCGGAACGGGGTCAGCTCGACGCTCGTCATAGCGCGTGCCCCACGATCGCTTCGAGCTGCGCGCGCGCGATGAGGTAGTTGTAGCGGGCCTGCACCTGGCTCACCGCGGCCTGTGTGAGGTTGGCCTGGGCGGTGAGCAGGTCGAGCAGGGTCCCCGCGCCGAGCCGGTAGCGCTCCTGCTGGACGCGGACGGCTTCGGTGGCGGCGGCGACATCGGCGCCGGCGATGGCGATCTGGGCCCAGGCGGTGAACAGGGCGGCGAGCTGCTGGGTGTACTGGGCATTCACTTGCCGGCGCGCGTCGGCGGCTTGCGCGAGGGCGACGTCGTGCGCCACCCCGGCGGACACCTGGGCCTGCTCGCGCCCGAAGCCGTTGAACAGGGTCCACGAGACGCCGAACCGCCACGTGAACGTTTCCGCATAGGTGGTGAACAGGGGCAGGGTCGGGGAGCCGAGGCCGGCGCGGTTGTTGTCGTAGGACACGCTCAAGGTCGGCCAGTATTGCGATCGGGCGCTCCATACCCGGGCGCCGGTGGCGCTCGCCTGCGCTTCGGCTTGCTTGATCAGCGGCGCGGTCTGCAGTACCGAGGCGCGCAACGTCGTGGTGTCCGGGAGCTGGGGAAACGCCGAGTCGGGGACGGCGCGCACGAGCTGGTCCACACCGACCTGGCGCCCGAGGTTGGCCTGGGCGGTCGCCAGGTTGGCCTGCGTCTGGAGCAGCGCGAGGAGCGCGTTGCCGACGTCGACGGTGGCCGTGAGTGTGTCGGAGCGCGTGGCAGCGCCGGCCTGGAACTTGTTCACGGCCGTCTGCAGCTCCGCCTTGGCGCGCTCCACTTGCGCTTGGGCGACGCGCACCAACTCTTCATTCGCAAGGGCCGTGAAGAACACCTGGGCGGTTGCCGCGGCCACCTGGTAGCGCTGGTTCACAAAACCGGCGGCCGCGGCGTCCTGGGTGGCCGAAGCGGCACGCAGGTTGGCCAATCGACTAAACCCGTCGAACAAGACGAGGCTCGCCGACAGGCCGCCAGAGTACGAATAGCCGAGGGGCGGCAGGGTGTCGGTGGTGCCTGATCGGAAGCTCGAGGAGTTGCTGTGCGACGCCGACGCGCTGGCGTTTACCGTCGGCAGGAACGCTCCCCACGCGCTGCGCCCGCTCGCGCCCGCGTTGCGCTGATCGCCCCGCGCCTGCACCATGGCGGGCTGCACGTCGAGCGCCCGCCGCACCGCCTCCTGGAGCGTGACTTGGAGCGGGGCCTGCGGCACGACGGGCGGCTGCTGGGCCGCCAGCCCTGTCGCGACGATCGCCGACACGACTGCCGTGACGATCCCTTTCTCCACGCGCGTCATTTCGTCCGTCCGCCCGAATCGCTCTTGGCCCGCTCCCTTTGATGCCGATGCCGGGCAATAAGGTCGCGGTAGACAGCCTGCTGGTCGGGGGTGAGCTGGCGCGACACCTCGGAATCCATGCCCGCGCGCAGCGTGTCGAACCGGGGTCGCACCGTCTCCCACGCCTCGCTCATGCGCGTGTAGTGGCGCAGCAGGATGGCATGCACCGAGTCGCGCTGCACGGGCGTGAGACGCAGGTCGCGGTCCAGCTCGCCCATCAGGCGCTCGACGCCGTGGGCCCGCTCGGGCGACGCGGCGGAAGCGTAGCGCACCCACATCGCCCGGCCGCCGACGCCGATGACGACTCCCGCCCCGAACGTCGCGGCGAGCAGCGCCACAGCCCATGTGGTCGAACGGTTCAACATGGCGGCCTTTCCTCTAGTTACCGATGACGGAGGCGAGCACGATCTCGACTTCTCCGGGGTGCGCCGGGGGCGCCAGCAGCGCGTCGTACACCGACGGCCGCGGGGCGGGCGCCGCGGTGGCGCGGCCCACCAGGTAGCCGGCGAGGAGCGCCACGAGGACGGCCGCGGCGACGCCGGGGCGCGCCCACCGGGCCAGCACCGCATCCCACGACGGGATACGCGCCTCGGCCGCGCGCGCCAGCACGCGTGCGACGAACGCCGCCGCGTCACCCGGGTCCAGCGCCCGTCGCAGCGACTCGCCGAGCAGCGCGTCGGGTCGATGATCGAACGGCAGCGGCTCTTTCATGCTTCCTCCTTCCAGTCCGCGAGCAGCGCGCGCAGCCGGCGCCGCGCGTGAAACACTTCCGATCGCACGGTCCCTTCCGGGATGCCGAGCACCGCCGCGATCTCGGCGTGCGAGTAGCCCTCCACGTCGAACAGCACGACGGCGACGCGCCGTCGTTCGGGCAGCTCGGCCAGCGCCTGTCGCAGCCGCTCGCCCAGCGCCCGCCGCTCCGCCGTCGTGTCGGGTCGGGGGCCGCCGGCCGTGAGCGCCGCATCGAGCGGCTCCACCCGGCGCACCGTGCGGCGGCGACGGCGATCGGTCGCCGCGTTGGCGACGATGCGCAGCAGCCAGGGACCGAACGGACGCCGCGGGTCGTACTGGTCGAGCTTCACGAGCGCCGACAGCATGGCGTCCTGAGCGGCGTCATCCGCGTCCTCGGGGTTGCCCAGCACCGCCCGGGCCACGCGGCGCGCCACCCCGGCGTAGCGCTCCACCAGAACGCCGAAAGCCGAGCGGTCCCCCGCGGCCGCCCGGACCACCACGTCCGCCTCGTCCTGCTGAGCTATACGCGCAGCCTGCTGGGGGGGTTGGGGGTCAGCCATCGTCCGCGTCCCGGGTGCGGCGTCGCTCGAAGGCATACCAGCCGAACGCCAGCGCCAGGGCGAACGCTCCCGCGGCAAGCACGCCGGCCGTGGCGCGGGGGAAGGCGAGCAGCAGGATTCCGACGCCCGCGCAGGCGAGCGCGGCGGTCGACGCGATGGCGCGACGCAGCCCGCCTGCCACACGCCGCAACGCCACCACCGCCACCGCGCCCAGCTCGTACCCCGAGCGTTTGTGCGGGACGTCACCGGCGGGCTCGCTCTCGGTCGCCGGCGCGTCCACCAGTCGCGGCGGCAGCCGCCGGCGGGCCTGCAGCACGATTTCGCGGCTCGAGGCGAGATCGCGCCGGAACTGGTTTGCCAGCTCGCCCGTCAGCGCCTCGCACTCGGCCGCGAGGTCCAGCTCGTAGTTCGTGAGCAGGCTCGACACGTTCAGGTTGCTCGAGCCGACGCGGGCCCAGCGGCGATCCACCAGCATCGTCTTCGCGTGGATCATCGGACCCTCGTACTCGAACACGCGCACCCCGGCGCGGAGCAGGTCGCGATAGCCGACCCGCGTGAAATTGCGCAGGATGGGGAGGTCGCTCGCGCCGGGCACGAGCAGCCGCACGTCCACGCCGCTCCGCGCCGCGTCGATCAGACTGGCGTACAGCGGCGCGGGCGCGATCAGGTAGGCGTCGGTGATCCACAGCCGCTCGGCGGCGCTCGCGGCGAGCAGCTCCACGGTGCGGTATACGCGGGCCCGGCCGGGCATGCCCTCCACCACGCGCACGATGGAGCTGCCGCACGGCGCCGGATCGGGCGCGAGCTCGTCGGGCGGGAGCGCCGGCCCGGCGCGGCTCCAGATGCGGGCGAAGGCGCCGTCCAGCGCCGCGGCGGCCGGGCCGGAGACGGCCACCATCGTATCGCGCCACGGCCGGCGCCCGCGGGAGGGATCCCCCGCCCACTCGTCGCCGATGCAGAGACCGCCGATCATCGCCCACCCGCCGTCGGTGGCGAGCAGCTTGCGGTGGTCGCGCTGCGGCAGCTCGAAGGGGCGCGGCGCGAACAACGGATGAAACGCCCGCACCTCGACGCCCGCCTGCCGCAGCCCGCGCCAGAAGCGATGCGACGTGCCGATCGAGCCGAGCGCGTCGTACAGCACGCGCACCCGCACGCCCGCGCGCGCCCGCTCGGCGAGCGCGTCCGCGAAGCGACGGCCCGTCGCGTCGTCGCGGATGATGTAATTCTCGAAGTGGATCGTGGCACGGGCCGCGGCGATGGCGGCGATCATGGCATCGAGGGCCCTGGGGCTGTCGGGGTAATGCTCCAGGTGGTTCCCGCCGATCGGCCGGGCACCGGCCGCCCGGTCGATCGCCCGGCTCAGCTCGGTCGGGGACGGAGGCGCGACCCGATCGACCTGATTCTGGGCCGCCGCCACCCGGGGTGAGGCGCTCACCCCACTGGTGCGGCCGCGGCGCCCAGGCCGAGCGCACCTTCCACCGGACGGAGCGCTTGGATGACGAAGGCGATGTGCTCGTCCAACGGCACGCCCAGCTCCTCCGCTCCCAGCCGCACCTCGTCGCGGTTCACGCCCTTCGCGAACGCCTTGTCTTTCAGCTTTTTCTTCACCGACGACACCTCGAGATCCGCAAAGCTCCTGGACGGCCGCACTAGCGCACACGCCACAAGGAACCCGCACAGCTCGTCCACTGCGAACAGGGTCTTCGCGAGCGGCGTGTCACGCGGCACGCCGGTGTAATTGCCATGTCCGAGAATCGCGCGGCACATCGCCTCGGCCACCCCCTTCTCGCGCAGCAGCCGCACGCCCCACGACGGGTGACCCTCGCTGGGCGAGTGCTCCGGATTGGGGAATTTCTCGTAATCGAAATCGTGGAGCAGCCCCACGATTCCCCACGTCTCGGGGTCCTCGCCGCGCTGCAGGGCGTAGGCCCGCATCGCCGCCTCGACGGCCAGCATGTGCTGGCGCAACGAGGCGGACTTCGTGTGCTCGTGCATCAACTGTAAGGCTTCGGTACGGTTCATCAGTCGTCCTGTTTCACTGACCCCGGGCGCCAGCCCGGGGTTACCGGTCACCCCGGGGCATGGCCCCGGGGTTAACCCACCCCGTCCGCCGTCGTATCCACGTTCCACCGCTCTGCCCACAGCTCCGCCATGAGCAGCGGCCACAGCTTGCGGGCGTGGTTCCGTCTCCCCGACCGGTGCTCGGCCAAGAGCCGCGCCGTGGGGGCGCCGGGGAACAAGCGCGGTGCCGTGAGGTGGCGCTCGGCGAGCGCTGCCAGACCCGTAGTGAGCCAGCGCGCCACCGGCACCGAGAGGCCGCGCTTGCGGCGGCGGATCACTGCGCGCGGCACGAGCCCACGCGCCGCTTCCTTTAATATCGCCTTGCTGGTGAAGCCACGCACCTTGAGCGCGGACGCCAGGGGCAGGGCCAGCTCCATCACCTCGCGGTCCAGGTAGGGCGCGCGGGCCTCGATCGACGCGAGCATCGTCCCGCGATCGACCTTGGCGAGCAGGTTATCGGGCAAGTAGGAGAGGAAGTCGAGCCACAACAGGCGGTTCAGGGACGGCCCGTCGGGGAACCGCTCCAGCAGACGGCTCGCCCACGCGACCGTGAGCGCGTCCGGCCCGAGCGCGCCGAACCAGGTGAGGTGCCGCTCGAGCGGCGGCAGGTCGGCCGCCGCTACCAGCTCCTTGAGCAGGAATTCGAACGTGACTTTCCCCGTGGAGGTGGGGAGCCGATTCACGAGCCCGGCGAGCGCTGCCCGTCCCGGGAGGCGGCGGTACAACCCCGCGGCTTTGTGCCCGAGGTAGGTCGGGTAGCCGCCGAACAGCTCGTCCGCGCCTTCGCCCGAGAGCACGACTTTGACGTGCTCGCGCGCCGCCTCGGCCAGGAGGAAGGTGGGCAGGATGGCGGGATCGCCCATCGGCTCGGCCAGCGAGCGCGTGACGACCTCGAACGCCCGCTCGAGCGCGGGGCCGTCCGCCGTGACGACGTGATGGATCGTGCGGATGGAGTGGGTCACCGCTTCCGCGTAGCCACTCTCGTCGTAGCCGGGCTCGACGAACTTCACGGAATAGGTGTGGATGCGCTCGCCCGCCATGACGCGGGCCGCCGCCGCGGCGAGCAGCGAGGAATCGAGCCCGCCGCTGGTGAACACACCGACGGGCACGTCGGACATGAGCTCGCGCTCCACGGATGCGAGCAGCACCTCGCGCAGCGCGGCGGGATGGTCGCGCCGCGGCGAAGCGGCGGCCGCGGCGGCCACGCCGGCCGCGTCCCAATAGCGGTGCAGCGTGACGCCGCTGCGCTCGGCGACGAGCTGGTGCGCGGGGGGGAGCTTCGAGATCCCGGCGATCATCGTGAGCGGGGCGGGGACGTAGCCGAGCGCGGCGTACAGCGCGACGGCCTCCGGATTCACGCGCCGCGGCTGGTCCGGATAGACGAGCAGCGCCTGTACCTCGGAGGCGAACCGCAGCTCGCCCGCCACCTCGGTCCAGAACAGTGGCTTTTCACCCGCCCGGTCGCGCGCCAGCACTAGGCGGCTGCGCGCGTCGTCCCACACGGCGAGCCCGAACATCCCCTCGAGCCGTGCCACCGCGTCGGGGCCGAGCCGTTGATACAACGGTACGATCGTCTCGATGTCGCCCGAGGAGCGGAACGGATAGCCCGCGCGCTTGCCTTCCTGGCGCAGCGCCGGCGCGTTGTAGATCTCGCCGTTGCAGATCATCCAGATCGTGTGGTCGGGACTCTCGAACGGCTGGTCGCCGGTGGTCAGGTCCATGATGGCGAGGCGGCGGGCACCCAGGCGGGCGCGGTCGTGGCCGATGATGCGCTCGCCGTCGGGACCGCGGTGCTCGAGCGCGGCGGCCATCGCGCCGAGGCAGCCCGGGTGCCGCAGGGGAGCGCCGGAGAGCGAGACGGCGCCGAAGATGCCGCACACTACCGCACCGCCCTTCCCCCCCGCCGTTGGGGAGGTTGTGGAGGTTGGGGAGGTTGGGGAGGACGGCACGGGCCGTAGGCGGCGTAGTGGCTGTCGGCCGCGAGCAGAGGCAGCGCGGCGCCCAGGGTTTCCCGCACCTCGCGGTTGCCGGCGCCGGTGACAAACACGGTGGGCACCGGGCAGCGCCCCAGGGCCTCGCGCCAGTAGCCCGCCGGGAGGAGCGGTGATCCGGGCGCTGCGCGCAACCGCTCCACGTTGTCCGCGATGTAGTTGCTCGTGAGCTCGGCGCCGGTCGGGGTGGCGACGGCGACGGGGCGGCCGAGGTAAAAAGGCAACGAGGGCGGGTAGGCGAGAACGCCCAACACGGCACCTGTCCCGCCGGCGCGCTGCAGGGCCACGGCGGTGGCGCCGGCGACCGCGGCGGCGGAGCGGTCTTCCCCCACCGCGGCCAGCAGATTTCCGGACAGGAATGGAATCGCGATCACGACGACGGCATAGCCCCAGATCGTGACACGGGGGCGGCGGGCCAGGGCGCCGAGGGCGACGAGGGCGGCCGAGCACAGTACCACGACGCCGAGGGCGAGCGCCGCCGGCGGAATCGCGGTCTTCTCGGAGGGGGTGAGGCTGATCGGGGCGGGGAGCCAGACCGTCAGGGCGACGAGCGCGACACCAGCGAGCAGGGCGAGGGCCGCATAGGCGCGCGCGCCGGTGGTGCGCGCGCCGGTCACCAAGTTGCGCGTTGCGGCGAGCGTGAACGCCGGCATGAGCGGCAGCACGTACTGCGGCAGCTTCGACTGGTTGAGCGTGAAGAAGAGCAGCGGCACGATCACCCAGCAGGCGAGCAGCAGTGGCTCGCGGGCGGTGGGGTCGCGGCGGGCTGCCCAGGTTTGGCGCCAGTGTCGCAGCCGGGCGAGCGCCGGAATGATCCAAGGGAAGGCTGCCACGGGCACGATCGGCAGGTAGTACCAGAACGGCGCGGTGCGGTGGAAGCGCGTGGTCGTGACGCGCGCGAGAGTCTCGCGCAGGAACACATAGCCGGGGAAGTCCGGATGCGCGACCGAGACGGCGATGAACCAGGGCAGGGCGATCGCGGCGAATGCGACCAGGCCGCGCCAGGGGAACAGACGCCGCACGCTCGCGCCGGTCGCGAGCGCGTGCGGCACGAGCACGAGCAGCGGGATCGCGACGGCCACCGGTCCCTTGGTGAGGGCGCCGACCCCCATAGCCGCCCAGGCGGCGACGAGTCGCTCCTCGAGCATGCCCAGAATGGCCGCCGTGGTGCACAGGGTGAGCGTGCTGTCAAAGATCGCCGTGCGGGCGTAGGCAAGGGGCAGCACGGTCGTGGCGTACGTGAGCCCGGCGAGCCAGCCCGCCTCGTCGCCCCAGCGGCGGCGCGCGAACCACGCCAGCAGGGCGATGGTCGCGAGCGTCGCGATGTAGGCCGGCAGCCGGGCGGCGGTTTCGGTGACGCCCGTGAGCTCCATGATCGCGGCCGCGGCTGCGAAGTAGACGATCGGCTTGTCGAGGTAGGGTAGGCCGTCGAGGTGGGGGACGAGATAGTCGTTCGACCACGCCATCTCGCGCGCCACCTCGGCGTTGCGGCCCTCGTCGGGGTCGAGCAGGCGATACCCGTTCAGGTTCCACCCCAGCGCGATGCAGGCCAGGAGCAGGAGCAGCGGCAGTCCGGCAAGCGGACGGGCCCGCGGGGGAGCAGTGATCGGAATACCCGACGCGTCAGGACGGGGGCTTCGCCAGGCGCTCGGCCTCGCGCTGCTTGGCGAGCAGGCGCTCGGCGAAATCGACGCGCTCCTCCAGCTCGGCGACGCGGCGCTGCAGGTCGTCGAGCAGCTGGGGCGCTGGCGAGGCGAGCGTGCCGGCCGCGGGCGCGGCCCTGCGATCGGCGATCCGGTCGGCGACCGCGCGCACCAGTGCCGGCACGGCTTTGCTCAGCGAGAGCGCAATGATGATGATGCCGACGCCGATGGCCCAGCCGTATTGTTCCATGCTCTATTCTAGCAGATCGAGGCGGCCTCGCCACGCACGCCCTAACGGAGTCCCGCGGGCAGGCGTATCACGGATATGCATGTGAAATCCGTGCTGGCCGTCGCGCTTCTCGGTGTCACGCCGGCGGCCGCCCAGATCTCGCGCACGACCTTTGGAGGCCTCCCCCGCTGGGCCGACAGCGCTCTGATCGCGGCGGGCCTGGGTCGTCAGTTCACGCTCTCTTCGCAGCTCAACCCGGCCTATGAGTTCGGCGACTTCGACGGCGACGGGTTCTTCGACGTCGCCGTCGAGATCAAGGACACCGGCGGGCTGCGCTACGGGATCGCCGTGGTGCATCGCATCGATCGTTCCGTGCACTTGGTCGGCGCGGGCCGGCCGGTCGGCAACGGGAAGGACCAGCTCAGCCGGAGCGCGCGCTGGGGCGTCTCGTCGCCGCGGCACGGGCGGCATCTGGCATTCGGGCGCGACGTGCTCATTATCAGCCAACCGGGTGCTCACGACGGCTGGCTGGCATGGGACGGGCGGGCCTATGTCTGGATGGAAGGCGACTGAAAGCAGATCTTCGCGCCTGCGGCGCTCAGGATGACACGGCTGCTCCGGCTGGACTCCAAATGGATCTCGCTCGCGGCGATGTGCCTGTTGACAAGGGCGGGGGCCGCTGTAGCGTCGTCGCTACAGGACGCCGGTCGCGCGCCTAGCGGTCTGGCTTAGCCCATATCTTGCAGCGCCGCTGCAACACACCAGTTCCCGAGGCGGAGTTGATCGGCCCGGCTCGCGCAGGTGGCTTCGTCTGTGTGGCACTGCTGATCGCCGCGTGTGACGCCAAACGCGTGATCGGTCCCCCGCCGCGAGTGCCGGCCGCCACCGCCGTCGTGTTCACCGCGCCAGCCGAGATTCGGGCCAGCGACCCGAACGCTCCGCCCGGCACGTCGTTCACGTGCCAGCCGACCATCGGCGTCTCGGTCGCCGGTCCCGTGGGCGTCCGGCTGTCGTGGACCGGGATGGGTGTGCACATCGTCGACAATCCCCCCTACGATGAGACGTTCGACCTCGCGTTCGTGCAGCGGTTTTGGGCCGGGGACGGGCTGGCGACCGGTGAGGCGGCCTCGTCCAACTCGATGGCGTTCGGCACGAAGTCACCCTGGCTGATCACGCTGCGGTTCTCCTATCGATTGACGGGCGATGTCGTCGTGCACACCGACTCTGTGAAGATCCTGTGCGATTGACGCAGCGATCCGTGGTGCTCGCCCTGGGGCTGGTCGCCTGCCGGGGCACGGAGGTCGTCGCGCCCTCGCTGGGGACCGTGCGGGTGGACGTGGCCATGACGGGCATCGATGTCGACCGCGACGGCGTGGTCGTGACGCTGGACGATTCCATCGCGGTGGCCGTGCCGTCGAACGGGAGTTACCAGTTCTCGGACGTCGTCACTGGGAATCACGATCTGAGGCTCGGCGGGGCGACTGCGAACTGCTCCAGCGCCGACGCGCTCACGCGCACGGTGGTCGTCGCCGCGGGCGCCCCGGCGGTGGTCGCGTTCGCCCTGACTTGCACCGCGACACCGCTCGCGCCATCGGGGATCATCGCCTTCGCGCGCGGCGATACCGATCACACCTACGATCTCTGGCTCATGAACGCGGACGGCACGGGGGAGACCCGCGTACGGGACGCACCCTTCGCCAACGATTTCCTGCCGTCGTGGACGCGGGACGGCACGCGTGTCGTGTTTGTGACCACGTCGCAAATCGCCGTCATCGCTCGGGATGGAACCGGGTTCACTCCTCTGACGCCGGCTGGCACAGCGGCGTACACACCGGCCGTGTCGCCCGACGGGACGCGCATCGCGTACAGCCAGCAGCGCAGCGGGGCGGACTACGACATCTGGGTGATGAACATCGACGGCACGAACCCGCAGCGGCTCACGACAGACACCGCCTACGAGGATCACCCCACCTGGTCCCCCGACGGGACGCGCATCGCGTTCACGCGAGACTACGCCATCTACGTGATGGATGCGGACGGCGCCAATGTGCAACGCCTGAGCGCGGCGGGGATGACCAATGACGGCGGGCCCGCCTGGTCGCCCGACGGAACGCGGATTGCGTTCCATAGCGGCGCGGGTGTGCCAGCGCACATCTATACCATCAAGCCGGACGGCAGCGCCGTCACGGCGCTCACGGGCGGGCTCGACAACGACTATTTCCCCACGTGGTCTCCGGATGGTAGCCGCATCGCCTTTACGAGCGGACGCGGCGGGGTGGGCGGCATCTGGTCGATGCGCTCGGACGGCAGCGACCTGCGTCGGCTGTCGAGCGGCGGCTCCGACCTGTACGCCGCCTGGAGTCCCTAGCAGCGCAACCGCACCTCGCGCTGAGAGCGCTTCCGGAAGCCCTCGCGGCGTTGCGTCGGCGGAGTGCTACGCGCAGGTTTCGTAATCCCCAGTCAATCGAAGGGCACTCCTATGTGCCGAAACATCAAACGCCTGCGACACCCCGATCATCCGCCCAGCGACCAGGAGCTGCACGACGCCGCGCTGCAGTTCGTGCGCAAGATCAGCGGCTTCCACGGGCCCTCCAAGGCCAACGAGGCCGCGTTCAACCGTGCCGTGAGTGACGTCGCCGCCGCGGGCCGGGTGTTGTTCCGCTCGCTGCACGTCCGGGGTCAGGCGGAGGCCGCGATCTGAATGAAGCGCGGCCTCATCCCCGCCGCGTGGCTCCTTACCGCGATCCCGGCGCTGGCGCAAAGTCCCCTGATCGCGCGCGCCCGGTCCCTCGAGCTCAGCACACCGTACGTACCACCCCCAGGCGACCCCCTGGAGCACCACGCGGCGGGCTTCGCCAAGATCATCTGCTCCGCCGTGTTCGTCACCGGCCTCGCGCCCGAGTTCGCCGCCGAGAACCTGGGATTCTTCACTGCGCCCTACGAGGAGCGCGCCAAGCTGGGAAGGCCCGCGATCGACCGCGTGCGCAAGGCCGTGCGGGTCACCCTCCCGAGCGGTGTCACGCGCACCGCGCTCTATCTGGGAGACCAGGGGTGCGTCACGCTCCCGCTCGGCCGGCGGTCGCCCAACTTCAGGCCCGAGCGCGTCGCGAGCCGGCTGCCGGACCCTGCGACCCAGCCGTGGCCCATGGGCGACCTGCTGCCGTCGGACCGTCCCGGGGCGGAGCTCGACACCGCGAAGGTGCGCCGGGCCGTGGACGCCGCGTTCGAGCCGGCGGAGGCCATGACGGCGGCGTTGGTGGTAACGTGGCAAGGGCGGATCGTGGGCGAGCGCTACGGCCACGGTATCACCACGCGCACGCCGCTCGAGAGCTGGTCCATGGGCAAGAGCATCACGGCCACGCTGATGGGGGTCCTGATCCGCCAGGGCGTGTACGATCTGTCGCAGCCGGCGCCGGTGCCGGAGTGGCGACAGCCGGGCGACCCGCGCGCCAAGATTCGCATCGCCGATCTCCTCAACATGTCGAGCGGGCTGCGCATCCGGGCGCCGCAGGACCCGGACTACGATCCGTCGGGCCCCTATCCCGATCACGTGTACCTCTATACCGGCGGCATCAACTCTTTCCACTACGCCGCCACTCGCCCGCTCCAATGGCCGCCGGGGACCGTCGGGCGCTATCGCAACACCGATCCCGTGCTGGTGAATTACCTGATCCGCCTTGCCGTCGAGCAGCGCGGTGAGGACTACCTCGCGTTCCCGCGGCGGGCGCTGTTCGACAAGCTGGGGATGCGCTCGGTGGTGATCGAGACCGACCCCTACGGCGACTTCCTGACTCAAGGGTACGACTTCGCCTCGGCCCGCGACTGGGCACGGTTGGGGAACCTCTACCTCCAGGACGGCGTGTGGAACGGCGAGCGCATCCTGCCCGAGGGGTTCGTGCGGTTCGTGAGCACGGTGGCTCCCGCGTGGGCGGCCGACGGCCGACCGATCTACGGGGGCTTCTTCTGGATCAACGGGGACGGAGACCTGCCCATTCCGCGGGGCGCCTACTTCATGGCCGGTGCGGGGGGGCAGTTCACCATAATCATCCCGTCGCACGACCTGGTCGTGGTGCGACAGGGGCACTACCGCGGTGCCACGATCGGAACGGCGAGCCTGAAGAAGGCGCTGGCGTTGCTCGTGACGGCCGTGCCGGGGCGGTAAGCTCGGTGAGGCTCACTCGGCGTGCCTTCGCGACCACGATGGCGACGGCGTTCGGAGGGAGCGTGGTGCGGCTTCCTGGCCCACAGCCGCCCCGGCCCCGTCCCTCGCCCTCGCAGCTCGCCTGGCAACGCGACGAGCTGGCCCTGTTTCTCCACTTCGGGGTCAACACGTTCACCGATCGCGAGTGGGGCGACGGACGCGAGGACCCCACGGTGTTCAACCCGACCGCGCTCGATGCCCGTCAGTGGGCCCGCGCGGCCCGGGAGGCCGGCGCCCGTGCCCTGATCCTCACCGCCAAGCATCACGACGGCTTCTGTCTCTGGCCCAGCCGGGTCACCGAGCATTCGGTCGCCAAGAGCCCGTGGCGCGGCGGAGCTGGGGACGTGGTGCGCGAGTTCACCGACGCTTGCAGGCGCGAGGGCTTGCGGGCCGGGCTGTACCTATCGCCGTGGGATCGCAACGCGCCGCGGTACGGGGACTCGCCGCGCTACAATGACTTCTACTGCGAGCAGCTCACCGAGCTGCTCACGCGCTACGGGCCGATCGCCGAAGTGTGGTTCGACGGCGCCAACGGCGAAGGGCCCAATGGACGCCGCCAAACGTACGATTGGCCGCGCACCTTCGGTCTGGTGCGGCGGCTCCAGCCTCACGCCGTGATGTTCTCCGACGCCGGTCCCGACGTGCGCTGGTGCGGCAACGAAGCCGGCGCGGCGGGAGATCCGAACTGGGCCACGATGGACCCGGCGGCGGTGCCGTATCCCGGCGCGTCGGGTGACGGGGTCATCGTCGCGCTGCAGCACGGCGATCCCCACGGCTCGGTGTGGCGCCCCGCGGAAACGGACACGTCGATTCGCCCCGGCTGGTTCTATCACCCCGCCGAGGACGAGCGTGTCAAGTCCGTAGATCAGCTGACCGACATCTGGTTCACGTCGGTGGGCCGGAACTCGAAGCTCCTCTTGAACGTCCCGCCAACGCGCGAGGGTCTGCTGCACGCGACCGACGTGGCGCGGCTCGCCGACGTGCGGGCGCACCTGACGGCGCTGTTCGCCGAGGATTTCGCAGCCGGCCGGCCCGTCGACTGGCGTGTCACCGGCGCGCGCAGCGCGGCGGCCGAGCTCGATCTCGGTCGAACCGTGATGGTCGGCGTCAGCCGGCTGGAGGAGGACATCAGGCGCGGGCAATGCGTCGCGCGCTATGCCGTGCTGGGAACGGAAGGCGATGGAGCGGCCTGGCGGGAGCTCGCCCGCGGCACTACGGTCGGCCACCGCAAGCTCGACCGGTTCGAGCCCGCGACGGTCCGCAGGGTGCGGGTCGAAGTGCAGGACGCGGTCGCCACGCCGCGACGGCTGCGTATCGGCTTGTATCGCGGCTCCTGACCAGGACTCTCTCATGCCGATGGATGCCCGTCTGCTCCCCAGTCTGGTCCTGGTGCTCGTCCTCGGCATCGCGATCGGTCTGCTGCTCGCCCTGGTGTACGTGCAGCGGTGGAAGGCGCGCTACACACAGGCGATCCGCCAGGACGCCGTGCAGCGCAGCCACGCCGTCACGACCGGCAAGGTGCACGAGCAGCTCGTGCCCTACCTGCCGGAGTTCGGGTTCAATCCCAAGGACGCCCGCTTTCTGGGCAGTCCCGTCGACCTGCTGGTGTTCGACGGTCTCGACGACGGCGAGCTGCGCCGGGTGGTGTTCCTGGAGATCAAAACGGGAGGGTCGGCGTTGACGGGTCGGGAGCGACAGGTCCGCGACGTGGTGCGGGCCCATCAGGTCGCCTGGGAGGAGCTCCGCATCGAGCGCTGAACCCTCGCCACAGCGGCGGCAGGCGCGCCACAAAGCTGGCGCACCAAACGTCATGACCGTGCGCATGTGGCCGTGGCGCGACGTATGCACGATGGAACTGCTCGTGCGACATCGTACCTGCTTCGCGCTCCTCGCCCTGGGGCTCGTGATCGGGCTCGCCTTCGTGTCGTGCCAGGACGAACGTTCGATCACCGCTGCGCGACGCGCTCCCCGTCTTGCCGCGTCGGTACAAACCTCCACCGCCGTCATCAGTCCCAACGCCGATGGGTTCTTGAACATCAATGCGACCAACTATGGGACGTCGTCCGTTCTCAGCGTGTATACGTGGCCGGACCATAAGATCGCCAACGCCAGCGTGCTGAAGTTCGACCTCGCGAGCATCCCGGCAGGCGCTACGATCTCGAGCGCGACCCTGAATCTCAATCTCACGGAGAGCGATGCCACTGCGGATCCGACCTACACAGCCACCGTACACAAGATCCTCAACAAGAACCCGGACTTGAGCAGGGCGACCGGCTACACCTACGACGGCACGAATGCCTGGACTCCGAATACCTGTTGCTACAACAACATTCCGCTGGCGCAGGCTGACATCGGCGCTGCCGTGGACGCGAAGAGCATCGACAAGACGCCGGGGTTCAAACAGTGGGACGTGACTTCGCTGGTCCAGGGATGGCTCACCACGCCCTCCACGAATTTTGGCTTGCTGGTGAATTCCGATCCGGCGGCGCTGCGGGATCGGTACCGTAATTTCAGCAGTAGGGAGGACCCCGACGCGGGCAACCGACCCTTCCTCACCGTGGTCTACACTCTCCCGGCATCGGCGCCACCGCCCGGGGAGCAGTCGGCGGTGTTCTCCCCCACCGGCGATACGTACCTGAATCTCGACGCGACCAATTATGCGTCGGGGACGACCCTCAATCTCTACACCTGGCCGAACGACACGATTGCGAACGCGATCGTGATGAAGTTCGACCTCGCGAGCATTCCGACGGGATCCACCGTTTCGAGCGCGACGCTGCGCCTCAATCTCACGGAGAGCGACGCCACCGCTGATCCGACTTATACCGTCACCGCTCACAAGATCATCAATCGGAACGCCGATCCTGCAAGAGCGACGGGCTACACCTACGACGGCGTCAATGGGTGGACGGCCAATGGGTGTTGTCGCAATCACGTCCCCTTGGCGCAGGCGGACATCAGCGCCGCGGTGGACATGCGCAGCATCGACAAGACACCGGGATTCAAGCAATGGGATGTGACGTCGATCGTGCAGGGATGGCTCGACGCCCCCGCTGCGAATTTCGGCCTGTTGTTGAATTCCGATCCGTCGAAGCAGCGCGATCGATACCGCTTTTTCTCGAGCAGTGAAGATCCGGTGGCCGGCAATCACCCGTCTCTGACGGTGGCTTACACGCCGCCGGAGAGTTTGCCTCCGCCCCCGCCTCCCCCCCCGCCCCCCGAAGCGCAGGTCGGCCAGTGGTCGGCGGTGTTTCCGGCGCCCATCGTGCAGCTCCATCTGCACCTGCTGCCCGATGGCACGGTGCTGAGCTGGGGGCTCATCGGCGATCCGCAGGTCTGGGACCCGGCCACGGGCACCTTCACGCCGGTGCCGAGTCCTTCGTTGCTGTTCTGCTCCGGTCACAACTTCCTTGCCGACGGGCGGCTGCTCGTCGCGGGTGGGCAGATCCGGGGCGACTCCGGGCTACCGAACACGAACCTGTTCGATGCCGCGACCCGCTCGTGGCAGGTCGAGCCGGTCATGGCCTGGGGACGCTGGTATCCGACCAACACGACGCTGCCGAACGGCGAGATGCTCACCGTCGCTGGTACGGACCAGCACGGGGCGGTGGTCACGATCCCCGAGATCTGGGACGGGACGGGATGGCGCCAGCTCACGACGGCCAACCTGGGCCTGGAGTACTATCCCCGCGACTTCGTGGCGCCGGACGGACGGATCTTCAATGCCGGCGAGGAGCAGCCGTCGCGCTGGCTCGACGTCACGGGCACGGGCCGTTGGAGCGACGGTCCGCGTCGCAATCAACCCGGGTGGCGTAGCTACGGGTCGGCCGTCATGTACGAGCCGGGGAAGATCCTGTACGCTGGCGGTGGGTACCAGCCGCCGACGAACACCGCAGAAGTCATCGATCTGAATGAAGCAAATCCGACATGGAGGTATACGGGCTCGATGGCGTACGCCCGCCTGCACATGAACGCCACGATCTTACCGACGGGCGATGTGCTGGTGACGGGCGGCACCAGTGCCTCCGGGTTCAACAATCCCGCGGGCGCCGTGCATGCCGCGGAGCTGTGGAGTCCCGCGACCGGGACGTGGACCACGCTCGCGAGCAACGCGGTGATCCGGATGTACCACTCCACGTCGCTGCTGTTGCCGGACGGGCGCGTGCTCCACACCGGCTCGGGCGACGGTGCCAATGCGCCGCGCGAGCTGAGCTATGAGCTGTTCTCGCCCCCGTATCTCTTCCGCGGGGCGCGTCCGGCGCTCACCGGCTTTACCCCGACGGTGGTGGGGTACGGCCAGAGCTTGACCGTGGACACGCCCGACGGTGCCACCATCGCGAAGGTGACATTCATTCGCACGGGCTCGGTGACGCACGCCTTCGATCAATCCGGGCGGCTCGTGCCCCTGACGTTCGCTCCGGTGAGCGGCGGCATCTCGGTCAGCTTCCCCGCGAGCCGAACCGCCGCCCCGCCGGGCCCCTACATGCTGTTCCTGGTGAACGCGAACGGCGTGCCCTCGGTCGGACGGATCATGCGGCTCGAGTGACCCCTAGCGGGCGGCGGGCACGACGTCGTTGACGATCACACCGAGCGCCGTCGCCGCGAGCGCCTGCGGCGTCACCTCCGTCAGCCCGCTCCAGTCCGTAGTCGCGACGACGACCAGATCGCGGCTCGGCACCACGTACACGAACTGGCCACCGTAGCCCCAGGCGTAGAACGCCGCCGGCGTGGCGTCGGACACCCACCAGAGCATCCCGTAGGTGACGCGCGACAACGGACCGAAGGTTCTCCGCCACGCGAACTGCGGGTGCGTGGCTTCGTCGACCCACGCTTCAGGGACGACGCTCCGGTCGCCCGACCACCCACGCTGCAGGAACAGCTGCCCGAACTTGAGCAGATCGCGCCCCCGCAGCGCGATCCCCGCGCCGCCGTTCACGGTGCCGCGGTCGAGCGATTCCCACGCCACGGTATCGATGCCGATCGCCGCGAACAGCGGGGCGGCGTACTGCGGTAGCGGCAGCGCGGCAGCGTCCTGGAGCACGACGCCCAGGGTGTGCACTGCCGCCGAGTTGTAGGTGAACGTGACACCGGGAGCGGTCGCGTGAGGCCGGTCGAGCAGATACTGCAAATGATCGTCGGCCGCGATCCAAAGGTTGTAGTCGGGGCCGGTGTCCTCGTTCCACTGGTACCCGGACGTCATCGTGAGGAGGTGCTGCACGGTGACGGTGCTGTCGACCGCGTCCAGCGTGTCGGGTGGCGCCAGGTAAGGGGCGATCGGCGCGGTCACGCCGGGCAGCACGCCGTCGCGCACCGCGACGCCGGCGAGGGCGCAGACGACGCTTTTCGTCACCGACCGCACGTCGAACAGGGTGGTGGAATCGGCCCCGCCGAAATAGGACTCCGCAACGAGCCGGCCGTGCCGGGCCACGAGCAGGCTGCGGAAGCGAGGCACCGCGGCGGCGTCGTGGGTCGCGCCCTCGAGGCCCGCCGCGCTCATGCCGACGTCACTGGGGCTCGCGCGCACCCACGCGGTCGACAGCTCGATCCGAACCGACGCGCCCGGCGCGGTGGGGGCATCGCGGCAGCCCGCCGCGAGGATCAGCGCCGCGAACCCGAGACTAGTGGAGCGTCTGACCACCCGGTCCGCCCGCGGTTTGCGCTGGCATCTGGCTCACCGTCAGGGGCACGGCGGCCTTCCGCTCTCCGTCGATCGTGATCTCGAAGCGGTACGCGCCGGCGTGCGGGAACGGCACGTCGAACACGAGAATCGCCCCCGCCTCGATGTCGGTCACGCCCGCGGGCGGCTCGGCAAAGCTCACGCTGCCGGTCCCGCCGAGGATCTCCGTGTTCTGCTCGTTCACCAGCCGGATCTGCACGTGATGCTCGCCGACCTCCGTGCGCTTACCCTTGAGGCGCAGCACCAGGTGCAGCCGAGGGTGCATCGCCGGGAACTGCTGCACCCAGATGTGCTGGAAGATGCCCAGCACCGACAGCTTGCCGGCCTGATCGACAATCGCGTAGTCGGCGACGACGGCGAAGTCGAGATGCATGGACTCACTTTCGAGAAATCGGCACCCAGCCCCGCGTCTGCTCCCATTCGAGCTGCAGCACGCCGCCCGTCCCCCGAGGCTCGATCGCGATGGTGAACTGCTCCACCGGCTGCCGCAGCTGCTCCACGGTCATGTCGAGCCGGGCGAGGTCGTACTGGGCCTTGTAGTCGGTGCCCCACTGACCAGTGTTCTTGTTGACGATGAGCTTCCAGCCGCCGGGGGAGGGGAGCGTCCACAGGGAGTACTTGCCGGCGGGCACGGGGGTGCCGGCGATGACGACATCGGCGCTCGTCTCGAACACAGTGGCCTGGTTCGCGCCGGTGCGCCACACCTGGTTCCAGGGGACCACGTTCCCGAAGATCACGCGGCCGCGCGTCGAGGGCCGGCTGTAGCGCACCGCGAGCGCGGCGCCCGCCACGTTCGCCTTGACCGAGTCGGGCGGCGAGAGCACGCCGAGCGAGCGGGGCGCGAACCCTTTCCCGAGCGCGGCGAAGTCGAGGCCCTGGGTGCGCTCGACCGTTACCTGCATCGTGCTGCCGATGCCGCTGAGGCCGAGCAGCGTGCCTTGGGCGTCCACGCGCGCCCGCAACGGTCCGATCGCGCCCAGCACCAGCGTGAGCGAGTCGGGTCCGCGGGGGGTGACCGTCACCTCCAGGGGCTCCGTGTCGCCCAGCGGCAACATGGTGGTGGTGTAGCGAGCGCTCCCGGACGCCTTGGCCCGGCGCACCACTTCCTCGATGAGGCCGAATCCCTGGCCGATGAACGGGACGGCACCCGGACCGGCTCTCACCCGCAACGTGACCGTGGAATCGCGCCGCGGCACGGTGACGACGGCGGAGTCGCCCGTGAACTCGGCCACGGCCTTGGTCTCCGCCGGACCGGGCGCGCCCGACACATTGTGCGTGACGAGCTCGAACCGGGCGATGGCGCCGCCCGGTCCGAAGGTTGCGCGGTAGAGGCGGTGCACGGTGCGCGGGCTGCGCACCACCTGCTCGCCTTGCAGCCGGTCCGGGGTGCGGGTGTACTGCTCGATCGCGAGCGTGTCGGTGCCGAGCCGCACGACGAACTGGCCGGTCTGGGCGGTCAGCGCGACAGGGAGGGCGAGGGCGGCGAATGCGACGATGGTGCGCATGAATCTCTCCGTTGATTCGGGACTTCTCACGTCACGCGAATTGATTTCACTTCGTCGTTCTGCGCGACCTTGTTCACCACGTCCTGCCCCTTGCTCACCTGTCCGAACACGGTGTGGACGCCGTCGAGGTGCGGCTGCGCCGAGTGACAGATGAAGAACTGGCTGCCGCCCGTGTCCTTGCCGGCGTGGGCCATGGAGAGCGTACCGGCCACGTGCTTGTGCACGTTCTTGTCCGTCTCGCACTTGATGGTATAGCCCGGCCCGCCGGTGCCGACCCGTCCCTTGCCGGTCTTGGAGTAGGGATCGCCGCCCTGGATCATGAAGTTGGGGATCACCCGATGAAACCGGGTTCCGTCGTAGAACCCGGAGTTGGCGAGCTTCTCGAAGTTGGCGACCGTTCCCGGCGCCTCGTCGGCGAACAGGTCCACCTCGATGCGGCCTCGGGCGGTCTCGAATACGGCCTTCTTGTTCGGCATCAGGTCTCCACAGAAAGGTTCTCGTCCACCTGCGCCACGGTCTTCATGCCTACAATCACCACCGACACCGCGTCGTTGTCCAGCGCGAAGCGGAGGGCGAGCTGTGCCGCGCTGACCCCCGCCTCGCCGGCCAGCTCTGCGACGCGCGCTCCCAGTGCGGCGAGCTGCGCCACGTAGGGACGCGGCATCCGCCCGCGGATGTCGCCCTGCTCCCAGATGCTGTCCTGCCGGTACTTCCCGGCCAGGAAGCCGTTGGCCAGGGGCTCCCGCGCGATCACGCCCACGTTGGTGGCGCGCGCGGCGGGAAAGAAGCGGTCTTCGGCGGCACGGCGCACGAGGTTGTACACGATCTGCACTGTGTCGGGCCGCGTGACCTCCACCGCCGCGAGGCCCTCTTCGGGCGGGTGCACCGAGACGCCGTAGAAGCGGATCTTACCTTCCGCTTTCAGGTCGTCGAGCACGCGATAGGTCTCCGGGTCGGCGATGAGCCCGAGCGCGGGGTTGTGGAGCTGCAGCAGGTCGATGTAGTCGGTGCGCAGCCGCCGCAGCGATTGCTCGACCGCGAACCGGACGTAGGGGGGGGAGAAGCACGCGTCGTGCGTCACCGGAAGCGCGGCGTCGGGCGCAACCTCGGCGAGCGGGCGGCCCAGCGCCTCGGTGATCCGGGGAATGAGCAGCGGGTTCACGTCACGGTTGTAGAAGTTGCCCCCGACCTTCGTCGCGATGATCACGTCGGGCCGGATGCCGTCGAGCGCCGCACCCAGCACCTCCTCCGAGTGCCCGTGTCCGTACACGTCCGCGGTGTCGAAGAAGTTGCACCCCAGCTCGTGCGCCCGCCGCACCGCGCGCCGCGACTCGGCGTCGTCGGTGGAGCCGTACGAGTTGCCGAAGCGATTGCCGCCGATGGCCCAGGCGCCGAAGCCGATGGGGCCCACGGCCAGGCCGGTGCGGCCGAGGACTCGTCGCTTCACGAGAGCAGCGCACGCAGCGCGTCGGGCGTGGCGACGGGCAGCGAGCAGGTCGTGCCGACGCACACCGTCGCGCCCGGTCGGTCCGCGGTGGCTCGGATGACGATCTTACGCGGACGATACGCTTGCAGCGCGAGCAGGTGCATGTCACACGCCGCTCCCGGACCCCGGACACCGGACACCTCGACTCGCGTCACGGGATTCAAGGCCCAATCGACGGCGCGCAGCAGGGTCGCGCCGTACAACGCCAGCTGCGGCGCGGCGCCGCCGAACGTGGCGAGCTGGCGGTCGAGCAGGCCGCGCCACTGCGCGTCGTCCGTGAGCGCCGCGAGGCGCGCCAGCACCAGCGCGGCGACACCGTTCCCCGAGGGCGTGGGCGCGTCCTGGACCGGCTTGGCGGGCGTCGCCAGGTAGGCGGAGCCCGTGCGGTCGCGCGCCACATCGAAGAATCCGCCCCCCCCGCCCCCCCCGCCCCCCCCCCCCCCTCCGGCGTCGTCCCAGTGCGCCCGGCGGCACTGCTGCATCACCGTGATCGCGCGCGTGCGCCAGGCCTCGTCGCCGGTGGCTTCGAACGCGTCGAGGAACGCGGCTGCCGCGTGCACGTTGTCCTCGAGCAGGCCGCGCGGCTCCGTCCGCCCGATCACGTGACTCATCCCCCCCTCCTCGTCCCACGCCTCGGTCCAGATCCGGCCGAGGACACGGAGCGCGAGCGTGTTGCAGTCCGGCCGGTCGAGCACCGCACCCGCGTGCAGGAAGGCGGCGGCCATCATCGCGTTCCAGTTCACGTAGGGGGTCGTGTCGACGAAGGGAGCCGTGCGGTGGTCGCGCGCGGTCTTGAGCTGCACGAGTGCGCGCTCGAGCAGGGGCCACTCGTCGTCGCCCGCGGGATCACTCTTCCACCAGAGCACATTCTTGCGCGGGTTGTGGTGCATTTCGCCCTGCTCTTCCACGTCGAACACCCTTCGGGCAACCGGGAACGCCTTCTCCGACAACGCTTCCCTGAGCTCATCCACCGTCCAGGTCCAGTAGTCGCCATCGTCTCCGAACCGCACATCCGCGTCCTGGGAGGTATAGAAGGCGCCCCGCTCGCCGTCCGACAGGACCTCGAGCACCCAGTCCACGATTCCCTGCGCCACCCGCTTGAAGAGCGGGGTGCCGAGCGCGGCGTAGCCGTCGAGGTAGGCGTGCAGCAGCTCCGAGTTGTCGTACGCCATCTTCTCGAAATGCGGCACGATCCAGCGCTCGTCCACCGCGTAGCGATGGAAGCCTCCTCCCACGTGATCGCGGATCCCGCCCCGCGCCATCCCGGTGAGCGTCTTCTCTACCACCTCGCGCGCCCAGTCTTCGTGCGTGTCGTGCCAGCGCGCCAGCAGGAACTGCACGGCCGCGGGGTGGGGGAACTTGGGCGCCGTGCCGAACCCGCCGTAGCGGACGTCGAACGCCCGCGCCATTTCGGCGGCCGCCCGCTCGAGCGTGGCGGGGCTGACGTCGCCGCTCCGGGCCTCGTCGAGCGACTCGGCGACGTGCTTGCGGATCGCCCGCGCGTGCTCGGCGACCTTGTCACGCTGCTGCCGGTAGATGCCCGCCACCTGCCGCAGCACTGACGGGAAACCCGGCCGGCCGTAGTGGTTTGGCTCCGGCGGGAAATACGTCCCGCCGTAGAACACCTCGCCCTCGGGTGTCAGGAACGCGGTGAGCGGCCAGCCGCCCTGTCCGGAGAGCGCCTGGACGGCGCGCTGGTAGCGCGCGTCCACGTCGGGCCGCTCGTCGCGGTCCACCTTGATGCACACGAAGTCCGCGTTGAGGAGGTCGGCCACGCCGGCGTCCTCGTACGACTCGCCGTCCATCACGTGGCACCAGTGGCACCACACCGCGCCGATGTCGAGCAGGATGGGCTTGTCCTCCGCCCGGGCGCGCGCGAAGGCCGCGTCGCCCCAGGGATGCCAGTGCACCGGCTGGTGGGCGGCGGACTTCAGGTAGGCGGAGGGTTCGGTGGCGAGGAGATTGGGCATCGGAAGGGGAAATCTAGCCCGAGGCGTGCTCCGATGTTTGTTCCCGGGCTGAGAGCCCGGGCTCGGCCTTGAAGTGCGTCCTTAAGGACGCACTGGCGCCGAGCGCGCCCTCTCAGGGCGCGACGAAGCGAGCAGTGACGTCATTTCACGGTGTCTCGTCGAAGTGTCACGTGGTAGGTGTCCGTCGGGAACGGCACAAACAGTCCCCACACACTGTCGCACGTAAACCAACCCTGAAAGCGCCCCGTATCAGCTCTGTCCACCCTCGTGAAAGTGAGGGTCTTCGAATCCGCGTCGAAATGGGTAGCGCTCAAAGTTAGAGGAGCGCCCAACGCTCCCTCCGCCCACCACATCTGCCCAGCCCACTCTTCCAGTGAGAAGGAGAGCTTAAACCCGGACAAGTCACCGGTAACGGCGGAGACTTTCAGGTTCGAGAACGTCAGGGACCTTGGGGATCTTGTCGAATCGGGGCTCAGGCAAGCCAGATCAACCGACGCACTCTCTCGGCGAGCGGTATTGCGGCTCTCGCGGGCACACGCGCTCACCGCAAGAAGCGTTGCCGCTGCCGCGATCGTCTGTCTGCCGATCAAAGTCCGCTCTCCAGATACCGCACCACGGTCCGCGTCACCAGCTCGGCCGCGACCACCAGGCTCTCCTCGTCGATGTCGAAGGTAGGACTGTGATGGGGCGCGCCCTTCTTGTCGGGCGGCGCGGAGCCGACGAAGGCGAACGCGCCGGGCACACTCGCGAGAAAGTACGACATGTCCTCTCCCCCCATGGTCCGGACCCCATCGATCACACGCTCTCGCGCGACGATTTCCTGTGCTACGCCTTTCATCAACGCCGCCATGCGCGCGTCGTTCACCAGGGGCTTGGACAGCCGCCGGTAGCGCACCTGCGCGCTCGCGCCGAATGCGCCCGCGATGCCGTGCGCAGTCGCTTCGACCAGCTGGGGCGCCTCGTCGTAGAATCTGCCGCCGAACGTGCGCACCGTGCCGCGCAGCTCAGCCCGCTCGGGAATCACGTTGAAGGCGTGGCCGGCGTTGATCTGCGTGACGGACACCACCCCCTCCTCGAACGGGTTGCGGCGCCGCGACACGAGGCTCTGCAGCGCGGTCACCAGGTGCGCCGCGATCAGCACCGGGTCGATCGCCTGCTGCGGGGCGGCGGCGTGGCCGCCGCGCCCGACGATCGTGATCTCGAACTGGTCCACCGACGCCATCACCGGGCCCGGCATCACCGAGATGGTGCCCGCGGGGAGGTCGTTCCACAGGTGGATGCCGAAGGCCGCGTCCACCTTGGGCGCGTCGAGCACGCCGTCCCGAATCATCGCCTCCGCGCCGTCGGAGACCTCCTCGGCGGGCTGGAAGGCGAACTTCACCCGCCCCGGCAGGTATGCCGCGTGCAACCGGCGTGCGACCTCGAGACCGATCGCGACATGTCCGTCGTGGCCGCAGGCGTGCATCTTGCCCGGGTGCTTCGAGCGGTACGGGACGTCGTTCGCTTCCTCGACAGGGAGGGCGTCCATGTCGGCTCGAACCAGCACGCACGATCCCGTCGCGCCATCGCGCAGCCCGACCACGCCCGTCCGGCCCACGCCGGTCCTGACGCTGTAGCCCAAGGCCTTGAGCCGCTCCGCGACGAGCGTACCGGTGCGCCGCTCCTCGAAGCCGAGCTCGGGGTGCTGGTGGAGGTCGCGGCGGGTGGCCACGAGGGCGGCCCGGTCGATGGGGGGAAGGTTCATTGCTGGATACAGCGTTGCCGAGTAGTGCGTTGCCGGCAACGCCTCTTCGGCAACGCCTTACCCGACAACGCCTCACCCGGCCACGCCTCATCCGGCAACGCCGCACCCGGCTTCATACGCGCGAGCTCGGGCACCACCGGTTGACGACACAGATCTCGCATCGGGGCCGCCGGGCCACGCACACGCGCCGACCGTGCAGGATCAGGGTGTGGGAGAACCAGGTCCACTTCTCGCGCGGTACGAGCGCCATCAGGTCCCGCTCGATTTTCACGGGATCCGTCTCGCGCGTGAGGCCGAGCAGGGTGGACAGGCGCTGCACGTGGGTGTCCACCACGATCCCTTCGTTCTTCCCGAACCAGGTCCCGAGCACCACGTTCGCGGTCTTGCGGCCGACGCCCGGGAGCTGGACCAGGGCCTCCATGGTGTCGGGCACCTCGCCCCCGTGCCGCTCGAGCAGTGCCTGGGCCATCCCGATGATGGACCTGGTCTTGTTGCGGAAGAACCCGGTGCTGTGGATCTCTTGCTCCAGCACCGCCGGGTCGGCGCCCGCCAGATCCCGCGCCGAGCGGTACTTCGCGAACAGGGCGGGGGTGACCATGTTGACCCGGGCGTCGGTCGATTGGGCCGACAGGATGGTCGCCACGAGCAGTTGGAGCGCACTTTCGTGACGCAGTGCGCAGGTGGCATCGGGGTACGCCTGCTCCAGCCGGGCGACGATCTTGCGGACCCGCAGCCGTCGTGCGGCCAGGGTCTCGCGTCCCACGCCGCGGCGCGGCCTAGCTCTCGTCCTGGCGGGCATGATGGTGCCCGGAACGTACAGACCGCGATCGCATGGCGGAAGCATGGCATCAGGCTTGCGGCAGGAACGGATCGAGCGCCCGCACGAAATCCGCCGTGGCCTCGACGTGCGGGGCGTGCCCCGTGGCGAGCTGGATCACGCCCGTGGAGAGGAGCGCCGCGGTCTCGCGAGCCGATTCCAGGGGCATGGGGTCGTAGATGCCATGCAGCAGCAGGGCGCGGGGAGCGGTGCCGTCCGGAAAGGTCTGGCTGACGCGCGCGCGGAGATCGTAGGATCCCAGGCTCTGCCACACCGCCTGCTGGGTCCGGGCGGTGACGCGAAACGGGGTCATCTCGCGAGCGTGGCTGGGATCGTGAAAGTACCCCGCGACCGATAGCGCGAACGCCAGGCGGCGGTACTTTTCGGGATCGGTGCGCGACAGGCCGGTGGCGGTGAGCTCGGCCCGGGCCCGCGCGATCCACGGCTGGGTCATGCGGGCGGCGAGGCGGCGGTCGAACTCGTCGCGCCAGGCGGCGGTGAGGGGCGCGGACGAGACGAGGGCGAGCCGGTCGATCCGGGCGGGATACTCGAGGGCATAGAGCACGGCGAGCAGGCCGCCCCAGGAGTAGCCGAGCAGTGTGACCCGCTCGAGGCTCCAGTGATCGCGCAGCGCCTCGAGGTCGGCCACGTGCTCGCGCCATCCGACGGGGGTATCGCGCGGGACGGGTGACCTGCCACCACCGCGCTGGTCGTAATAGAGGAGAGTGCGGCCGAGCGCGAGCCGGTCGTACTGGGGAAGCAGGTAGTCGTGGTGGGCGCCGGGACCGCCGTGCAGCACCACGACCGGCGGGCCGTCTCCGACGCGTCGCGTGTAGATGCGGACGCCGTTCAGTTCGACCGTCGTCTGGTCCATCGCGTCTCAAACTACACCGTTCGGGTGGCCATGAAGCCGATGCGTTTTCCACCCGCCCTAACGCCGCCCGGCTTGCGGGGGCTCGGGCTCGCCGACGTCGCGGTCCTCTGCCTGCTGGGCGGTGTGATCGCGATGGTGGTCGCGTTCGCCCGCGAGTTCGAGGCGCCGTTCGCGCAAGCCGTCGTGATCGACCTGCGCTTCACGGCGCTGCCGCGCTACACTCTGTACTCGCTGGCGCGCGGGGTGCTGGCGCTCGTGATCTCGTATCTCTTCGCCCTGAGCTTCGGGTGGGCCGCCGCCAAGTCGCGCGCGGGGGAGCGCCTGCTCCTGCCGCTGCTCGACATTCTCCAGAGCATCCCGGTGCTCGGCTTCCTGCCCGGGCTGGTGCTCGGTTTGATGTCGCTCTTCCCCACGCGCAACGTCGGTCTCGAGCTCGCCGCGATCCTGATGATCTTCACGGCCCAGGCGTGGAACCTGGCGCTGTCCTTCTACAACTCGCTCAAGGGCCTGCCCGCGCCGCTGCGCGAGGCGTGCAAGATCGCGGGCTGGAAGGCGTCGCGCACGTTCTGGCAGCTGGAGGTGCCCGCGGCGGCGCAGGGGCTCGTGTGGAACGGGATGTTGTCCATGGCGGGGGGCTGGTTCTTCCTGATGGTGAACGAGGCGTTCCGCCTGGGGGACCACGACTACCGCCTGCCGGGCATCGGCTCCTACATGAGCGTCGCGCTCGATCAGGGGCATGCCACAGCCGTCTTGCTGGCGATCCTCGCCATGGTCTTGATGATCGTGTGCGTGGACCAGCTGTTGTGGCGGCCCCTGGTGGTGTGGGTCGAGAAGTTCCGGTTGGACGATACGACGGGCGGCGCTGCGGCGCCGGGCTCGTGGGTGCTCGACTTCCTGCGGCGGGCGCGGCTGCCGCGGCGCGCGGCGCTGCTGCAGCGCCGCGCCTACCTCGGGGCGCGCCGGGCGGCGCGGCCGCTGGAGCGCCCGTTCCGCGCCGTGGGTCCGGTGATCTGGCGCGCGCCGCGCTTCGCCCTGGACCATCCCGTGGCGCGGCGCCTGGGCGCGGGGCTGGTGATCGCCGCGGTGGCCGCGGCCGCGCTGCTCGGTGCCAGGAGCCTGTGGCTGCTGCTGGCCCAGCTCGGCGTGCGGGACTGGGGCGCGCTCGCCTCGTCCGCCGCACTCACCTTCGCCCGGGTGATGGGCGCCGTCGTGGTGTCGACCGCGTGGGCCCTGCCCGCCGGTGTGTGGATCGGCCGCTCGCCGCGGCTCGCCCGCGCGCTGCAGCCGGTGATCCAGGTGGTCGCATCGTTCCCCGCTCCCATGCTGTTCCCGCTCGTGATCCTGCTGTTCCAGCGGATCGGGGTCGGGCTCGGGCTCGGCGCCGTAGCGCTGATGGTGCTCGCCGGGCAGTGGTACATCCTTTTCAACGTGATCTCCGCCGTGGCCGCCATCCCCGAGCAGCTGAAGGACGCGGCCACGGTGTTCCGGCTGCCGCGCCTGGCGCGGTGGCGCGCGCTGTACCTGCCGGCGGCGTTCCCGGCGCTCGTGACGGGGTGGGTGACGGCGGCGGGAGGCGCGTGGAACGGGTCCATCGTCGCCGAGTACATCGAGGCCGGGGGAAGGCTGCGCACGACGAGAGGCCTGGGAAGCCTGATCAGCGAGGCTACGGCGCACGCCAACTTCCCGCTCTTGGCGGGGGGCATCGCGCTCATGAGCCTGATCGTGGTGGGGTGGAACCGCCTCGTGTGGCGGTCGCTGATGCAGTGGGCGCAAGCCCGCTTCGGACTGGCCGCATGAGCGCGGGAACGCTGCTGCTCGAGGCGCGGCACGTGACGCAGCGGTTCCGCCTGCCGAACGGCCAGATGCTCGAGGCGCTGCGCGATGTCTCCCTCAGCGTGTGCGAGCACGAGGTGGTGGCGCTGGTCGGCCCGTCCGGGTGCGGCAAGAGCACGCTGCTGCGGCTGTTCGCCGGACTGGCGCGTCCGGTGGATGGCGCGGTGCTGTACCGCGGGCAGCCGCTGGAGGGAGTGCTCGCCGCGGCGGCGATGGTGTTCCAGTCGTTCGCGCTCCTCCCCTGGCTCACCGTAGCCGAGAACGTGGCGATGGGGCTGGAAGCGCGGGGCGTGGATGGGCCCGCCCGGCGCGACGCCGTGGCCCGCGCCATCAACCTGGTAGGGCTCGACGGTTTCGAGCAGGCGTACCCCAAGGAGCTCTCGGGGGGGATGAAGCAACGGGTCGGATTCGCGCGCGCCCTGGCCGTCGCTCCCGAGATCATGCTGATGGACGAGCCGTTCGGCGCGCTCGATCCGCTCACCGCCGAAAACCTGCGCAGCCAGGTCGTCGACCTGTGGCGCGACCCCGCGACCGGCGTGAACACGCTCGTGATCGTCACGCACAGCGTCGAGGAAGCCGTGTTCCTCGCGGGCCGCATCGTCGTGTTCGGCTCCAATCCCGGGCATGTGCGCGAGGAGCTCCAGAACGCGCTGCCGTACCCGCGGCAGGAGCGGAGTCCCGAGTTCGAGGACATGGTGGACCGGCTGCACGCGATCCTCACGGCGACGCTGCTCCCCGAGCCCGCGCCGGCCACGCCCCAGCGTCTCATCCCGTTCCCGCGCGTCCACGTGTCGGAGGTCACCGGTCTCCTGGACCATCTGTTGACGCGGCCCGGCGGGAAGGGGCCGGTGTTCGAGCTCGCCGAAGACCTGGGGGTGGACTACGACCGCATGTCCGCCGTGGTGCGCGGGGCGGAGCAGCTCGGCTGGGTCACCACACCGGGCGAGGTGGTGCAGCTCACGCAGATGGGGCGCGAAGTGATGGCGATGGACGACGCCGCCCGCAAGGACGCGACCCGCGCGCGGCTGGCCAAGCAGCCGCTGTTCGCCCGGCTGGTGGCGATGCTGAAGGAGAGCGAAGGGGCGGTGGAGGACGAGGAGGTCCTCGCCGATCTCACCATTTACTTCCCGTTCATTCCGGCGGAGTCGCTGTTCGGCACCATCGTCGAGTGGGGGCGGTACGCGGAGCTGCTCGATCACGACGCGGACGCCGGACGGTTGGGCCTCCTGGGGCTGCCCGAGGGCACGGCGGAAACCCGTTCCGAGGCATGACCATCACAGCAGGACCGCCAGCGCGTCGGCGACGGCCTTCACGGCCTGGTGGTGCTCCGGCGTGAAGCCCGCGGGCACGTCCGAATCGACGTCCAGCTGCCCGAGAATCGTGCGACCCCGGCGGATCAGGACGACCAATTCCGACTTGGTTGCGAGGTTGCAGGCGAGGTAATTGCCCACCACACCCACATCGGCGACGTTCTGGTCCTCGCCGGTCGCCACCGCGGTCCCGCAGACGCCGCGCCCCACGGGAATGCGCGTGTGCTCCGTCTCGCGGCCCGCGAATGCCTCGAGCACCAGGTCGTCGCCGTGCAGCATGTAGGCGTACACCGACGTGTAGGGCGCGCCCAGGCCGCGGATGCTGTCGCAGGCCAGACGCAGCAGCTGGGCGCGGGGCGCGTCGTGCAGATGCGCGGCGCGCAGCGCGCGCACGATCGAGCCGGTCGCGACCATGCGGCTATATCTATCGTTGGCACGACCCTCCCGGAAGGCGGCCGCGTTGCCGGGGGTGGACGCTCCCCCTAGATTGACCGGCCCGATGTCGACGCACGAAACGCTCGCTGCGCGGTTTGCACGCTGCGTAACCCTGTTTCGCGAGCCGGGCGCGCGGGACGACCAGAAGGCGGAGTTCCGCGCACTGCTCGGCTTGCTGCAAGACGCCGCCGTCAGCCTCCGGGCCGCCGGGGGACGCCTCGAAATCAACGGCATCCCATGCGAGGGCGAGGGTCTGACGGGCCTGGTGCAGCGGCTCGACCTCCACGGCATTGGCGAGATCGCGTTGCCCGCCGCACCGCCCCCGCCGCAGCTGTTCCAGCTCTTCAGGGCGCTCGCCGATCAGCCGGGCACGGACGACATTCCGAGCCGCCTCGCGGCGGCCGGCGTGGACCGTATCCGCGTGACCCTCGCGCCTCTCGAAACAGCGGAGCCGCCCCCGTCCCCTCCGGTGGCGTCGTCGCAGGACATCGAGTCGCATGAGGCGATCATTCCCAGGACGTCGCGCCCCACCGGCACCGATGGGATCCTGCGCGGCGAGCCATGGCGTGACACCAAGTCGGTCCCCATCGATGGCGTGCCGCTCGTGTCGCACGACCCGCCGCCGCCTCCGGCGGCGGATGCGTTGCCCGGCACCGTCCGCCCCGCCTCCCCGCAACCCGCGACGCCACCGGCACCCTCGGCTCCCTCGGCCCCACGGGTGTCACGGGCCGACGTGGGGGCGAGGCGGCCTTCCGCGGATCCCCCTACCTCCCCCCCGGGCCCCCCACCCCCCCCGGCTCCTGCTCCGCCCGCCGCACCGCCCCCGAGCGTGCCACGCCCGGCCGCCGGGTCGTTGCCATTGCCGGCGGGCGCCTCCGACGTGGTGGCACAGCTCACGCGCGACCCCAGCGGCCCCGCGGTGGGAGACCTGCTGGCGGCGCTGGTGCACCACGTCGAGCTGGCGCTCAAGCAGCGCCGCCCCGATCAGTTATTGGGCGTGATCAGCGCGATCGTGCGGGTGGAGGAGAGCGTCCCCGAAGCCAGCGGTATGCGCCGCCAGTACGCGATCGCGCTGCGCCGGGTCTACACCAAGTCAGCGCTGGACGCGCTCGTTTATCTCCTCCCGGAGCCCAAGTATCGGGCCGACGCCGTGGCGGCGCTGCGGCGGGGCGGTGCGGGGGCGGTGGAGGTGCTGATGGATCGGCTGGTGGCGGCGCCCACGATGGACGAACGGCGCTCGGCCTTCGACGCGCTGCGGCATATGACCGAGGGCACCGACCAGCTCGTCCACGCGCTCGAGCATCGAGAGTGGTTTGTGGTGCGCAACGTGGCGGAGCTGATCGGTGAGCTCGGGATAGAGGCGGCCGTCCCCGCCCTGGCGCGGCACCTGGAGCACGAGGACGAGCGGGTGCGCAAGGCAGTGGCGCTGGCGCTGGCCAAGATCGGGACGCGGGCCGCGGTGGAGCCGCTGCGCCGGGCGCTGCACGATCCGTCGCCCGAGGTGCGGATGCAGGTGGCGTTGGGAATCGGCGGCCAGAAGTCGGCGGCGCTCGCCATGCCCCTGGTGGTCGCGATGGACGAGGAAAAAGACGAGGGCGTGCTGCGCGAGCTGATTCTCGCGTTGGGCCGTATCGCCAGCCCCGACGCCGTGCAGGCCCTGATCAAGTGCTCACAACCCGCTGGCCGGATCTTCGGGCGCAAGTCGGCATCGCTGCGCCTCGCGGCGGTGGAGGGGTTGCGGCTGGCCGCGACGCCGGCGGCGCGCGGTACGCTGGACGGCCTGGCCGACGACGGCGACAAGCAGGTGCGGGCGGCCGCGCGGGCCGCGGTCAGCGAGCTCGGGCGGAAGCGGCGCGGCTAGCCTGTCAGGTGGGAACGAAGCTGACTTTGGGGTCGAGCCGCCGGGCGAACGCCGCGAGCAGCCGCGCCGCCCGCTCGAGGTCTTCCCGCGCGACCATCTCGTTGGGGCTGTGCATGTAGCGGTTGGGGACGCTCACCAGCCCCGTCGGAATGCCCCGCAGCGCGTTGTAGATCGCGTCGGCGTCCGTGCCGGTGTCGTGCGGCGCCGCCTGGATGCTGTAGGGAATCTTCTCCTGATCGGCGCACGCCACCAGCATCTCGAAGACGACCGGGCTCACGGCCGAGCCGCGCGCCAGCACCGGACCGCCCCCGAGCTTGTGCTCGCCGGCACGCTTCTTTTCCGCCCCCGGCCAGTCGGTCGCGTGCGTGACGTCCACTACGAGCGCGACACTGGGATCGATACCCACCGCGCTGGTGCGCGCTCCTCCCCCCGTCCAGGCGATCTCCTCGCGCGTCGTGGCGACCGCGAACACACCGGCGTGCTTCGGCCGCTCCGCGGCGAGCAAGCGGAGCGCCTCGGCCACCACGTACGCGCCGATGCGGTTGTCGATGCTGCGCGACACGATACGGCCATTGGGGAATTCCTGCACCCCCGCGTCGAGCACCGCGGCGTCGCCCACGCGCACGCGCTCGAGCGCCTCCGCCTTGCTCGCCGCGCCGATGTCGATCCAGAGGTCCGTGATCTTCGAGACCTTGTCCATGTCCTCCCGCTTCATCAGGTGCACGGCCTGCTTGCCGATCACGCCGCGCACGGCTCCCTTGGGCCCCGTGATGACCACCCGCTGGCCCACCAGCACCTGCGAGTCCCAGCCGCCGATGCCGGCGAAGTAGAGGTATCCCTCGTCGTCCACGTGCGTGATCTGGAGGCCGATCTCGTCGATGTGGCCGGCCAGCATGAGCCGGGGCGTGCCCGTCGCGTTCACCGTCGCGACCGAGTTGCCGTGCACGTCGGCCGTTACCTGGTCGGCGAACGCCTTGACCTCCTCCCGCCAGACACGGGCGGGCGCCGTTTCGAACCCGGACGGTCCGGGCGAGTCCAGCAGTCGCTTCAGGAAGGCGAGGGTATCGCGCGTCATGGCTTGGACGGGAGTGGTGTCGAGAGACGTACGCGGAGACGGCGCCGCACGCTGTCGGCCGCCGCGCCGGTCGCGAGACTGGGCTGCGGACCGACGCGCACGGGCAGGGCGGAGACGCGCATCCGGTGGTTTGGAGCCACCGCCACGCGCAGAATGGCGGACAGCTGCGTCCGCGGGTCGCTTTGCACGAACACGAAGTTACCGAGCGATTGCACAATCGGCTTGCCCCGGGACCACACCACGGGTTGCAGCACGTGGGGGTGGTGCGCCAGCACGAGATCGGCGCCGGCGTCGACCAGGCCGTACAACAGGTCGCGATGATAGTCGGGCGGCTCGTCCGCGTATTCCCGGCCGCCGTGCACGCTCACCACGATCAAGTCCGCCCGGCCGCTCGCCTTGAGTGTGCGGATGGCGGGGTAAATCCAGGCGGTGTCGCCCCACGCCACCCAGTTGGCGCCAGCGTGCTTGTAGAAGGTGTATGGCGCCGGATTCCAGGCGCGGGTGACCGCGAAGAACGCCACCCGCCAACCCCGGCGCTCGAGGATCACCGGCTGCTCTGCCATGTCACGCCCGAACCCCGAGCCGACGAAGCGTACCCCGGCGCGCGTGAGCAGCCGCATGGTCTCCTCGACGGCGGACTGCCCGCCGTCCCAGGCGTGGTTGTTCGCCGTGCTCACGATGTCGAAGCCGGCCCGCGCCAGGGCCAGCGCGGCGACGGGGGGCGCCGCGAACACGCCCGCCGAATCGGGCACGGGCGTCGCGTCGGAGGCGATCGGGCTTTCGAGGTTGCCGAAGGTGATGTCCGCTCCGCGCAGCGACTCGAGCAGAGCCCGGAAGGGATAGAGTGTGTCACCCTGCAACCATCCCGCCCCGGCGACGCGCCGGTCGAGGTTCAGGTCCCCCACGGCGCACAGCCGCAGCGTGTCCGTGGGCTGCTGAAGCAGCCCGCGTGGCACGTTCCCCGACGCCACGTTCCACGAGAGCAGTAGCACGCCGATCATCATGCTGTCAGCTGGCCGTCAACGGGTGATCAACGCCGCGAGACGCTCGGCCGCGTCCACCAAACGTGGCCCCGGACGGGACGTATAGGCGCTCCCGTCGACGAACTCGACGCGGCGGCCGAGTAGCGCCCGTGGCACGTCCGCGCGCACGGCGGCGAGCTCGGCCCGGGCGCGCGCGACGTCGAACCCGCACAGCGCCACCAGGACCAGATCGGGCTCGAGCGCCGTCAGCTCCGCCCACGAGCGTTGCCGCGAGGGCTCACCCGCCGCAGCGGCGACGTCTGTCCCGCCCGCGAGTGCCACGAGCTCCGGGACCCAGTGGCCCGCCACGTAGGGGGGGTCCAACCATTCGAGCACCAGCACGCGCGGCGGACGGCGGGGCGCAGCATGCTGATTCCGGACGCGCCGCAACCGGTAGCGCAATCCCGCCAGCAGCTCCTCGGCCTCGTCCCGCAGCTCCAGGACCTCCCCCACCTTGACGATGTCCTCGAGTACGCCGTTCAGGGTGTGGGCGTGCAGCGTCACGACCCACGGAATCGGGATCAGGGTCGTCACGACGCGCGCCAGGTCGGCCTCGCCGATGGCGCAGACCTCGCACACCGACTGCGCGATCAGCACGTCGGGGCGCAGGTGCGCCACGAGCTCGACATCCACCTCCACGGTCGGCACCCCGGTGCGCTTCGCCTCCGTCACGGCGCGGTCGATGGCGCCTGAAGGAAGGCTCGGATCGATCCGACTGCGCGTGACCCGGGGGAGGGAGCGCACCTGGGGCGGGAAGTCGCATTCGTGTGACACGCCGACCAGCCGACCCATCGCGCCGAGCGCGGCCACGATCTCGGTCGCGGCGGGGAGCAACGACACGATGCGCATGCCGATAATCTAGGGGTGAGCAATGGTGGGGGCGTGTCGGGACACCACCGCCCCTGTCATTCTTTGCGCATCCCGACCCGGTACAGCAGCGCTCCCAGCGCCGCGAACAGGCCGAACGCGAGTGCGTTCGAGGCGGGCAGAGCCCCGAGCGCGTGGAACAGGGGCACCCGCTCGGCGAGCGCGTCCGCGGAGCCCAGCACGCCGGCGATCGCCGCCAGCACAATCCCACAGATGGCGCCCCCGGCGATCAGGCCGCTCGAGAACAGGACGCCCGGGCCGGACTCGAGCTCGGCGATCGACTGCTGCCGGTCGTGGGAGCGGCGCTCGATCAGCCAGCGCACCACGCCGCCGGCGAACAGGGCCGACGAGGTGGAGATCGGGAGGTACACGCCGACGGCAACGGGCAGGGCCTGCACGCCCATCAGCTCGATGGCGATGGTGATGAACACGCCCAGCAGTACCAGGGCCCACGGCAGCTTATGGGTGAGGATGCCGTCGGTGATGAGCGCCATGATCGTCGCTTTGGGCGAATCGAGGCGGGGGATCACGCGGCCGTGATAATCGCGGATGCGGCCGCCGATGCCGGGGTCGAGCACGTAGCGCAGCTCGTGCGTCTTCGGATCCATGAGGTATTTGCCGGCCGCGACGCCCTGCGTGACGACGTAGACCCGGACGACCTGGTAGGTGGCGTGGTCGACGGAATCCCCGCCCGCTATGCGGAACCCCGCCATGGCGGCGGGCAGCACCTCGACCGACGCCCGGCCACCCGGCGGCGGTGTGAGCGACTGCGCGCTGAAGGCGGCGTGGGTTTCGGGCACGGGGTAGGTGTAGGCACGGTTGAGCAACGTGAGGGTCCAGCCGACGGCCAGCGCCGAGGCGAGCGCCCCGACCAGGATGGCGATCTGCTGGCGCCGCGGCGTCGAGCCTACGAGGAAACCGGTTTTCAGGTCTTGCGACGTGTTCCCTGCGTTCGCCGTCGCCACCGCGACGACGGCGGCGATGGAGATCGCCTGTACGCGGTGATCCACGCCGGTCCAGCCGATCGCGACGAAGATGAGGCAGGTGCCGAGCAAGGCGGCGATCGTCATGCCGGAAATCGGGTTGGCGGAGGAGCCGATCTGCCCGGTGATGCGGGAGGAGACGGTGGCGAAGAAGAAGCCGAAGATCACGATCAGCACCGCGCCCAGCAGGTTCACGCCGAGCTGCGGCAGCAGCGTGAGCACGATGGCGAGGACGATCGAGCCGCCGACCGTGAGCGAGATGGGGAGATCGTCTTCGGTGCGGGGCCGCGTCATGGCCTGGCTCAGGCCGGAGCCGCGCAGGTCCTTCAGGCTCGAGGTGAACGAGCTCATGATGGTCGGGAGCGAGCGGGCCAGGGCGATGATCCCGGCCGAGGCGACGGCGCCCGCCCCGATGTAAAAGACGAAGCTGGAGCGCAGCTCGGCGGGACTCATGTCGCGGATCAGCTTGACCGCCGGAAACCCGAACGGCTCGGTGAGTCCCGTGCCCACCAGCTTGATCGCGGGGGCGAGCACGAGGTAGGCGAAGCACCCGCCGGCGAAGAGATAGCCGGCGATGCGCGGGCCGATGATGTAGCCGACCCCCATGAGCTCGGGCGATGTCTCAGTGAACACCGCGGCGCCGGGATAGAAGGCGAGGGCTTTCCCGGGCACGTCGGGCCAGAATTTGAGCCCGCCCTGGAGGAACTTGTACACGAAGCCCACGCCGAACGCTTGGAACACCCGCTTGGCCTGGAGGCCGCGCTCCTCGCCGGCGATCAAGACTTCCGCGCAGGCCGTGCCCTCCGGATAGATCAGCGTGTCGTGCTCCTTGACGATCAGCGCGCGGCGCAGCGGGATCATCATCAGCACGCCCATCAGCCCGCCCACGGTCGCCAGCATCGCCACCCGACCGATCTCGAGGTCGTAGCCCATCAAGAGGATGGCCGGAATGGTGAACACAACGCCGGCGGCCACGGAATCCGATGCCGAGCCCGTGGTCTGGACGATGTTGTTCTCGAGGATCGAGGTACGGCCGAGGGCGCGGAAGATCGTGATCGAGAGCACCGCGATCGGGATGGAGGAGCTCACGGTGAGCCCGATCTTCAAAGCGAGGTAGACGCTCGACGCGCTGAAGACGAGCCCGAGCAGCACGCCCAGCACGAGCGCGCGCGGCGTGAGCTCGGCGGGGAAGTGCGTGGCCGGGATGTAGGGTTCGGGGGCGCGCATAGGGGGGTGAATCTGAAGGCAGACGGTAGAGGGCGGTAGAGGACGGTGGCGGTGTTCGGGCGGTCGCTCTCGGGTGGTCTCGTCACGGGCTCCGCTGACTCGAGGCCGCAGTTTGTGTGCGCCCGGTCACGAGATCGTTGTTCGAACCGTTTCGCCGACGTTACCAAACTGCACGCCGTCCGACGGAACCCGGCCTAGGCCCGCCGGGGTAGTCAGCCCGTGACTTGGGACACCCTCCTTCCGAATCTCCAGCGGGCCCTCGGCGGGCGCTACGTGCTGGAGCGGCGCCTCGGCCGCGGCGGCATGGGTGTCGTGTATCTGGCGCGCGAGGTGAGCCTCGAGCGCCGTGTCGCCCTCAAGCTGCTCACCCCCGACCGCGCCCTCCAGCCCGACGCCAAGCAGCGCTTCCTGCAGGAGGCGCGCACCGCGGCACAGCTGTGGCACCCTGGCATCATCCCGATCTTCTCCGTGGACGAGGTGCGCGATTTCGTGTTCTTCGCCATGGCGTACGTGGAAGGCCAGACGCTGGGGCAGCGCGTGCGCGGCGATGGCCCGCTGAGCTACACGGCGGTCGCGCGCATGCTCGAGGAAGTGGCACGCGCGCTCGACTACGCGCACGCGCGCGGCGTGGTGCATCGCGACGTGAAGCCGGACAACATCCTGATCGAGCTGCGGAGCGGCCGGGCGCTGGTCTCCGACTTCGGTATCGCGCGCGTGAACGGGGGCGGAAGCACCGACCCGCGGCGGGTGGTGGGGACGGCGGAGTTCATGAGCCCGGAGCAGGCGGTGGGTGGGCCGGTGGATGCGCGCAGCGACCTGTACTCGCTCGGCGTGGTCGGGTTTTTCGCCCTGTCCGGTCGTCTCCCGTTCGACGGGCCGGATGCCATGACGGTGCTCGCCCGCCACGTCACCGATCCACCACCCCCGGTCGCGTCGTTCGTCCCGGGGGTACCGGATCGCCTGGCCGAGGCGATCGACCGCTGTCTCGCGAAGGATCCCGACGCGCGCTACCCCAGCGGCGAGGCGTTCGCCGCGGCCGTCGCCGCGGCGCTCGACCGACGCACCGCGGTGGCCGTGCGCGCGTTCGTTACCGAGGCGCGCCAGCTCTCGACTACCAGCGTTCTGTATGGCGCGTTCGCGAGCATCGCGCTCCCGCTCTTGGTGTTGCGGTTCCTCGACGTGCGCGATGCACAGCCTCGCGTGGCGCTGGTCGCCGGCGCCCTCGCCATCGTGGCGGCGCCGATCGCCGTGATGCTGGCGCGGGTGCGGCGCCTGGTCCGGGCGGGCTTTGGCCACCGCGACCTGACCGACGCGCTGCGGGCGGAGCTGTTCCACCGGCGCGAGGAGCTGGCGTTTCTCTACGGAGAAGGACCGTCGCGGCTCGAGCGGGTGTCGCGCCGGGTGTGCTACCTGACGTTGGCCATCGCGGCCGGCACCGTGGCCGCGATCGCGCGCACGCCGGCGCTCGCCGCACGGCCATTCGTCCCGATGGTGTGGGCCGCCGCGACGATCGTCGCCCTGCTCGCCGCCGTCGTGGCCCGGGGCCGGACAGAGCATCGCACCGATCCCAAGGGCGAGCGGCGGCTGCGCTTCTGGAGCGGCCCGCCGGGGCGCTGGCTGTTCGCCTTAGCGAAACTGCGTCTTCGCGTTACGCCCCCACCGGGCGCGCGCGGTGCCTGACCCGGGAGAGCCGCCGGGCGGCTTCCTCGAGCAGGTCCTCTGTCTTGCAGAAGGCGAATCGCACCAGCCGCCGCCCCAGCTCGGGCCGGCTGAAGAAGCTCGACCCCGGAACGGGAGAAACACCGATCTCCTTGGTGAGCCAGACGGCGAACTCGTCGTCGGGCAGGGGCGAGATGCTCGAGAAGTCCGCCAACACATAGTACGCGCCCTGCGGCGGGGTGCAGCGGAAGCCCGCGTCCACGAGCGCACGGCATAGCAGGTCACGGCGGGCGCGGTAGTTGCGGGCGAGCGTCGCGTAGTAGTCGTCGCCCAGCGTCTCCAGCCCCGCGGCGATCGCCTCCTGCAAGGGCGCCGGGGCGCCCACGGTCAGGAAGTCGTGCACCTTGCGGATCGCATCGCTCGCGTCCGGGGGGGCGACGATCGTGCCCACACGCCAGCCCGTCACGCTGAACGTCTTCGACGCGCCGCTGATGGTGATGGTGCGCTCGCGCATCCCGTCGAGCGTCGCGATCGGGATGTGCTCGCCCTCGTAATAGATGTGCTCGTAAATCTCGTCGGTCACGGCGTAGGCGTCGTGCCGCCGGCACAGCTGGGCAACGGCCTCGAGCTCGCGGCGCGTGAGCACGCGCCCGGTGGGGTTGTTGGGGGTGCACACGATGACGGCCCGCGTCCGGCGCGAGAACGCCGCCGCGACCCGATCCAGGTCCAGCTCGGCATCCACCGGCATCGGTACGTACACCGGCTTGGCGCCGCACAGGATCGCGTCAGGGCCGTAGTTCTCGTAGAACGGCTCGAACACGATCACTTCGTCGCCCGGATCGACGACGGCGAGCAGCGCCGACGCCATCGCCTCGGTGGCGCCGCACGTCACCGTGATCTCGGTTTCGGGATTCACGGTCATGCCGTACCAGTCGGCGTACTTGCGGGCGAGCGCGTCGCGCAGCCGCTTGGCGCCCCAGGTGATGGCGTACTGGTTCACGTCGTCCGCGATGGCGCGCGCGGCGGCTTCCTTCAAGACCTCGGGGGCGGGAAAATTCGGGAACCCCTGCGCGAGGTTGATGGCATCGTGCTCGCTGGCGAGCCGGGTCATGCCGCGGATCACCGATTCGGTGAACCCGTGGGTGCGCCGGGCGGTGTGCATGGAGAGGAACTTACAACGAAGCAGGCCCCGGCGAGACTGCCGGGGCCTTCGATCCTATTGCTCTACAGGAGATTCCCGAATGAGATGAAGTCGGCGCCGTTCCCATCCGCGAGGGGGAAGATGTATCCGAACAGGCCGCCGCCGCAATCTGCCCCGTTCGGGGGGAACGTCTCGTGCCACGTCGTATTCGCCGGCAGCTCCTCGCAGACAGTGTAGGTGCCGGCTAGGACGCCGGTGAAGATGTAGTTGTTCCCCTCCGAGTCGAGGGCCGTGCCGCTCGTGACCGCGGTGGCGATGACCGTCCCGCTCGCGTCCCTGAGCTCCACGCACCAGCCCGCGAGTAAGCTCTGGGTCTGATCATCCACGAACACCTGGCCCGTGATCGACGCGGTGCCGGTGCCCGGTCCGGAATTCACGCACCCGGGCGGCGGTGGCGGGGGTTGTACTAGGCACGTCCCCTGATGGGCGTGCACCTCCCCCGAGTCGGAGCGGTGCTCGTCACCTTGACCGTTGTCGCAATTGAGGCCCTGCGGACTCTGTGACACGCCGACGAAAAACGGCGCAGTCGCCAGAGCCACGACCAGTATGAAGGCTCGCATCGTTTACCCCCTCGCTCGTTGGGGCTGAGGAGGGGCGCGGCGGCCTCAGCGGGTCTTACGACTGGGCACACCGAAACTCGCGACGAGCGGCGCAAGAGACTGTGCCGCTCGTCACGCTGTCCCTGGTAACCCGCATGCGACTGTTACTTACCTACGGCTTGAGCATCACCTCGATGTCCACCAGCACTTCGCTGGGCGCGCTGAGGAACACCACGCGGTCTTCGTTGCGGTGAATCACCATGCGCACCGGCGGGCCCTTCCCCTTGCCGCGCCCCCGGTTGCCCCGCCGATACGACACGACGATGTCGTGCCCGTTGTTCTCGACGTTCACGACTTCGTAGCCCTGCTTCACCAGGACCTCTTTCGTCACCACCAAGGCGCGATCATTGGTGACCGCGTACTTCTTGGGGCCTTTCCCTTGCGCCGCGAGCGGGGCGGCGGCGAGGCCCAGCGCCAGTACGGCCCAGCCGATGTGTCTCACGCGTAGACTCCTTTCACTTGAGGAGCTGCTTCGCGATGGTGTTGAGCTGCATGTTGCTCGTCCCCTCGTAGATCGCGCCGATCTTTGCGTCGCGGTAGAACTTCTCCACCGGGTACTCCTTGGTATACCCGTAGCCGCCGAACAGCTCCACGGCGAGCGACGTCACCCGCTCGGCCACCTGCGCCGCGAACAGCTTGGCCATGGCCGCCTGCGTGGTGTAGGGCTCGCCCGCGTCCTCGAGCCGCGCCGCATTGTACACCATCAGCCGGGCCGCTTCGAGCTCGGTGGCCGCCTGGGCCAGCTGAAACTGGACGCCCTGGAACTCCGCGACCGGCTTGCCGAACTGCTTGCGCTCCTTGACGTACTTGAGGGCCGCGGCGAGCGCCCCGCGCGCGATGCCGATCATCTGGGCGCCGATGCCGATCCGGCCGGTGTTGAGCGTTTCAATGGCAACCTTGTAGCCCATCCCCGCCTGGCCCACCAGGTTCGCCGCCGGCACCTCGCAGCCGTCGAGGATCAGCTCGCACGTGCTCGAGGCGCGAATGCCGAGCTTGTCTTCCTTCTTGCCGACGGCAAACCCCTTGAACCCGCGCTCCACGGCGAACGCGGTGATGCCCTTGTAGCCCTTGGAGAAATCGCTGTTCGCGAAGATGACGAACAGGCCGGCCTCGGCCCCGTTGGTGATCCAGAGCTTCCGCCCCTCGAGAATCCACGTGTCGCCGGCCCGCGTGGCGCGCGTCTGGAGCCCGAACGCGTCCGATCCCGACTCCGGCTCGGACAGCGCGTAGGCGCCGAGCAGGTCGGTGGCGAGCCGCGGCAGATAGCGGTTGCGGATGTGGTCGCTCGCCCACTTGATGAGCAGGGTGTTCACGAGGGTGTTCTGCACGTCCACGAAGATCGCGAGCGACGCGTCGACCGCCGAGAGCTCCTCGACGGCGAGGACGGTCATGAGCGTGCTGCCGCCCGCGCCGCCGTGTGTCTCGGGGATCTCGATCCCCATGAGGCCCAGCTCGAAACATTGGGTGAGCAGGGCGGGGTCGAGCGCCGCGGCCCGCTCCATGGCGGCGACGCGCGGGCGGACGGCGCGCTCGGCGAAGTCCCGTACGGTGCGGCGGAACAGCTCTTCTTCCTCGGAGAGCGTGGTGAGGGGGGGAATGGGGTCGGGCATCGCGGTCCCAATCTAGCCGTCGGACATTGTCACCGTATTATAGGGGTTATGGTCCGTCGCACCGCCGTCCGACCGACCCTGATCATCGCTTGCGCATGCGTGATCGTGGCCCCCCGAGCCATCGGGCAAGGGAGCGCGCTCGTGCGGGGGGTCGTCTACGATAGTCTGATCAGCGCGTCACCGCTCGCGGGCGCCGAAGTCTGGATCGAAGGCACCAATCGCATGGCGCGCACCGATCCCGCCGGGCGGTTCGAGCTGGTCGTGCCCGCGGCCGGTCGCTACACGCTGACCTTCGATAATCCTGTGCTCGATTCGATCGGCCTATCGGCGGCGCCCGTCGTCGTGGACATCGCCGCCGGCCGCACCGCCACCGTCTCCCTCGGGACCCCGGGTCCGGCGGCGGCGCACCGCTTATTGTGCCCGCACGATCCGTGGCAGAAGACGGGGGCGATCCTCGGGCTGGTGCGCGATGTCGCCGACGGCAGGCTGCTGGCCGACGTCGCCGTGACCGCCCACTGGACGACGTACGTCATCGGCACGGCAGCCGTTCGTGCGGTGCCGGCCACCGCCACGGCTCGGTCCGACGCCTCCGGTCGCATGCTGCTCTGCGACCTCCCGACCGACGTGGGGTTGGTGGTCGAAGGCAGGGCGGGCGAGGGGCCGACCGGGATGGTGCTCGTCAATCTGGCCGGGCGTGCGTTCACCCGTGCCGACCTGCATCTGGCAGTGACCGCGGCCACTGGGTCCGTTACGGGCGTCGTCCGGAACCAGAACGGCACCACCATTCCCGGTGCGGCGGTGGCGGCGGTCGGGACCGACAGCCGCGTCGACGCGGACGGGGCTGGAGGCTTTGCGCTCACGGACGTGGCAGCTGGCTCGCGGATCGTCGAAGCCAGAGCGATCGGGTATCCTCCCGCGCGGGTTCAGGTCACGATCCGGCCGGGCGGGTCGCGCCAGCTGACCATCGTGCTGGGTGACTCGGCTCACGTTCTCGAGCCGGTCACCGTGGAAGCAAGCTACCAACCGTACCTCGCGCGGGTCGGCTTTGAGCGCCGTCGCAACACGGCGGTCGGGCACTTCCTCGATACCACCGAGATTCGGCGCGCCGGGGCGGTGCAGTTCGAGGAGGTCTTCCGCATGGTGCCGGGGGTGCAGCTGCGGCCTAACGGGTCGAGCTACCTGGTCGAGCTGCAGCGGGGGCAAGGCCAGATCACCAATCGCGAGCTCGCCAACTACTGCCCTCCCTCCTACTTCATCGACGGTGTGTATTTCCCGCTCCCGCCAGTAGAGACTCCGTCCGTGCCCGTCGCCCCGGAAGAGATTCTCGCGATCGAGATCTATGCGAACCTGTTCAGCGCCCCGCTGCAGTACCAGCGGCTGAACAGCGGCTGCGGCGTGATCCTGGTCTGGACGAAACGCGGGGTCCCCAGGGGCAAGAAGTAGTGGTTGCGAGGTCGCGGTAGGGGCGTCATATTCACGCACCTTTTAGGGTAGCGACATGGGTATGGCCGTCACATGTCGTCTCCCCGGGCCGTGTGCATCGCTGTGCCCGGGCAACAAGGTCTCGCGGCTCTGTAGAGGCGCGGGACCCTCAGGCGTTTGTGTGTCTCGGCGATACCCCCCCGCAGCATCCATCCTCACAAACGGAGACAGCGCATGAGCAAGCTCGCAATGTTTGCGGCCGTCTTTGCGCTCGGCCTGGCACCGGTGCGCACCGCGGCCCAGGGTCGCGAGGTGACCGGCCGCGTCATACGGGCGGTCGGGGAGGTGCCCGTGGCCGGGGCGACGATCATCGAGGTCGGTGGTCAGAGCGTCACCCAGTCGGGTACCGACGGCAGCTTCCGCATCGCCGTGGCCGCAGGCGAAGTCCGGCTCCTGGTGCGGGCCATCGGTTACGAACGGAAGGTGGTCGTCGTGAATCCGGGCGAGTCAAACATGGTGGTCAAGCTCGCCGAGGATCCGTTCAAGCTCGAGGCGGTCGTGGTGACGGGCCAGACGACGACGCTCGAGCGCCGCAACGCGACCACGGCGAACGTGAGTATCAGGAACAACGAGCTGACGAACGCGCCGGCGCAGACGGTGGAGCAGGCAATGCAGGGCAAGGCGCTGGGCGCGACGATCTCGATGAACAGCGGAGCCCCAGGAGGCGGCGCCCAGGTACAGATCCGCGGGATCACGTCGATTCTCGGGAACGGGCAGCCGCTGTTCGTGATGGACGGGGTCATCATCTCGAACGACGCCATTTCCGACGGCGCCAACTCCATCACGGCCGCCGGGGGCCGCTCGTCCCCCGCCGGCATCGGCGGCACTCAAGACGCCCTGGTCAACCGCCTGGCGGACTTGAACCCGGAGGAGATCGAGTCCATCGAGTTTCTCAAGTCGGCGGCGGCGACCGCGATGTACGGCTCCCGCGCGACCAACGGCGTGGTGGTGATCCGGACCAAGCGGGGAGCGCCCAGTGCCACCCCGCAGTTCAACCTCACGAGTCGCGTGGGTCGGAGCGTGTCCTACCGGCTGCTCGGCACGCGGCAGTTCACGACCGCCGACGAGGTGCGCAACCTCCCATACGGCAACGGGGCGACGTCCCCGGACACGGCCTTGCTGAGCCTGCTCTACCCCAGCGGTCAGATCCCCTTGACGCACGATTACCAGAAGGAGCTCTACAACAACGGTGAGCCGAACTATGAGGTCAACGGCTCCTTCAGCGGTGGCACGGCGGCGACGCAGTACTACGTGAACCTGACGGCGAAGAACGAAGCCGGCACGGCGCCGAATACCGGTGCTCGGCTGTATGCGTTCAGAACCAACGTCGACCAGTCCTTCCTCAACGGGAAGGTCAAGGTCAACATGGGGCTGAACGTCACCCGCAACAGCCTGAACCGCGGCCTGTCGAACAACGACAACTCGAACACGTCCCCGATCTACGCCTTCGCGTACACTCCCGGGGTGATCAACCTCGACTCCCTCGACGCGACGGGGACGTACGTGCGGAACCCGTTCAACGGCGGTGGGAACACCGAGTCAAACCCGTTCGAAACGTTCCAATACCTGCGGCTTAACGAGCTGACGTTCCGCCAGATCGGCAATCTCAACGCCACCTGGTCCGCGCTGAGCGCTGCCCAGCACCAGCTCTCGGTTTCGGCGACGGGCGGCTTCGACCGGGTCCAGATCTCGGGCGATCTCTTTTCCCCGACGTTCCTCCAGTACGAGGGTTCGGACGGCTTTCCTGGCCGGACGGTGCGCACCGAGGGCAACATCTTCAACTACAACCTCCAGCTCGCCGGCACCTGGGCGTATCAGCCGACGAGCACGGTGTCGCTCACGACGACGGGTGGCTTCTCCTGGGAGACGCAGTACAACAGGGTGGTGCGGACCCGCGCCCGCGGCTTGCTGCCCGGCGTCGAAACGACTAACAGCGGCATCATCCTCGACTTCTCGGATAACGTGCTCGGGGACTTCCGGGACATGTCACTCTTCGCCAACGAGCAGGTGTTGGCTCTGAATGAGCGACTCGCCGTGACCGGAGGCGTTCGCGCCGACCGCTCCAGCGCCAACGGCGACCGTCACACGTACTATATCTTCCCGCGCGCGTCGGCCTCCTACCGCTTCACCGACTTGGGCGAGCTATTCAATGAGGTCAAGCTCCGGGGCGGTTGGGGCCGTACCGGCAACCGCCCGAATTACGGGTTCCGGGATGTGTTGGTCAACGTGGGCAACTCGATTGGTGGCAACGCGCCGCTGGTGCAGGCCGGCACCGCGGGGAATGCAACCATCAAACCCGAAACGCTCAACGAAATCGAAGCGGGCGCCGATGTGACCTTCCTGAAGCGGCGACTCCAGTTCGAAGGCACTTGGTACAGCCGGCGCATCACGGACCTGCTGCTCCAGCCGGCCACGATCCCCTCGGCGGGAATCACCAATCTCACCATCAACGGCGGCGAGCTGTGGGCCAGAGGCGTGGAGCTGGGGTTGAGCGCGTCAGCGGTCCAAACTCACGACCTGGACCTGAGTCTGCGGGCGACCTTCGCCAAGAACAAGCAGACGATCGAGAACCTGCCGGGCACGGTACCGCGGTTCCCTGCGCCGGGCTCGTTCGGGGCGGCCTTCGGGCGCAACTTCATCAGCCCCGGTGGGGAGACGACGTGGATCTGGGGCAACGTCCCGCTCGACGCGAACCATAATCCGTTGCCGATCGGCGTCCTCGTCACCGATCCAAGCGCCGTGGCGTTCATCCGCGATACGGTCGCCGGCAACTACAACCCGGATTTCGTGATGCAATTCTCGAGCTCGCTCCGCTGGAAGCGACTCACCCTCGCCACGACCGTGAGCTGGCAGCAAGGCGGCTCCGTGGCCGATATGACCCGCACGCTGTGGGACGAGGGCGGGACGTCGCGGGACTACGACGACCCGATCACGCGCGAGACTATGGGCGACGGGTGGAATCTCAACGCGCCCGCAGGTTACACCCAGGGCTCGTTCCGCTACGATTCGTGGGCGGGGGGCGGGGACGTGCGCGCCTACGTTGCGTCCGCGACCAACGTCCGCATACGGGACATCTCGCTCAGCTATCAAGCTCCGGATAGCTGGCTCCAATCGGTCGGAGCGCGCTCGCTGCGGCTCACGTTCCAGGCCCGCAACCCGCTCGTGTTCTCGCACTACTGGAGCTACGATCCCGAGTTCAACAACTTCGGCGCGACCAATCTGAACCGGTTCATCGACCTGGCGCCGTTCCCGGGCAACCGCCAGTTCTACCTGTCCGTGGACGTGGGGTGGTGAGCTATGCGACCCGACACCACTGCATCTGAGCCCACCGTCCCCGAGAGGAGCTGGACCATGCGAACCGTCCGCGCTAGTCTCGTCGCCGCGGCCGCC
>WNFY01002318.1_pt1 | contig 57712 bp, 64 predicted proteins | sample 5400091 | NCBI WGS metagenome assembly WNFY01 (sample SAMN13153364, study PRJNA577476) | soil metagenome | isolation source: 60 cm soil or saprolite under grassland replicate 1 | place: USA:California | collected 2016-06-15
TCCGTTCCGGTCGCGTCAACTCGGGGCGTGAAGCCACGGATCCCTGAGGTCGAAGAAGACGGGTTCGCCGATGGTGAGCGTGTCCATCTCCTTCATCATCTCTTGCATCTCCGGCGGTGGTTCTTTCTGTTCACCTTCGCGAGCCGACTCCTCGGAGGTGAAGTAGATCGCCATTGTCCAGGCGCCGCCGTCGTGACCCACGGAGACGGTGCCGAGGATGTCGGGCCGGAACTCCTGCCAGTCGGTTGGATCATTCGCCATCAACTCGCGCGCTCGGTCCGGATCGCTCGAACGACCCTGCATGACCTGCACGAAGCCGGCCTGTGAGGGGTCACCGGGAGTGTCGACCTCGACCGACGTGCTGTTGTGGAACACCGGCTCGTCGGTGAACAGCGTCGCCGCCTGCTCCCACCACGCCGTCTGCTCCGGCCGATCACTGTTCTGCCGCGCCGCCTCGTCCGACTCGAAACGTGCGAGGGCAATCAGCATTCCGTCGTCAGTAACCCCGGATGTGCTGCCAAGCCATCCCACGGCTCCAGGGGCCACCTCCTCGACCCATTTGTCAAGCTGCGCGCGCACGCGCGCGGCGTCGGACACATGGCCCTGGATCACCTGCACAAACATGTTGACCTCCCTCTTGCCCATCCCCCGGGCGGGTGCCGATCGGTCGCTTCGACGCTACTCCCGTCCGCGTGCACCAGGAAACTCCGCCAGCCGAGGCTCTCCGCTCGCGCGAAACGCCGATTCCCCGACTACCCAGCACACGAGAGGGCATCGCCAAGCGAACGCCCGGATCTGCCGCGTTGCGGGCCGAGTCCGCCCGGGGGCAGGTCAGTCGAGAAGTGGCCGAATTCGCCGCAGTCTCGGGACCAGTTCATTGAGCGCTGCCTGAGAGCGTTTCGGCTCACCGTGGCTCATCAATCGGCGCAGCCCCGTATCGCCCGCAGCGGCACCTCGCGGGATCCAGTCCAGCATCATCTGGATCCGGCGAGGCACGACATCCACGATCTGCGCCGGATGGACGCCGCCGTACGCCAGGCAGATGCGCCGGATGCGCTCCGCGCAGGCCCCATCCCCGATGTCCCGCCACAGCGGAACACAGTTCCACGCGATGAAGGCCAGCTCCATCAGCGGCGTCGCCGGCCCAGCCAGATCCCAGCCGAACACCCCGGCCACATCGTCGCCGTCGAAGCAGACGTTGCACCGGGCGATGTCGTGGTGGCCGATCAGGGACGCCCGCGGCACCCGCGGGTACCGCCACGGGCCCAGATGGCCGAACCCGGCGACCACCACGTGGAAGCGGCGCGTCCACGAGGCCAGCGAGTCAATCTGGCCCGGCGTCACTAGCCCGGTGCCGATATCGACGACCCGCCCCGGCAGAAAGGTGAGAACCTCACGACCCTGCTCGCCGAACCCGAGCACCCTCGGAGCGTGCTCACGACACGAGGCGAGGAAGCCGAGCAGGGCATGAACTGCCGCCGTCCACGGACCCGTCGTCCGGTGCACCGTGCCGCCGATCCGCCACGCGCCGCCCACAGCGCCAGCCAGCCACGCCGGTTGCCCCGTTTCGCCCCCGTCAGCAGCACCCACGCCGGCAGTATCCGGTGCCAGCCTTCCCGGCGTCAGGGCCGCACCCGAACCCGCGACTGCGGAATGGCCCCGGCCACCTGCGGCCCCCCGGCTCGTACTCCAGCAACCGTTTGCTATGCCGCGAACAGCGCGGCCTTACGGGACCGTTTACGAGGAGAGGCACTGGTCGACCCGTGATACGTAGCTGGAATCGCCGGGTCCCTCGTCCTTGGCCCACCGGTAGGACGAGCTGGGCAGCAGGCGCCCCGACGGATCCACGTGGTGCGTTCCGGTGCTGGTGAAGCTGGTGTCGCCGGGCTTGAAAATTACATGGACGCTGAACAGCAGTGGGGTGATCGCGAAGGGATGGAACCTCACGCCGTACACGTCGACGAAGTCAGGGCCGTTGGGATCACCGTCGGGGTCGCCGCGGAACCCGAGCGAGCAGGCGCCATGAGCCGGGCGGCTGGCCCCGCCGAATCCCGAGAAGAGAACAAGATCAAGAAGGTAGCCTGACCGAGCCGTCGGCTTGTCCGACGAAGCGGGGCGGCTCCAACTGCCACAACGGCGGGGCGTATGGATCACCCGGATATGCACGCTGCTGTTCTGCAGACCCCGGTGGCCAGGTCGCCCGCCGAGCGGCGGGTACGCGCGCGGAGCTGGGGTCATGGAGTTGCCGCAGTCCCTGGTCCCCACCTAACGGGCGTCACTTCAGGTCGCATATCTATCCATGACCGGACAACCGCCGAAACACGCGCTTCTGCCGCCGACGGTTCCAGGGGGCCAGGTGGCTGACCGGTACCGGCTGGTTCTTGCTGGGTCATTGTGCCTGGAGGCGGGCGGAACGGCCGTCGATGAACCAGCCGACGGCCGCGGTGGCGGTGGTGGCGGCCGCGCCCAGCAGGCTGATCGGCACGCCTGCCACACGCTGGACCGCATGCGGTGGATCATCGACCGCGGTGCCGGGAACCAGGGGGGCCAGGAAGAAGGGTGCCCAGTAGGCCACCGGGACGGCTGCCGCGAAGAACCGGGCCCTGGCCTGGCCGTTGTCGCTGGACCATAGCGACCAGATGTTGGCAGACGACAACGTGGTGGACATCGCCAGCGCGGTCACGCGGTGGAAACGGGCGTGCGCCGGCCAGCGCTCGTTGAAAATGTGCGAGTCATTCCAGTCCGCGGCGAGGGGGCGCCGCCGCGGTGATCACGTTAGCGAGGGTGAGCAGGCTCCTGCCGAGCGCGCGGCCGCCCCGTCCCGCGAATGGCTGGGACATTTGCGCCTCCGATCGGCTGAACGGGTGCCTGCCACGCTACCTGGCCGCCGGGGTGGCGCCTGCTGGTCTTGTACGGCGCGGCCAATGTGGCCGCTGGCGCCCTGGTCCTCTCCGGTGCCATCCACCCCGCGGGCCGTGTGGACCGCACCGCGCTGCGCTGGCACACCGGGGCCTGGGACCTCTGGTTCTTGGTGTGGGGCATATTGCTGGCGCCGGCTACCGCGAGCTACTGGCGGCGGCCCGGCAACCGGAGCGGCGGATGACCGGGTCAAGAAGTTGAAAGCTAACGAACCCTGCCCGACGGCAAACAGTTCACTCATCTGACCCTATGAGGTACGTCGCGTCACGAATGTCACGGAGGAACAAGTCCCCACGGACCGTCACTCCCGAGCCAAGTCGATGACCACAAGCGGCCTCGCGGGCGTCGCTGCAGTTGATGCGCCCACGCCCCCAAACCCGACGCCGAGCACAGAGCGTGATCACGACTCCGGTGGCAGGCGCGCACAGTGCCGCCGGTATGGCGCCAGTCCTTGCTGCTTGACATAGCCGTGTATGCCGCTCCGAACAGGTCGTTATGTTCGCGGCGGACCCTGGGTGGTGCCTTGAACGTCATTCCTGAATTGGCGAAGCCGGGGTGTCCCAGTCGATGTGGTGGCCGTAGAGCTGCTTGCCGGGTCTGCCGTTGGCGATGAATCTGATGAAGAGCGACGTCATGACGGGAACATCATGTCGCGGAAGACCCGGGTGGCGCCGGTGGCAGACCTGTTGCTGTTGATCCGGGCGGCCTGTTTGACGATCCGCTCCACGCGGGGACGCCGTATCTGTTCGAACGTGGCGAACGCCCGGTCCGGTCGGGCAGGTCACGTAGGCATTTGGCGAGCTGTACTGCGTCCTCGATGGCGAGCGAAGCGCCCTGCCCGGAGGTGGGCGAGGGCGCGTGCGCGGCGTCTCCGATGATGATCATCCGGTCGGTGTGCCAGTTCGGCAGGGGCGGCATGGTGTGGACTGGGCTGGCCGCAAGGTGGTGGCCGGTGGCTTCGATGAGCTGTGTGGCCGGGCCGACGTCGTCGGCGAACAGCTGGGTCAGCCGCCGCCAGTGATCGGTGCCCCTGCTTGCGAGCTGGTCGCGGGCGGGCTCGTTGGGCTCGGGCACGTTCGCAAACCACCACATCTCGCCGTCCGGTGCCAGGACGTAGCCGAAGAATGCCTGCTTGCCGAAGATCATGCGATAAGTGCCGGGGGTCTGGTCGATCTGCACGCCGCGCACGTAGCCACCGAGGTTGATCAGCCCGGCATACGCTGGTGCCGGCGCGCCTGGGTCGATGATGCGCCGGGCCGCGGAATTGATTCCGTCGCAGCCGATCAGGATGTCGCCGGCGGCGTCGCTGCCGTCGGCGAATCTTGCCCGCACGCCGCCGCCGATGGCTTCGGCGGCGACTAGGCGCTTGCCGTGCTCGAAGTGGATGCCCGGCTTGTTGCCTGGTCGCGCAGCGCCTTGTACAGGCTGGCGCGTTTCAGCGTGTAGCCGGTTGTGCCGTCTGGCAGCGTCACGCTCACCGCTGCCGCGCCCAGCCGCTTGCCGGTACCGCTCCACAGCGTCATCGCAGTGGTCGGGAACCCGGCCGCGACGGCCAGCGTGTCGGCGCCCAGGGTGCACGGGAGCGCTGGTGGCGGGTGTGCTGTCCGCTGGATGCGTCGAACGGGCGGTGCCAGTCGAGGAGGCGAAGTGGCTGCAGTTGGAGAAGCGGGCCGCGTCGCCGCACCCCGCCGAGCGCCCCGGGATCTGCTGCAAAGTTCCAGGTGGCGCGGGACTTGCGATCTTGATGTTATGCCCAAAGCGTCAGCTACGACAAGACGAACCTCGATGGCGACCGGTCGGCCTGATCTGAAGGCACGCGCACGCTGCCTGCCGGGCCCTGCGTTCCCGCCGCCATGTTCGTGGCTGCGCCGGATGTTTGCCTGGGTTCGCCACCCCCGTGGCCTGCCGCCGGTCTCCAGGCGCCAGTCTCCAGCAGGGAGATGCGGCAGGAAAGCTCCTGCGCAGAGGGTAAACATCCACGGCTCATGGCCGGGCCGGGGGACCGGGTACCCTGCGCCTCCACCCGCAGGTACCTGGGCGGCTGGCCCAGAGGGCCTAGCCGGGTGGGCGGCCCCATGCGGTCATGGTCGAGACAAGCGATTCCGCCTTCGGCTACGAGGCAGCGGGGCAGAGAATGAAGGCAACCGAGATTGCCCTCGCCCGGCTGCTGCAGGCCCTGGCGGCCCAGTTGGGTGCGACTTTAATGATTACCTGCGGCAGACTGGAGCCGTCGTAACCCTCGGCGGGTAGCTCCCGCGGACCTGGAACTCCGTCAGCCGGGTGCCCGAGGATGCAGACGCTGACGATGAGCAGCATCCTGGCAGAAGAAGTGACCGCTAACGCTTGACGCTCCCGCTACCGTGGGAACTCGTCATGGCAGCCAACAGCAGCGGCAATGCCGGTAGCGACGCAGATGCGGGCAAGCTTGTTACCATCTGGCGCACCGTCCAGAAACTCGACGCCGACGCCTGGCGCAAGCTCCGCGATGACGCGCCTTTCCGGTTCATCCGCTACCTCTGCGCGCTGGGGGTCGTCATCGGCGCCTGGGACGTACTGGGGACCCCTCATACCGCCACTGCATGGCTGCCAGTTCTTGTGATCGTGCTGCTGCTGCTTTTGCCCGACGCGAGCAGCATCGCGTTCGCGGGCTTTGCATGGCAGGCCCGCCAGGCTGCGGACGAGGCCATCAAGGCCAGCGAGGCCGCCCGGGAGACAGCGAGCAAGCTTGAGCTGACTGTTAACGTCGGGACGCAAGCCGGGGAAGCCGCCGGCGAATCCGCCCGGGCCCGGTCCGCGGCCGCGCGGCCAGCAGGTGAAGCCCTGCGCGAGTTCCTGGAATGACCCGGGCACTATCGACGCCGGGCGGCCAGCCAGCATAACCTCGGAAGTGTGAGCACGGAAGCAGCGGACACAGCCCGCAGGGACGAGGATTCTGACGTCCTGGTGCCGCCGACTGTGGTCGACAAGATGCGCGAGCTGGACCCCAGCGCCGCTGCTGCTGTCGCCCGCACCATTATGCGCATCCCCAACGCCCGCGGGGAGCCAATCCCGCTTCACGTCCCGGGCGACCCGCCCGGGACCGTGTACTGGGCACTAGATCCGGGCACCAGCGGGGCACCCGTAGTCATCTACCGGCAAGCACTGCCCAGCGAAGAAGGCAAATGGCGGGTTACTGCCCTCATGGACCCGGCCGCCTACCGGGCGTACAGCAATGGCCTAGCCGACGACACCGTCGTACAGGGAGTAGCGGCGGCCGTCGCAGCCGGCACCGTATCTGCGAATGAATACACATCCGCCAAAGGCGAACCGGACTAGCCGAACACTCCGCGGGTGAGGGTCACCGCAGGCGCCCACCGGGTCAGGACCAGCGCATCGGGCGGCTGATGGCGCTGTGGGTTGGCGTAATTTGAGCGACGCGTGCGCGATCGAACCGGGCGTTCTGCGCGCTGGTTCGCCGCGGTCGCGTTCACGGTGCTGGCGGTTCAGCGGGATCATGGGGTGTCACCGCGCCGCGGTGCCGGGTCCGGCCCGGGGCCGGGCACGATGGCCGGGGGTGCGCCGCGGGCAGGGCGGTTGCCGGGAGCGGCTTGCCCGCCGGCCGTCAAGGCGGCCCGGGTGCCTGCGGTGGCGGCCAGCCGCCGGGCAGTTCATTCAGGCGCGCGGCATAGTCGCCAGGATCGAACTGCCGGTGCCCGGCCACGGCCTGGTAGAGGTCGTCGCTGAGCACAGCCGAGATCATGTGCATGACGTTGTGTCAGTCGTAGCCGGGGCCGGCCAGCCGCCGGATCGTCTGCCAGGTCTCGGGCGGGTCGCCGGCTAGCGCCCGGGGGCCGGCCTGGACCGACGGCCCGATCATCATCGCCGCGCACCCCGCGCGAGTTCGCTTCTCGCGCACCGGGGAGCTCTCCGGGACCCTCGTCTGGTGTTACCAGCTTGACCCGGCGGCCACGGCACGGCTGACCGGGTCCTGCCAGGTCACCCGGCCCATCTCCGGCCTGGGATGGTTCATCATCGGCCGCCAGGAACTCCTAACGTTCCCTTGCCATAGTCATAGGAAATACTCCGGTTCATGGCACACCCGTGCCGGTCACCGCCACCGGCCGCCGCCACCGCCGGCGTCAGGAGACGATTGAGGAAATCCTCGGCATCGCCGCGCAGATCATGGCCGAGCAGGGGGTGGCCGGGCTGTCGGTCGGCGAGATCGCCCGCCGGATGGGCATCCGCCCGCCGTCGGTGTATGTCTACTTCCCCTCCAAGCACGCGCTGTATGACGCGCTGTTCGCCCGCGGCGCCCGGCTGCTCCTGGCGGCCATGCAGGCGGTGAACGCCGCCCTGCCGGCCCGGCCGGGAACACTTGAGGAGATCCTGCTCCCGGGCGCGCAAGCCTTCGTGCGCTGGCCGGCCGAGCATCGCGCCTGCGCACAGCTGCTGTTCTGGCGGCCGGTCCCGGGCTTCACCCCCTCACCCCAGGCCTGCCAGCCCGCGATCGCCTTGGCGGAACTCGCCCGCGACCGCTTTGAAGGGCTGCAGGACGCGGGCCTGCTGCGCGCCGACGTGCCCGCCGGGCAGGCCGAGCGGGACTGGACCATCCTGGTCTGCGGCGTCGTCAGCCAGCAGCTGTCCAGCGCGCCGCAGCAGCCCTTCGGCGACGGCCGCGCCGCCGCCGCGGTTCCCGGGCTGGTGTCGATGTTCGCCGGCTACTACTCCCCCGCACGCCGGCGCCGGAAACAGGCAGCCGCCGGCCGGATCGCTGACCAGATCCGCCACGCCCAGCAGGAGACATGCGCAGCGCCCGCACATGCGCGATCGTGCCCGGGGCCGCGAGGAGGCCATGCGCGCCACCTTGAGCCGGATCAAGGACCTCGCCGAAAACGGCGCTGCACCAGCAGGCCACCCAGGCGGGGCAGCGGCGCCGCCCGCAGGACGAACCCGCCCCGGTCCGGAGCCTGATGGTCACGCCGGACGGCCCTGCCGCGCCGCCTCATGCAAACCCGCCGCCCGCCGCCCAGCGCTGAGCACGGCCCAGCCCAGGCCGAAACGGGTCATCGCCAGCCACGCCAGACCGGATCACCGGCGCGACCGCCGCATCACGACCGGTCAACGAGCGGCCCGCGCCGAGCCGACGTCATACCGATGATCGAAGATCACCAAGCCCCGGACCGCAGAACGCCTGATACATCGGTGATCGCCGCCGAGCCGCTGGAATGAAAGGCGGTAACGATCACCCGCGTATCACCTCGACAGGGATCCCGGAGGCGGCGCCCCCGCCCACGCTGCGTGCCCCCCCTTGGGCGAGGCGCACGCCAACCCGCCGTTATGGCGCCAGTCCCGGCCGGTCGGCAATTGCCGTCCACGGCGCACCGATCAGGACGTTCGGCGCGGGTCCCGGGTCCTGAATGCGGCAGTCCAGCTGGCGGTGGCTGAGTGCGTTGGCGAGGGCGCGGCGGCGCTGATCACCGCCGCATTCGTGGTCATGTCCGGTGCGGGTCCGATGCGCTGGCCATGGCCTGCAGCAGTGGCTCGGAGAATCGCCGTTGGGCCTCCTCGGCCAGCGGCAGCAGCTCGCCCTTGATATTCTCCGCGATCGCATCCCACTCTGGCCAGCTCAGTTCGGGCGCGGCCACCTGACACGGGCTCAGGTGAAGCTTGATGCCCTGAGCGATCCAGTACGCCCGCTGGTAGTGCATGCCCTTGAAGTCGTAGTCAACGATGCCGGTTCCCGGCCGGCCATAGAGCAAGTAACCGCAGGCGGCGCCGGGATGAACGCCAGCGCTGAGAGCAGAGCGCGCGCCATGCTGCCGAGCTCGGGACGTACTGCCCGACGAGCCTGGACAACTTGGCTGGCCTGGTTTCGATGGTGATGCCGTCCTGCTCCGCCAGCCGGGTGAGGTTGCGCCTCATCTGCTCCTCGGTGGCGGCCAGCCGTGAGGCTAGCTGGAGCGCCTGGCGGATCGCTCCAGCATCCGCGCCACCTGGTGGTACTGGTCGACAGCCTCGAGTGTGAAGCCATAGCCGCGAGCGCGCCGGACGTCGCCGTCTGAGCTTTCGAGAAGCCACCTGGCCAGCGCCAAGGTCTTGGCAATGTTGCGTGCCGACCCGAGTGCGGCCGCCGTGGCGTGCTTCCCGAGCCCGATAACCGACAGCCCGAGACCGTCGTGAGCCGGAGCAAACAGCATCAGCGTGTGCGCTGGACGCTGGTGGGCATGCCGTGCGGGAACCGCAGGTCACCACGCGATGAGGATCCCGGCCGCGGACGCGATACCGCGGTAGTCGCGGTGTCGCGCAGCGTAGACCTGTCACCGGGCCCCCTGCTGGGAGCGTGGCGCCGTCACTCACAGATCCGTAGGAGTGGGCGGACTGTCCTGGGCTGTCCAGTAGTGACTGTCTGCTGGGCCGATGTTCCAGGCTGTCGTCCCGCGTCGGTAGCTGGCTATGGCCTTGGCAGCAGTCGAGAACCTGCATGCAAATCGGGGTATCCACCTGCTGGTAGCGCTGATCTGGTCGCGGGCCGTCTCTGAGTGACCGTAGCGCGCGCGCTACCTCGCCGCGCCACCGGCGGACGGTCGATCCTCAGGCTTCAGATGCCACTGCCGCCTCGATATTGTCCAGGAGAGCCTCAAGCACGCGGTTGTGAACCGGCTCGATCCGCTCGCTCCAGACCGCCTCATACTTCCCAAGTGCTTGGCCCTCCAGCCTGTGGCGAAGGAGCGTCCCGCCGTCCACTCGCTCGAGCTCGAACCAGTGCTCTCCCTGTAGTCCCTCCGGACTGATTACCCGGAACGCACGGGCGGCGCCTGGACGATTGAACTCTTCCCAGACCATCAGCCCGGTGTCGTACAGGCGGCCCCCCTGCCCCCGAGGCGCAGGCGCGATCTGCGTCGGCCAGATGCCGTCGAAGTCCGCGACGATCGCAGCGACCCGCTCTGGCGTTGCAGCGACAATTCGCTGATGGCGGTTGCTGATCTTCATCTGTCGTCGCTCAACTGATCCTGCTCCCGTTTAGGGGCGGAGCGGGTCAATGCCACCACATCATGGCCGGCGGCGGTCAGCCGGTGGGTCGGGGGCCGGCCGATGACCCCGGCAGCGCCTGCGACCAGCACTCTCATCCGGTGCCACCTCCCTCGGCGCCTGGCCGGCCTGGCCGGGCGTCTGGGAGCTAGCTTACCGAATCTCGATTCGGTAAGCTAGCCGGGTGCGGAGCGGCGAGCCCGCGCGGCTGCGGTTGAGTAGCTGCCGCGCCGGCCTGTCTGGTTGGGTGTCAGGTGATCAGGATTGTCTTGGTGCTGTCTCCCGTCACGTGGTCGCGGAGGACTGATGGAGCGTCATCGAGCGGGGCAACCGTTGTCGTGACGGACTCAGGATGCAGGCGCCCGGCAGCCATCAGCTCAAGCACGAGGGGGATAAGCGTGCGGGCATGCGTCCTCGCCACATGAAGGGACATGTTGCGGGCGTACATCATCCCGACCGGCAAACTTGCCCGGGTATGCAGAGTTCCTGCGCTGCTGCACACGCCGTCGGGCGCGGTTGCTGAGAGGGCCAGCCTGAGCCCGCGCGGGTGCGCGCTGGCATCGACGACGAGCGGCGCAGGGCTCAATGATCGCGACTCGGTGGGGTGCAAAGGGACGAGCCCAAGACGCCGGGCGTGACTACGCACTTGCGAGCGGGTGTCAATGAAGTAAATTGTGCGGGCCCCGAGCGTCCGGGCGACCAGGCCGGCGTAGAGGGGAATGCTGGGGCTGAACAGGGGCCGCCGTGTAACTCCGGCCACGATGAGCACTTCGGCGCCCGGATCGCGATGGAGGATCTCCGGCAAATAAGGGGCGATGTGGCGGTAGCCGTCGCAGACGTTGTCGGCGACGCTTGCGGCGGCCACCGGGTCCAGCTCGTCAGGAAGGGGCGTGAGCATCGCGTCCGCGTAGGGGACCGCGACCTGGTCGCAGAACACTCCGCCCCAGTGGCCGCCGCCGATCCCGAACCCGTACATGGAGAACGGGGGCACATTCTGGCAGTTCCTGTGCGTCCCGCCAGGCAGGATGAGCAGCTTCCGCAGCTGATCTGGAACGGGACCACGACACGCTGGCCAGGCCTTACCTGCCTGACCAGTGCGCCAGCCGACAACACTTCCGCAACGCATTCGTGCCCGAAGCGCAGCGGAAGCGGGAACGGTGTGGCACCGAGCGCGAGGGCCCGGTCCAGGTCGCAGGTGGCCATGGCGATCGGGTGCACAATCGCCTCGCGCGGGCCAGGCGGCGGCGGAGCAGGAACAGCCCGCCAGGAAAGCCGGCCAGCCGGCCAGGCGACCAATGCCCGCATGCGAGGCCGTCCGGGCCGGGGCCGGTCACGGGCCGCGTCCCTGGCTGCCCCGGCGAGCCTTCGCAACCTGACCTTGGCGTCGCGCTCGAGCGCTAGGCGGCTGGCGGCCACGGCTCGCGGCGTCAGCAGCCCGGCGACGTGACGAACCCAGCCGCGAGGCCGGTGGCCATTGCGCCAAGCTGGGCGGCTCCGGTTGCAGTCCACTCCGCGGTTCCCCGGTTCAAGCAGGCAGGAGTTTCCGCCGTCGGCGGCGGAGGTGATGGGGTTGGGGGCAGCAGGAGCGGCGACGCGGATGGACCCTGGTACCAGCCGGCCACGGAGCTGCCGGGATTCCTGCTGTTCGGCCTGCCCGCGGTTCACGTCTCACCTCCGGGCACCCGAGCAGTGGCTGATCCGCTGTCAGGCAGCGGACGCAGGTGCTTGACGAAGCGGACACGGTCCTGGCCCGGGCCGTCGTAGTCAGCTGTGACCCGAATGCCGTCCCGCTGGAGGTTCCCGTGCTCGATCTCGAATCCCATCCGGCGATGGAAAGCAACCGAACCGCTGTTCACCGGCGCCGTCACCGCCCGGACGAGGATGCAGCCACGCGCCGCGGCCGCCCCGAAGAAGGTCTCATACAACCAGCCCGCCGCCTCGCTCGCCGGGCTCGACTCCTGCGAAATGGATATAGGCCTCGCCGGGCTGCGACTGGGAGCAGAACCCGGCGAGGAACCCAGCCAAGGTCCCATTTCTTTCCGCGGCGAAGCTCGTGACGGCAAAGTGCTCGAAGAAAAGCCTGGGCAGCATGCCAGCCATCGGCCGCCCGCCCCACCACTCATCGATCACCCCGATAACGGCGCCATAGTCGGACGGGCTGAGGTTACGGATTTTCACGGCGCTGGCCATCGTCTTTCCCTGCTTCCGCGGTACTCAGGGCTGGGCGTGCGCTGCCCAGCCGGTGTGAGGACTACCAGAAGGAGAGGAGCAAGATAGCGAGCCCAGAGTGGGCGGGGAACCTGGCGGGCGGCGCGCGGCACCAGCACAAACTGGTCACCCGGCACGGCGATTGAGCCCAGCGGCCACGCGCCTCGCTGCCTGCCCGGTACACGTTTGCCCATCCGAGCGGGAAGTCCGCGACTTGAGGTCATTCCCAGGCCCGTGGTCATTCGGGAAGCGGGCGGCCCGCACCGTCGTGGCCGGTGGTGGCGGCTCCGGCCGGTGGCCGGTTTGCCAGCCGGGCGTAGTGGGACCACCACTGATCCTTGACCGCTTCCTCGGTAGTGCCAAGGTCGTAGGCCGGCGAATCAAGCGGGAGAGCCCGCTCAATCTTCACAAGAACCATGCTGCGGATCCTTGAGCGGGCATCCCGCACCGGCGCCGCGCCGTTCTCATAGAACGCCAGGATCTCCTCGAAGAACGCGCCTTCAGTCAGGACCGTGGCCTCTCCCTTGAACCGGTAGCCCTTCCGGGCGATCGGATCGACGACGTTCACCTCGACCGCGGCGTTGGCCCGCAGGTTGCCGGCCGTTCCCGGGGACCGGATATCGGCGAAGACGATATGCTCATCGTCCCAGACCGCGGTCGTCCCCTTAGGCGACAGGCTGGGGGTGCCGTCTGGGCACACTGTGGCCACAAAGCCAAGCCGCTGCTCGCCAACGACACGCCTCATGTCCCCGGTCAGAATCAGCTTGCGCTGCGGTCTTGTCCCGCCCACCACCGGCCTCCTTCTGAGACATCGCGCGGCCCTGCCCTGCACAGGTCAGCCGAACCGGATGCGTCTAGCTTACCGAATTCAGATTCGGTAAGCTAGACGCGCCGGTCCCCGTGCACTACGCCGGTACCCGTGCACCGCGGGGACGGCGATGGCAGGGTGAGGCCCGAGGCCAGGATGGTCTCGCCTGGCGGCTCCGCTGGCCCAGCGGCCAACGGGAGCTCGCTGGCTGGGAGCGGCCTGCGACGGCGCGGGCGTGAGCTTGCAAGGAGGCGTGTGTGCCGGGCAACCCGACCAGAGCCCCGCAGGAAGCGGGGGTGCGCAAGCGGCTGTCCGCGGCACGCCGCCGGGCCTTGATCATGGAGGCCGCAGCCCGGCTGTTCGCCGAGCGGGGTTACCCGGGCACCTCGATGGTAGACATCGCGGCGGCTGCAGGCATTGCCCCGTCGGTCATCTATGACCACTTTGCCGCGAAAAGAGATCTCCACCTTGAGCTGCTCTCCCAGCACGCCCGGGCGCTGATCGAGGCAACGACACTGAGCACCGAGGGCTCCGGTGAGGCGCTGGTGCGGCGCAGCACCGAGGCCTTCTTCAGCTTCGTCGAGCAGCACCCCTACGCCTGGCGCATGTTGTTCAGGGACCCGCCAGCCGACGACGAGGTGGCCGCCTTCCACGCCCGAATTCACCGCCATGGCACCGCTGCCATCGCCGCCCTGATCCACCGGGCCCCCGAGCTGCGCCTGCCAGCGGGCATTGCGCGTGAGCGGGGGGATGAGATGCTCGCACGGGCCATCAAGTCCAGCAATGACGGCCTCGCGGCCTGGTGGTATGAGCACCCGGAGGTGCCGAGGGAGCAGGTCGTCGAAGTCGCCATTGCCCTGTGCTGGCGCGGGCTGGCAGCACTGACCGCGGCAGTGCCGGGCCCAGGTACATGACGGACCTCGCCGCAGATCTTGGCGGCGGGTCCAGACGCCAAAGCGAAGGAAGCCTTGAGATGAGCAGGCGGGCAGCCACCAGTGTCGCGCCGCGGAAGCCGGGGAGGTAGAGCCGCCCGGCAGCCAACCGCTAGCCCAGCCTGAACGGCGTGCGTCACGCAAACTTCACCCGGGCGAGCTGTTCTGCTTCGATCACCGCGCCGATGCGGAGCTCTCACCCAGCGTGGACCCGGGCCGTGATGACGTGACAACGCGCGTCCTGGTTACTGGCGGGGCGGGGCGCCTGGGGCGAGAGGTCGTCCCGCGGTGCCTTCGGCGTGGCTGGACGGTGCGGGTCATGAGCCGCAGGCCGCCGCCGGGCCACCAAGAGGTGGAGTGGGTGATGGCGGATTTGGCCAGCGGCGCAGGTGTGGATGCGGCTGCTACGGATCTCGATGTCGTGCTGCATCTCGCGTCTCTTCCTTACCGGGGGCGCCGTACGGACGCGGTTGACATTGGGGGAACGCAGAGGCTAATTCAGGCGGCCGCACGAGCTGGGGTAACGCATGTGGTCTACGTGTCGATCGTCGGTGTGGACGCTATTCCATGGCCGTATTTCCGGAAGAAGCTGGCTGCTGAGGAACGGCTGCGCAGGGGTCCGGTGGCGTGGTCGATCGTGCGTGCCACGCAGTTCTACCCGCTCCTGGACACGGTGCTGTCATGGGCGGCGCGCCTGCCCGTCCTGGCCGGGCCGGCCGATGTCCCCGGCAGGCCGGTCGACCCTGCTGATGTTGCCGCGCGGCTGATCACGGCGGTCGACGCCGGCCCGAGCCTGGGCGTGGCGGAGTTCGCTGGGCCTGAGGCCCCTCACGTTCGCGCAGATTGCCGAGCTGTGGCTGGAGGCTACCGGTCGGCCCCGGCGTCACCTGCTGAAGCTGCCCCTGCCTGGCCGGCTCGGCCGGGCGTTTAAGTCTGGCTGCGCGGTGCCAGCCGCGCCGGAGCTGGGGTCACAGACCTGGTGCTCGTGGCTCACCCGCCGCTACGGCGGCCACGCTGGCACTGGGCTGCGGCAACGGCCGATCGGGTACGGTACGGCGAATGGTGCTCGCTGTTGCACACCTGACGGCCCCGGCGAGGCCGGCGGGTGGCTCCCGGCCGGGAGCTGCGATTATCGCGGCTCCTGGATGAAGCTGAGCACGGCGGCGGTGCCGAAGTAGAACATCTGCGCCCGGGCGAACTTGCCGTCCCGGACCTCATAAAGGCCGAGCGCCTCCATGTCCAGCCGCTGGCCGGCTGGCTTGAGCCCTCGCTGATGCCACAACACGACGACCTCCTGGCCGGTCGCTGCGACCGGCCAGGAGGTCCATCCGCCGCTCTTGCCTGGTCGGCTGCAAAGGATCCCAGATCTGGTCCCAGGTTGTTCTGGACGGATCCGCAGCCCGGCGATGCTGCGCCACGAACCGCCAGAGGGCAGAGACGGCGGCCAGTGAAACTCGACCTCTGGGTGGTAGAGCTGCGCCAGCCGGCGTTCATCCCGTCGCTCGACCGCCTCGAACGCCTCCAGCACGATGTTGGTACTCGCCGTGCCGCTCATATCACCTGCTCCTTACTGCTGCTGATGATCGCCCTCGCCGGGCCGGCGTCGTCAGCACGGAGGACCGCGACTGCTCGTCGGGCCGGCGGCGCGCTGCGGGCAGGCGCCTGCGGATCCCGGGCTGCGGCTGTACTCCGGCCGGGCCGGCTGGCACGCTTGCCTCCTTACCGCCTCGCGGCCGGGCGGGGTCGGGCCCGGCCTGCTCAGCGAGCCCTGGCGAGGTCCTCGCGCCAGCCGCCGCGCCAGCTCGGCTGCAGCGGCCGCCAGCCAAGGCCGGCCCGGGCGTGCTCGTTCGACGCGCCGGGCATCTGGGTCATCAGGTACACCGCGTATGAGCCGCCCAGTGCCCGTCCTGCCCACGCCGGCACCCGGCGCGGAGCCGGGGCGCCCAGGATCTGAGCGTAGGCAGGCAGCCAGTCCGCTACCGGCGCCGGCTCATCGTCGACGACGTTGTAAGCGCCCTCGGCGTGCTGCTCGATCGCGGCGAGCGTTGCGCTGGCCGCGTCGTCGACGTGGATGAAGGAGAAGACGCCAGAACCGGTGCCGATGACCGGGAACCGGCGCCTGCGGACGTCGGCCGCGATCGAGCCGTCGGCCGCATAGGAGGTGCCGGGCCCGTAGAAGTAGCCGTAGCGGAGAACAGCTCCGCGCACGCCTCCGGTGCCCAGCGTCGCCCGCTCGAGGTCGCAGATCGCCCGAACTGCCTGGTCAAACGCGCCGGGCGCCGCGTGGTAGAGCGGGTCGCTCTCGTGCCTGAGGCCGCTGCCCGGGGCGTAGGCGAAGGCCACGCTCTGCGCGATAACGTGCGCGACGCCGGCCGCTGCCGCCGCCGCCATCAGGTTGCGCGTCCCTTCGCCGCGCAGCCGGCTGGTCGCCGCCAGGTTTCGTCCGATCCGCCGCGGGCTGATCCGCGACGGAAGGGCAGTGAGCTGGTTGACCACGACGTCCGGCCGCGCCGCCCCGACGACGCTCGCCAGCGCCGCCGCGTCCAGCGCATTGCAGATGACTGGCTCGGCTCCGGCCTTTCGCAGCTGCTCCCGTTTAGGGGCGGAGCGGGTCAATCCCACCACATCATGGCCGGCGGCGGTCAGCTGGTTGATCAGGGGCCGGCCGATGACCCCGGCAGCGCCTGCGACCAGCACTCTCATCCGGTGCCACCTCCCTCGGCGCCTGGCCGGCCTGGCCGGGCGTCTGGGAGCTAGCTTACCGAATCTCGATTCGGTAAGCTAGCCGGGTGCGGACGCGCTGTGCACGTGGATCACGGGCCAGCACCCGGCCGCCCAGGCCCCGCCACGGCCGGGTGGCGGCAGTGGTGATCTCCCTGTCCCAGACCGCGCACCATCGGTGCCGCGGACGACCTCGTCAAGGCCCTTGCCGCCGGTCACCCAATAGAGGCTTCCTCTGAGCCCCACAAGGTCTACCGACTTTCAACGCGCGGAACCGCCGGCTCCGGCCATGCGCCTGTGTCAGCCACGCTTAAGCCGACAGTCTCCAAACGATGCAAGAACGCCCCGGACGGAGTGATCCGCCGGGGACGCTTTGGCTGGTGAGACTGGGTGCTCAGGGGGCCGGACCGCCGAGCTTCCGCTCTTCAGGAACGCACGTTTGGGCAGGTCAGATCCCTCCAGGGGCAGGTCATGCGATCGCGTGCGACCTCAGTGCCTGAACGTGTTGGGCCGGGATCAAGTGCTGGCATGAATCCTCTTGGTGCCGGAACTACCGTCTCAGCCCAGAACCGCGCTGGGCTTGCGCGACCTCGGCGCGCTGTAGGTAGCCGGTTCAGGCTCTGGAGGGGCGCTGACCCGCCGTCACCGGGACTTGTGCTGATGTCGTCTCAGGCCGCCGAGGGCGGCCCCGGCGTAGGCCGCGCCGAGACCGGGCAGCAGCAGCGGGAGCACGCTGAAGATTTCGAGCAAAGGGGACGCCGCGGGCAACGTAAAACGCGTATCCAGCACCAGCCACAGCGAGCGCGAAACCTGCGAGTCCGGCGCTGACGCCTTCCGCCATTGGCTGACTCTGCCGGCGTTGGGCGCGCCACGAGGTGACCGCAGCGGCGAGAGCGACAGCGAGGAGGCAGCCCAGGGTGGCCAAGATCCCGCCCCCGATATTCGCGCCCTCCCGCGGCGGTGTGATCGCCGCACAGAGAATGATGGGCCCGTATCCGAGCAGGCCGACTAGCAGAATGGACACGCCAGCGCCGAGTGCAGCGTTCTTCAGATCGAAGCTTGGCGATCCGGGCAAGCGAACATCCAGGTTCTTGCTCATCGCCTGCCTCCTTTTATCAGTCGTACAGGCGGCGCCCTTGGCGCCGTGGCCATCCTGGGACAGCACATGCGGGCGCGATCTCGCTCACATGCATGCGGGGGCGGGTGGCGGTGCTGCCATTACGGTCCTCGCTGCCACGGCGCGCCACGCCGGCTCGCGGCCAGGGCCAGGACGCCCGAGGCGATGATCGGCAGCCCGACGGAAGGAAGCGCCAGCAGGCCGACCGCGGTGAGCGCTGCGCCCGCGGTCAAGAGGGCGGCACGCCGGTAGGGCGCCTGCCGGATGGAACCGTATACGGCCAGCAGCGCGCCAGCCAGCAGGAGTGCCAGCACCCAGGGAAGCGGCTGATTGCCCTGCTGGCGAATGAGCCACACGTAGTAGGCGGTCATCGCGGTGGCCAGTGTCGCGGCGCTCAGGGCCAGCGGCTCGATACGCGGCCACGCTCGTGCCTTCATGCCTCAATCACCCGGCCGGAGGAAGCTGAGCAGCGCTGCGGTGTCGAAGTAGAACATCTGCGCCCGGGCGAATTTCCCGTCGCGGACCCCGTAGAGGCCCAGCGTCTCCATGTCGAACCGCCGACCGGCTGGCTGCCGCCCTCGCTGGTGCCAGAGCACGACGACCTCCTGCTCGGTCGCCGCGACCACCCGCGGGTCCATCCGCCGCTCCTGCCCGGTTGGCTGCAGAGGGTCCCAGACCTGGTCCCACGTCGCCCCGGACCGATCCAGCTGCGCGGCGATGCCGCGGAACGTGCCGCCGTAGGAAAGACACGGCGGCCAGTGGAATTCCACCTCCGGGTGGTAGAGCCGAGCCAGCCGCCGCGCGTCGCGCCGCTCGACCGCGTCGAATGCCTCCATCACGATGCCGGTGCTTGCCCTCAGGTTCATGTCATCTGCTCCTTTGCCGGTGTGAGGTCCCGTGGCCGGGGTGGCCGCCGGGCACCGGCCGCTCGGCCGGCAGGGTGTAATAGGCGGAGTCCACTTCCACCAGCGGGAAATGCTCGGCATGAAACCGCAGGCGCCCCGCCGCCGCGTCCAGGGCCTCGCAGCTCACCGGCTCCGCCCCGGCCGCGCGGAGCTGCTCCTGTCTGCTCGCCGAGCGGGTCAGCGCGGCCACCTCGTGGCCAGCCGCGGACAGCAGCCTGACCAGCGGCCGGCCGATCACCCCGCCGGCTCCCGCCACCAGCACCCTCATCCGCCATCACCTGCCCCTGGCACCGCTGCGCTGCCCGCAGTCATCGGCCCACCTTGCCAGCTTACCGAATCCAGATTCGGTAAGCTGACCGGGGTACGGCCTCGCCGATCTTCCCCGGGAAAAGGCTGGGCGCCAGCGCAGAAGGAAGGCCGGCGGTGACCGCAAGACAGCCGGAAAGCGCCCGGATCGCGCGGGCACTGCTTCTCCCGCCCGCCGCCCCGCTAGCAGGGGCCAAGGGCGTGCTCGCTCATCTCGGTCCGCGTCCCCCGCTGGGTTCCGGACGGAGACGACATGGCGTGACACCGCGCATATGCGAGCCAGACCATACCGAAGACCATCAGAGAGGCCATCATGCGCCAATCACAGAGTTCAGTACTGCCTGAAGCCGGAACCAAGGAAGTCGTGGTCGCGCTGTGCGCGGTCACCAAGGTGTACGGGTCGGGTGCCAGCGCCGTAACCGCCCTCGACAAAGTCACGCTGCGCTTGCGCAGGGCACCTACACCGCCGTGATGGGGCCCTCCGGCTCGGGCAAAGCACGCTGCTGCAGCGCGCGGCCGGGCTTGACCGGCCCGCGCCGGGCGAGGTCCGGCTGGCCGGGCATGAGCTGAGCGCGCTCAGCGAGACGCGGCTGACGCTGCTGCGCCGGGACCGGATCGGCTTCATCTTCCAGTCGTTCAACCTGCTGCCGGTCGCTGACGGCGAAGCTTAACGTGGCGCTGCCGCTGCGGCTGGCCGGGCGCCGTCCAGCCCGGCGGGAGATACGGGACGTGCTCGATGCGGTCGGCCTTGCCGGCCGGGCCACGCACCAGCCCGCCGAGCTCTCCGGCGGCGAGCAGCAGCGGTGGCCATCGCCCGGGCGCTCATCACCAAGCCGGATGTGGTCTTCGCCGACGAGCCGACCGGCATGCTGGACTCCGCCAGCGGCCGCGAGGTGCTGGGCCTGCTCCGCGGCCTTCTCGACGGGCAGCGGCAGACGGTCATCATGGTCAGCCACGATCCGCTCGCCGCCTCCCATGCCGACCGGGTGGTGTTCCTCGCTGACGGCCGCCTCTCCGGCGAGTTGCACGCCCCGACACCGCAGTCGATCGCCGCCGACTACGCCAACGGCGTTGACGCCAGCGGCGGCACCGTCTACAGCGTGCGGACCTTTGACCAGGACACCTCGCTGGCGACCGGCACCGGCTGGGACCAAGTGACCGGGCTGGGCACGCTCAACGGCGCCGTCATCGGCGCGCTGGCCGCGGCCGCCCCGTAACACACTGATTCATACCCCCGGGGCCTCCGGCCCGGGAATGACAGACAAAACGGGCCTTGACCCCACCCGGGTCAAGGCCCGTTTTGCGTGCTCCGTCCTCTGCGCGGCCCGTCGCGCGCACGACCTCCTCGCTTTGTGATCATGGGCTAGGTGTCGCTCCCGTAGCACTTATCCCATGATCACCAAGGCGCACACGACCGCGCCGCGCCTTGGTTGGAGGGATCCGGACAAAAGACTGTCCGGATCCCTCCAGCCATGCCGAACTGGCGACCCCGACCGGGCAGCTACGAATCTGCTCCTACGCCCGGGCTGGGTAGGTGCTCGAACAGGTAGTAGACGGCGAGCAGCCCGAACATGATCATGGCTGCCGCGGAAGAAAGGAAAACTGCGCCAGGGTTCCTGCCATATAGACAGCGCCGCCGAGCGTGAATCCGGGCACGGAGCGGCGGAGTTCTTCCATGGCCACCCCCGCCCCAAGCAGTCGGCCACGCAAGGCCCCATACACCCACAGCCCGGCGAAGCCGAGAGAGATCGCGATCATGACGAGCAGACTAGACCCGCCCACGCGGCCGGCCGGGCGCAGAAGGCAGGTCACCGAGGGAGGTGGGCCGCCCGTGACATATGTGATCACCGCGCCGTGCATCGACGTCAAGGACAAGACCTGCGCCGCGCCCCGGAGCAGGTGACCGGCATGCGCTACCGGCTCGAGGTCCGGCTCACCGCGGCCGACGTTGGCAAGCGGGTCGTGATCCGCTGGCGCCGGTTCGGCCCAGATGGCGGCGAGCAGATCGCCGACGTGCTGGGCATTCTCGAAGAGCATGACGGCCATTCTTTCGCGGTCCGCACCCGTGACGGGAGACTGGTCGTGATCCCCACCGGGCGCGCCCTGGCCGGGAAGGTGGTGCCACCACCACCGCCCGTCCGCCAGCGCCGTGCCGGCCCCCAGCCTCCCTGACCGGCGACTCCGCCGACACGGCATGGCCACCTTCCCGCTGCCCGCCGACGGCTGCTCACCTCGCCCGTGACTCCGCCCATCAGCCGGCACCTCACCCGCGCTGGACGGCACACTGCTCGTGTTGCCCGAACCTCCCCGCTCCGGCGGCCCAGTGAGCCCGGCCTGCGATCCCGCCCCGATACCTTAAACGTCGTGGATCAGCCTCAGCGGGCAGCCGCGCCGTGCGTCCGGCTCTCGGTGGCCATCGGGCTTGGCCTGATCTCCATTGCCGGAAGCATCCTGCTCCTCACCGCTGACGGGATCGGCGGAGCGTCCGCTGGACCACCACGCCGGCGCGTCGGCCGCGCCGCTGCTGCTGGTCGCCGGTGCTATCGCGACGGTAAGCGTCGCGCATCCGCCTAAGCGACGGCACGGATTCATGCGGCTCGTGGCTGTCCTCGCATTCACGGCCTGGGGCACCGCACAGCTATTTGCGGATTCCGCCGCTGGCCGCCGCGGCGATCGCGATCTCGCTCATCGTGCAGGGCTTCACCCTGGAGCCGCTGGCCCGGTTCGCCGGATTCGGCTGCAGCGGAGCCTGGACCTGGAAGTCGCCCGGCTTACGGAGGGCCGCGATAAGGGCCAGTGCCACCCGGCGTGTCCGCCCGTCGGCACGTAGCTGACATCATGCGCGGTCGATCGGGGCCGGACCCGACGAGGCCATCAGGATGATCTGTATCGGTTCACCCACACCACTAGCGCAGGTGCTAGCAGCAGTCTGCGCCGCGCCAGGATCGGTTTCCCTCCCAGATCGACCAGGCGGCGATGCCGAGGGCGATGATGGGGTCGATCGGCCAGCCGCCCGGCCAGATAGCGACGACAGCCAGGGCGAGCAGAACCCCGGCGGCTTGTGCGGCGCACATCAGGTTCTGGGTACCCTCACCGGCCGTGGCGCCGGACTGGAGCCGCCCGCCGAGGCGGCGTTTGGCAATGCCGAGCACCGGCATGACGACCACGCTCGATGCGGTGAGCGCGATCCCCAGGGCTGAGGCGCTCGCGGCATGGTGGCCGGTCAAGTCGCGGATGGCTTCGAGCGCAATGTAGGGGGCCAGCAGCCAGAAGCTGACAGCTACCGCCTGCTGCGCTCGCTGCTCGGCGGTTTGTGACAGCGTCCGCGATCCGGTGAAGCGCCAGACGACGATCACGCTGGCTAGTGCCTCGATGGCGCTGCCCAGTGCCCAGCCCACCAGAGCGATCGAGCCCGCCGCCAAACCAGCGAGCAGGCCAAGGATGCCTTCGGCGGCCATCCAGGCCAGTGACGTCCAGGCTAGCCAGCGTGCGTAGCGGGCGGCTCGCAGCCATCGCTCATCCGGGCTGGCTGCCGTGGCGGGCGTGCCGTCTACAGGGCGGGTCGCCGGTCCTGGAACCGCCGTTCCAGGACCGGATCTGCCTGCTGGCTCATGAGTCATGGCCACAGGCCGATGGTAACTTGCGTGGTCACTTGGCATCGGCCACCAAGGCAGGCATAGCCGGCCCATGCCTGCTGATCAGCAGTTGCGCCAGGTGCAGGTTAGCTCACAGCAGCACCGTCCGGGCCGACTCAGGGCTGTGGCCCAGCTAGATCTGGCCGGTTGCGGTCCGGTCAGCTCGCCAGGTGGCGGGCGAGAAGCGCGATGCCGTGCCCCCAGGCCGCTATCTGCGCTGGGGGAAGGTAGGCCTTCCCGGACTTGGCGTGGTTGACCATCGGGGCAGCAAGATATCTTTCCCGGCCCTGGGGGTCGAGGAAATACACCGCCGAGGTGTGCACGATGTCGGCGTCGGCGTTGGGTGCCTCGACGGCGATGCGGTAGTCACGCCATACCGCCCGCAGCGCGCGGGCCGGCCCGGTGAAGAAGTGCCAGTTCGGGATCGCTGTCAGCTGCCGCTCCCGCGAGTACGCGGCCATGTCCTGGACCTTCGCGTGGTACTGGTTGACGTTGACGGCGGCGAACACGACCTTGCCCGCTATCGGCCCAAGGTCGCGGTAGGCGCGAAGGTACTCAGCCGACACGATCGGGCAGATGTCGGTGCAGTGCGGGTCCACGAACTGCAGCACGACGACCTTGCCGCGGAAGGCGGCAAGCGGAAGCGTCCGCCCCTGCTGGTCGGTGAGGGTGAAGCCGGGCGCCTGCTTCGCCGGAACCGGGGAGAGCGACATGAGGTTGGCCAGGTGCGCCGAGATGCCGGACGGGATGCCAGATGGCCGCAGGGCCTGGCCTGATGCCGGAGAGCGGCCAGGGCGCAAGATCAGGTACGCCGATCCCGCCACGGCAGCCACCAGCACGACGGTCACTGCGGCGGCCAATACCGCGGTGCGGAGCAGGCCGCCACCTGGAGCCTGCTGGCCGCGGGCACGCGGGCCCGACGCTGCGCCCGGCGAGGCCTCCGCGGCCTTACCGGGGCTGCCAGCTCGTGAAGGCCCGGGAGCCGTGTGCCTCCATCTCATCCCGTACCAGGCTAAGGCCACTCAAGCCGATCTCGGTGCGCCAGGCGGCGGTGTCGTTGGTGTCGCGCGGTCCGACGAGGTAGGTCTCGGGCACCGGCCCGGCGACGGCGAGCTGGCCGTAGGACACGTTGATGTCCTACGGGCCGCCGAGCGACCTTGTTCGGCTCGTCGCAGTTGCAGTTCGCCCTCATGCGCACCTGTCTGCAGGCGTACGCACCAGCAGCCTGACCCGCGTGCCCCGGACCCTGCCCGTATATGAACCCGCTACCGGCCCGGCATCGAGGCGCTGCGGGCGGCGCCGGCCCGCATCGTGATCGCCGCCGGGGCAACGTCGAAAGGGCAGCTGGCCAACCGGACGGCCGTGGCACTCGCCGGCCAGCTCGGCACGACCATGGTCGACTTCCCCGGTGACCACGGCGGATTCGTCACCCTCCCGGAGCAGTTCGGCCGCGTCCTGGACCGGGTGCTCACCGAAACGACCTAAGCCGACGGACACGCTGCAAGGGTCAGCCGCAGCTCACGGACTGTCCCGGCCTGGCACGAACGCTGGTGTGCACGTTTGGAAGTGTGTTGGGGCAACCCCTCGCCGGTTCGAATCTCGCATCCTCCGCCACGCTAACCAAGACACGGCACCCAGATGACGCTCACCCTGCCGAGCACCGACTGCCGCGTCCCGCCCGCGCCGCCTGCCTCCGCCGGTTCCGTGCTCCTGAACATCGTCACCACCATGGCGGCACCGCGCCTGCACAGCCGCCGGCTTGCCTAGCTCCAGAAACGGCAGCCAGAGGACGACGCTCGTGCTACCCAGGCCCACCAGCCGCCCGATCGCTACTGCGAGCCCCAGCCCGCCTGCGAGTCCGGCGGTCACACGAGGAGACGCCGGAATATGCCAGCCCAGCGGCGAGATGACCGTTGAGGCCGCAAGTTGGCGGTGAAGCGGTCACGCGCGACGGTCCCTCACAGCGGCAAAGCCACAGCCTCCACACGGCCATCACCTCACCGGCACGGCGACTGCACAGCCGCCGACTTGCCTGGTCCCGGCCAGCCAGCACCCAGGCGAGGGCTGGTGCATCCAGGCCAGCGACCAAGAAGCCCAGGAGATGGGATTTGGCAGAACGAGGACGGCGGGCATGGATCGCCACGGTAATGGCCGCGGTGATCGGCGGCGCTAGGTCGCCGTTGGCGCCGCCGCCGTCGGGTGATCTAGGACGAGACGCCGGCCTGCGGCGGCCTTCATCAGCGTCCCGGATATGTCTGCACGCTGTGTCGCTCGGGCCTTAACACGGCAGGAGATCCACGGCATGAAAACGTTGCTGGCTCTGGGGGTGGGTGCGTTCGCCGCGTTCTGGCTGTCTCCTTCCCAGGCCGACGCCAGCACGCTGACCGATTGCCTCGCCCAGCAGCACGTCTGCGTCACCGGCGACAGCCGCCATCTGGTCTCCGCGGGCCAGCAGGCCCAGCTGGAGCAGCGGATCGGCGGTGATGGCATCTACCTGGCCGTCGCTCCATCTGGTTCATTGGGCTACAACAGCGCGATGAACCAGATCATCGGCGCGTTGATCGGACACGCGCAGTTCACCGTCGGCTTCCTGGACAGCCGACGCATGCACTTCGGCGCCTACAGCAAAGGAATACTCCCTTCCGGCGACGCAGCCAATATCGCGACACGAGTAGTAAAGCAACATCAGGCGGACCAGAATGTCTCCGCGGCGCTGATGGATTTCGTGAAGGATGTGCAGCACGACGCCAGCTCAGGCTCCGGCGCCGCTGCGGCCGGTGCGCCGTCACATGTGCTGCGTAATGTCCTGATCGCCGCCGGCGTCATCGTTGTGCTGGGCGTGCTGGGGTTCTTCCTGATCGCCCGCCCTATCCGCCGGCGGCGGCAGCGTGAGCTCAAGGAGGCAAAGTCGGCCGCCCAGGACGACTTGATCGCGCTCAGCGCCGGGATCACCGACCATCACGCTGACCTGTCCATCCAAACCAGCCCGGAGGCGGCGGAGGAACAGGCCGCGGCAGTGAGCGCCTATGAGCGGGGAACCGCCGCCCTCGATGCCGCCACCCGGGCCACCGACATGGAAGCGGTCAGCCGGGCTATCGCCGAGGGGCAGTATCACCTGGCGTGCGCCGACGCTGTTGCGGGCGGCCAGCCTCGGCCCGACCGGCGCCCATCGTGTTTTTTCGATCCACGGCACGGCATGTCGGTCAGCGATGTCTACTGGACACCCGCGGACGGTGGGCCCGGCCGCTCCGTCCCCGCCTGCTCCGCCTGCGCCCACCAGGTCGAGCAGGGTATCGAGCCCGACATGCGCACGGTCGAGGTCCGCGGCACCCCGGTCAGCTACGTCAACGCCGGCTTCGCCCCGGCGTACTGGGGCGGCTACGGCTTTGGCCCCGGCCTGTTCACCGGGTTCCTGCTCGGACAGGCGCTCGCGCCCTACCCCATCTTTGCCGACAATTACTCCTCCGGTGAGGGGGACTCCGGCGGAGGAGACTTCGGCGGAGGAGACTTCGGCGGCGGGGACTTCGGCGGAGGAGACTTCTAGTAGCTGCCTGACCCTGCGCAGCCGGTGGCAAATCTGTTGGCGAGTTCCGCACGATCATGAAGCCTTTTGAGAAGGCGGAAGGAAGGCGCGCGGTGTGAGCGGGCGGGTCACGATACTGGCATTGGCGCTGGTGCTGTGGGTGCTGCTGGCCCCGGCAGGCGCCTATGCCCAGAGCCAGTCGGTTCACGGAACTCTGCGCGCACCGGATGGCACGCCTGTGGCCGGGGTTACCATCACCGCCACCCGGAACGGCGCCGAGATTGGGAAGGCCACCACCGCCAGGGACGGGACGTGGGGAATCTCCCTGCCTGGCGCGGGCCGTTACACCATCACCCTCGACGTGGCCACCCTGCCGGCTGGCCTGAGCCTCGCGCGGGAGGGCGGTCAGACGCTTAAGAACGTCCCTGTCCCGGCCGGCGAGTCGCGGGCGGTGATCTTTCAGCTCACCACGGGCACGCCTGCGCCCGGTACCGGACCCGGCGGAGCAGGCGGGGGAGGCGGGAGTCCTCCCCAGAATGCTGTTGTCCACTGGCTAGGCCAGTTCGCCCAGTTGCTCGTCGAGGGCATCAAGTTCGGGTCGATCATCGCGATCACCGCCGTCGGGCTCTCGCTGATCTTCGCCACCACCGGGCTCATCAACTTTGCCCATGGTGAGCTGGTCACGCTCGGCGCCACCGTCGCCTTCGTGCTGAATGCGTCCGTGATCGGACCTCAGCTGCAGCTCATCCCGGCGGCGCTGGTGACGGTGGCCTTCGGCGCAATCTTCGGCGGGGTGCTCGAGCTCGGTCTGTGGCAGCCGCTGCGGCGGCGAGGCATCGGCCGCATCCAGCTTTTTATCATTTCGATCGGCCTGTCCCTGCTGATCAGGCACATCATCCTGGTGCTCTTCGGCACCCGGCCACAGCCATACGCCGATTACACGATCCAGCAGGGGTGGCGATGGGGCCCGGTCTTCATCGCGCCCCGTGACCTGGTCATCACCCTGCTGTCGTTGCTCGTGCTGGCAGGCGTCGGGCTGATGCTCCGGCGGACCCGCGCGGGCAAGGCGATCAGGGCGGTCTCGGACAACCGTGACCTGGCCGAGTCATCGGGCATCGATGTCTCCCGGGTCATCCTCAACGTGTGGCTGCTGGCAGGCGGGCTCGCTGCCCTGGGCGGCGTCTTCTTCGGGCTCGCCCAGCTCGTGTCCTGGGACATGGGCTTCAAATTGCTGTTGCTCATGTTCGCCGCGGTCATCCTCGGCGGGCTGGGCACGGCCTACGGGGTGATCGCCGGCAGCCTCGTGGTCGGCATCGTGGCCCAGGTGTCGACCATCTGGTTCCCCGTCGAGCTGCAGAACGCCTGGGCCCTAGTCGTGCTGATCTTCGTGCTGCTGGTTCGCCCGCAAGGCATCTTCGGCCAGAGGGAACGGGTGGGCTGATCGTGATTCTCTCCCCGGCAGGCGAAGGGCATTGCTGAGATGGACTTCCTCACCATCCTCGGCGATGCGTCCCGGGCCGCCATCGGGCCGGAGGCGGCTATCTACGCCCTTGCGGCCATCGGGCTTAACATGCACTTCGGCTACACGGGACTGCTGAACTTCGGCCAAGTGGGCTTCATGCTGGTTGGCGCCTACGGCGTGGCCGTCGCAGTGGCCACCTTCAGTGCGCCGCTGTGGGCAGGCATCGTGATCGGCATAGCGCTGGCCATCGTGCTCGCCCTGCTCCTGGGCATACCCACGCTGCGGCTGCGGGCCGACTATCTGGCGATCACGACCATCGCGGCGGGCGAGATACTCCGCTACGTCTACCGCTCGACCTTCGCCTCGCCGGTCACCGGCGGCGTGTACGGCCTGACGCGGTTCGCCGACCCGCTGTATGCGATGAATCCCATACCGGCGGGCCAATACGGGTTCGGCCAGCTGAGCGTCAGCGACCGATCGTTGTGGATCATGGTCATCTCGTGGTCGCTGGTGGCGCTCGCCTGCGTGCTCATGTTCCTGATCATCCAGAGCCCGTGGGGCAGGGTGATCCGGTCCGTCCGGGAGGACGAGGATGCCGCCCGCAGCCTCGGCAAGAACGTCTTCGGTTACCGGCTGCAGAGCCTGGTGTTCGGCGGCGTGCTGGGGGCCACCGGAGGCATGCTGCTCGCCGTCTACACCCAGGCGGTCCAGCCGGACGCGTACAACCCGGTGGTGACGTTCTATCTGTACACGCTGCTGATACTGGGCGGTGCCGGGCGGATCTTGGGCCCTGTCGTCGGGTCGGTCATCTTCTGGTTCATCCTGGTGTTCACCGACAGTTTCCTGCGCCAGGCCATCGGCACCGGGCTCATCCCAGCGAGCCTCATCAACCCCACCGAGGTGGGTGCGGTCCGGTTCGCGCTGGTAGGTGTCGGGCTCATGCTCCTGGTGATCTACCGGCCGCAGGGGATACTGGGAGACCGGAGGGAGATGATGCTCGGTGACCGCTGAGACGGTGCCCCGGGCCGCCCGGCTCGCGGCCGTGCCGCCCGAACCTGGGGTCAGTAAGCCCGACCCCATCTTCGTTGCCGATGATGTCACCAAGACCTTCGGCGGGCTGCGCGCGGTTCAGGTCAGCAGGCTGGAGGTCCAGCGCGGTGCGATTACCGCGCTCATCGGCCCCAACGGGGCCGGCAAGACCACGCTATTCAACCTGCTCACCGGGTTCGACCGGGCCGATGCTGGCAGCTGGTCGTTCGAGGGCCGGTCACTGGCTGGGCTGCCCGCCTACCGCGTCGCACGGGCCGGGATGGTGCGCACCTTCCAGCTGACCAAATCGCTGACCCTGCTCACCGTCCTGGAGAACCTCAAGCTTGCGAGCAGGCAGCAAACGGGCGAGCGGTTCTTCACCGCGCTAGTCCACCCGCTGTGGCGCGCGCGCGAGGAGAGCATCGAGCGGCTGGCGGACGAAATGCTGGCCAGGTTCCAGCTGGATAGGATGCGCGACGAATTCGCCGGGACGCTCTCCGGCGGCCAGCGCAAGCTGCTGGAACTGGCCCGGGCACTCATGGTCCGGCCAGCCATGATCATGCTTGACGAGCCGACGGCGGGGGTCAACCCGGCGCTGACTCAGTCGCTGCTGCGGCACATCCAGCAACTGCGCGACGAGGGCATGACGATCTTGTTCGTGGAACACGACATGGACGTCGTGATGGGGATCAGCGACTGGGTGGTGTGCATGGCCGAGGGACGCGTCATCGCCGAAGGCCCGGCCACCAGCATCAGGTCGAACCACGCGGTCATCGACGCCTATCTCGGCGCCCATCATGGCCGCCGCGCGGGAGACGAAGAGCTGAGATGAACGTCTCCTCCCCGTCCGATGGCGGCCCGCTGCTGGCGGCGCAGGACATCGTGGCCGGCTACCTGCCCGAGGTAAACATACTCAACCGGTGCACGCTGACGCTGGCCAGCGGTGAACTGGTCGGCGTCATAGGCCCGAACGGGGCAGGCAAGTCCACGCTGCTCAAGGCCATGTTCGGGCTGCTGCAGGTGCGCAGCGGAACGGTGTATCTGCATGGCGACACGATCACGAACCTGTCCGCCCACGCGCTGGTGTCACTGGGCGTGGGGTACGTGCCGCAGGCCCGGAACGTGTTCGGCGCGCTCACCGTCGAGGAGAACCTTGAGATGGGCACGTACCTGCGGCCGCGGCGCTACGCCGAGCGCTTCGCCGACGTGGCCGGGCTCTTTCCCCTGCTCGCGAAGCGGCGCAGACAGAAAGCGGGGTCGCTGTCCGGTGGCGAGCGGCAGATGCTGGCGATGGGCCGGGCGCTGATGATGGACCCCTCGGTGCTTCTGCTCGACGAGCCGTCGGCCGGGCTCTCGCCCCGCATCCAGGATGAGGTTTTCGACCGGATCCGCCAGGTCAACGAGGCTGGCGTGTCGATCGTCATGGTCGAGCAGAATGCCCGGCGATGCCTGCAGATCGCCGACCGTGGCTATGTCCTGGACCAAGGCCGGAATGCCTACACCGGGACCGGCCGGGAACTCCTCGACGACCCGAAGGTGATCGAGTGCTACCTGGGCACGCTGGCCAGGGTGGAATGACGGGCTGCCCTTCCTTCCCCGGATCAGCTCGCTGCGGCCAGCGTGAACAGCATCACGAGACCGGCTTCGACTGGACCGTCTTCACCGACTGCAGCTTGCCGGACTTGTCATAGCTGTAGATCTCGATCGTCGCCTCACCTGGCTCGCCAGCGGCGATGAAGTTCAGCGGACCGCTGACGCCCTGGTAGTCGATGTTTGTCCCGGCGGCGATGAGCTCCTTGCACGCCGCGAACGTCGAGCACTTGGTGCCATCCCTGGTGATTCCGACCATGGCGTTCTTGAAGACCGCCGGGTTGTTGGTCTTCGCCTGCTCCGCCGCCAGCGCGATGACGGTCATGCAGTCGTACGCCTGAGGTGCGTACTGCAGCTCCTTCAGGCCCGGGTCGAACTGCTTGAGAGCCGCAGTGAACTGTGCGTTCTCCGCGGACGCCGGCGCAGTGCCCTTCATCCCGGCCAGCACCGACGGGTTCTTCGGGTCAACGAGCTTCGGAAGTTCCTCGCTGCGCAGTCCATCTGCCCCGTACACACCGACCTTGGCCGGGCCGTACCCCGCCTCGATCAGGCCCTTGAGAATCTGCTTGCCCTCCTCGAACGAGATGACCACCACGGCGTCCGGCCTCGCATTGGCGACCTTCTGGACTACGGCGCCGAAGTTGGTGGAATTCGGGTCATAAACGTTGCTGAGCGCGACGGTGGCGCCAGCCTCCCGCAGCGACTTGGCTGTCGCGTCCGCGAGGCCCTTGCCGTAGTCGTCCGCCCGGGCCACGACCGCGACCTTGGAATACCCGTCCGAGACGACGGTATCGGCCAGCACGGGACCCTGCAGTGCGTCGCTCGGCGCCGTGCGGAAGTAGTAACCCCTGTCCTGGTAATTCGTGAATGTCGGGGCCGTGTTCGAGGCAGAGCACTCCACGACCTTCGCGCCGGTGATCTTGTCGATGATCGACACGGTCATACCGGATGCGGCCGCGCCGACGACCGCCTGCACGCCACCCGCCAGCACCCGGTCAGCCGACTGCTGCGCCACGGCCTGGTCACCTGCCTCGTCACCGGCCACCGGGTCCGGGAGCCGCTTGCCAAGCACACCACCGTCGGCGTTGATCTGCTTGATAGCGAACTTCAGGCCCTGGATCTGCGGCGGGCCAAGAAACGCGAGCTGACCGGTTTCCGGCAGCACGTATCCCACCTTCAGAGTGCCGTCACCGATAAGTTTGGGTGCGCCGCCGCCCCCGGCTTCGCCACCGCCTGCTTCGCCTCCGCCACCGCAGGCCGCCGCCAGCACACCTAGGGCGGCAAGCGCGGCTGCGGAGCCCGGCCTCTTGGTAGTAAACATGTCCGTCTCGTCCTATGCTCGGTTCCCGACCGGACCGGTTATCAGCCGGTTGCTTGCTCGCCGCTGAACCGCTGGTGCAGCTCATCGGTATGGGGGGCCAGAGGATCGTCGGTACGCACCACCCGGAACCGGCAGGCGTCGTCCCCCAGCGACATCAGCGAGGTGCGCTCGGCGCGCAGCCCGCTGACTGCGAGGTCCACGCCCGCATCCAGTTGGCGTCCCAGGTGCACACCACGGTGGTGAGCAGCGTGTTGCCGTGGCGGCGAAGAAGTCCCGGAAGAAGCAGCGCTCGGCCCGCATCTCGAAGGTATCGGCGTCCTGGCGGTCGAAGGCGATCCGGTCTCCTCCATGCTCCTCTCCTCCTCGAAGGCCCTGGGGTCAGTGCCCGATCACGGGCATGCCGGTAGCCCAGCAACCTGAGCGCTCCAATGAAGGCGACCTGCCACCCTGGTAATGGGCATTCCAAGGTGCGCTCCTTTCGGAGGCGACATGCTGGCGAGGTCCAGGACCGGCGCCTGTACCACAACAGCGGCACATGCTTTCCTTCCAGCACCTCGTAGAGGGGCAGTGGAATCGGTATGGAGATCCGATGGTTCTCATGCCGGTGCGCGGCGTCACCCAGTTGTAACTGGGCTGACGGCGAGCAAAACAGGACCTGCGGACTCTGCCAGGGATCCTCGTAATCTACCCGCTCGGCAGCGGCACAGCACCGGCCTGTACTGCGACTACGCCCCTCATGCCGGGGATGGAGCACGAGCTGATGATGCCCACTGGCCAGGGCCAGTGGGCGTGCCGGTGGCGCATTTCGTGGGTGACCACGGCCGGTTGCGGGCGGTCGTGCGCGCACCTGATGGCTCGCTGTGGTGCACGACAAGCAACCGGGATGGCCGCGGGAACGCCAGCCAGGACGACGACAAGATCCTGGTGATCTCGCCCGCTTATCTCCTGGAGCCCTATATCCCACTGACGCCTTTGCTGGGTGAGAGCGGACATGCCTGGCTCCTTCTAGGCGGACGCGTGACTTCCCTTTCTCGAGGTCCGGCTGCATGCAAGCGTTCATGACGCCTCTTACTGCCCCTCGTACGCCTTCTGAGCGCGGCGATGTCGAACTTGGTCATCGCGAGCATCGCCTCGGTGGCCCGCTTCGCTTTCTCCGGGTCCGGATCGCTGATCATGTCGATGAGCACAATGGGGATGACTTGCCAGGACAGCCCGTACTTGTCCTTCAGCCAGCCACAGACCATTTCCCGCCCACCCTCGGAGAGCTTGCGCCAGTAGTAATCCACCTCGCCCGGCAGGCCGCCCTGGCACCACCACCTTGGCCGGCCAGGGATCCGGGGTCTAGTGGCCGAGCGGCATCAGCCGCCGCAGCAGCGGTGCTGCCGTCACTTTCCTGCGGACAGTTCATCAGGATTCACTACGGTCGGCAGGGAACGGACGCTCGGCACACACAACCTTGCGCGTAGCACCCTGCGTCGCCGATCACCCGAGTGCCCGGAGGATGGCCAGGTTCGCCGTGGTGATGCCGTCGACGCCCAGCCGGACCAGCTGGTTGAGACGTTGGCTGTCATTGACCGTCCACGCCAGGATCAGCTGCTTCTGCTCGTGCACCCAGGTGACCAGGCTCGCGTCCACCAGGCCCTGGAAGACCGACACACCGCTGATGGCCTTCTGGAGCGCGGGGTCCGACCTTAGCTGGTAGACCGCATCGGGTCCGGCCACGCTGAACAACAGCGCGACATCGGCCAGGCGGGTGTGCAGGTAGAGCAGGGCGTCCTGGTCGCGGCTGGAGATCATCACGCGCCGGGACTTGGCGCGCGGAGCCAGGAAGGCGATCAGGTCATCCAGGAATCTGCGGTCCGTCTGCTTCAGGTCGAACTTGACGATGCCGGCGGCAGCCGCGTGGTCCCAGCCTTCTACCAGCGTCGGCCCTCGGAACAGCTGTTGGGCCAGCCACGGCCACCACTGGTCGCGGCCTGCCACGAGCTGGCCGCGCGCGGAGATCACGTCGATCTCGATAACATCGGCTCCGTAGTGCAGCGCCGTTGTCAGCGTTCCCAGGTTGTTGCCGGCATTGTGCGCGACCCCGAGAACTCGCGGGTAGTCCTGGGCAAGGGCGGGGTCTAGCTGGACCTTTTGGTAGTACTGGGTTGGGGGCGCTGCACCGGTGTAGCGCTGAACGAGGGGCCAGGCCACGATTACCGTGGTAACCAACGCAACCACCAGGACCCCGGCGATCGCCCATCGGAGACGACCTCCCCGCAACCGGGCCATCGCCCCTCCTAACGCGGCGCGATCCACGTCCGATCTTGTACGTACCGAACGTGACCGATGACTCTCCCGATCAGGGGGCCGGCGCGATCCGCCTCGGCGGTCGTGCCGAATACCGTCAGTGGCCCTTCCTCGACAGAGCACCGGATGAAATCGGCGTGATCTGGCAGTTCACCGGCGACCGCGCCCACTCAGAGGCCGCCGAGCAGCGGGCGCAGCGTGGGATCGCGGTATCGTTCTGGCTGCTAGCACCTTACGTCGCCGCCGAGTCGGTGCATGGCCGGCTCACTGGCCACCGGCCAGATCCCAGCGGCCTAGGTATTGTCCTTGCCGCCCTGAGCGGGGTCGTGATGCCGCTGCTCGGTCACGCGAAACACCGCCTCGGCGCGCGCTCGGCTCCACCGCGACCGCCGGGGAAGGCACGCAGAGCCTCCTCTATGCCGCGCTGGCGGCCGCGGTCTTGATCAGCCTGGCTGTCAACGCCGTACTGGGCTGGTGGTGGCTGGACTCATGCGCCGGTCTCACGGTCGCCTCGGCCGCTATCAGGGAGGGCCGCGACGCCTGGCACGGCAAAGGCTGCTGTTGATCCAGCCACAGCGACCGCGCATCGGGGGGCGTGAGCTGCGATCTGACCGCGGGCACTGCCTGCCCTGGCGCCGGGGCTTATGACGCGCGGACTGGGCGGGGTTAGGGCGGCGTATGCGGGATTAGATGCGTCTAATTATGAGATTAGAATTGGCTGCTGGGCAGGGTTAGCTGACTGATATGAACTCGGCACCGGTCGGGCGCAGGTTTTCCTGCTGTGACCTGGAGCGCTCGGAGGCGATGGAGAGGTATCTCCGGGCCATCTACCTGCTGACCTTCAGGGCGCCGCCCGTGTCGACGTCTGATGTGGCTGCCCTGCCCACGCCACGAACGTGATCCGGCGGCACCGGCTGATCGAGACGTTCCTGGTGCGGGCCGCGGGTATGCGCTGGGATGAGGTACACGCGGAGGCGGAGGCACTGCAGCACGCGGCCAGCGAGCTGCTGATCGACCGTATCGACTCGGTGCTGGGGCATCCGCGGCGTGATCCGCACGGTGACCCGATCCCGCCGCCGTCGGGTGATCATGTCGAGGACTGGTCTCCGGCGCTCGCGGATGCCCCGGAGGGTGCGCGCTTCCGGGTGGACCGCGTCAGCGACGAGGAAAGTGCCGCACTGCGGTATCTCGCCGGGCTGGGGATCGGGCCCGGGGTAATGCTGCGGGTGCTGGATCGGGAGCCGTTCGGTGGCCCGCTGTGGGTCGAGATCGGCGGCAGGCGCCGTGCGCTGGGAACTCAGCTGGCCTATCTCGTGCATGGCGTGGTCCTGCCGTGACCACCGCTGCCGAAGCCGGGACCCGCGGTCGTATCACACTGCAGGATGTGCGGGCCCGGGGCCGGATCCGGGCCGTGCTGAGCCTGCTGGGCCCGGCGTTCGTTGCCTCGGTCGCTTACGTCGATCCGGGTAACTTCGCGACGAACTTCGCCGCCGGCGCCGAGTACGGTTACGAGCTGGTGTGGGTCATCGTGATGGCCAACCTGATGGCCATCCTGGTCCAGTACCTCACCTCCAAGGCTGGGCTGTCGACCGGCCGCAGCCTGCCGGAGCTGTGCCGGGAGAGATACGGCCGCCGGGTGAATGTGATGTTGTGGCTGCAGGCCGAGGTCGTCGCGATGGCGACTGACCTCGCGGAGTTCGTCGGCGCCGCTGTCGGCCTGAACCTCATCTTCGGTATCCCCTTGTTCCCGGCGGGGCTGATCACCGCGGTGGTTGCCTTCGTGATCCTTGCTCTCGAGCAGCGTGGCTACCGCCGCTTCGAGTTGGCGATCATCGCGCTCCTGGCACTGGTCGGAATGGGTTTCGTCTACGTGTTCTTCGCCGTCGGCGGCCAGGACTACGGGCAGATCGCTGACGGTCTCGTGCCGCACCTGAGCGGCGCAGACTCCCTGAGCCTGACCGTCGGGATCATCGGGGCGACCGTCATGCCGCATGTGGTCTACCTGCACTCAGCACTGCAGAAGAGCCGGATCCAGGCCGCCGGCCGCCAGGAACGCCAGACCCTCCTGGCCTACAACAAGTGGGACTGCATCACCGGCCTCGGCATCGCCGGACTGGTCAACCTCTCCATGCTGTGCGTCGCCGCGGCGCTGTTTCACAAGCCAGGACTGACCGGCATCAGCGACCTCGGTCCCATCCACGCCCACCTCGGCACCCTGGTCGGCGGCGGCGCCGCGCTGGCCTTCGGAATAGCCCTGATGGCCTCGGGCCTGTCGTCTTCCAGCGTCGGCACCTACGCCGGCCAGGTGGTCATGGCCGGCTTCATGAACTGGCGCATCCCGCTGCTGGCCCGCCGCGCGCTGACGATGCTCCCCTCGCTGATCATCCTCGCGCTCGCCGTCAACACCAGCCAGGCCCTGGTCTACTCCCAGATTGTCCTGTCCTTCGGCATCCCGTTCGCCCTCATCCCGCTGCTGCTCATCACCCGGGACCGCGGCACGATGACCGACATGGCCAACCGCCGACGGGTGCCTTTTGACACCAGTGGCGCTCTCATGGGTGCCGTATGCGGTGCGGCCTTCCGGCAGCTTGCTTGCCGCTCCCCAGCCCTGCCCCGAACCACGCCTGCGAACTCAGATCAGGCCCCCGCGGCTGTCTCCTCGGGCCGGTTCCAGTACCCGGCCATGATGTTGATGATCAATGCCGCGGCTACCACCACGATGGGGGCGGCTCCGGCGCCCAGCATCCCGATCGTGGTCACCTGTGACCTGCCGGCATTGATCAGCGGGCCGGTCAGCCATCCGGCCGGCGTGGGGACATCTGCCCGTGCGGCACTGACGCCGATCACCAGCCCGAACGAGGCTTCCCCGGCCAGCCACGGCACCATCGCCCGGGCACCCGCAGCAATATCGCGGCGGCCGGCCCGAAGACTGATCACGGCTTCTCCTTTGTGCACTGGGCCCGCCTAGCGCGTGACCGTGGACGCGTGCACCACTGTGCGCGCTCGGGTAACGCTCAGCCTTGGAGGAAAGCTGGAGAACACCTGGAGACTAAGGCGCGGCCGTCCCAGGTGAGAGACTGGTGAACGCCGCGCCGTGACGTGCGGGTGCTGCTCGGCTCATACGCCCAAGGCCGGCGCAAGCGCGCCCGCACCCCCGGCGAACTCGACCTCGCCGAGGCCCGCATCGACGTCGTCCGCCTGGGCTGGGGCCGCCCGGATCCGACGTACCGGCAGATCTTCATATCCCGCTTCTTGCCCGACGCCACCCAGGAGCAGTGGCGCAGTTTCGACGAGCTTCAGCGGCGTTCGACATCACCGGAGAACGCGTGGCGGTTCGTCGGCGAATTCGCCAACATCGACGTCACGGACCTCGCGCCCAAGCTCACCGTGCCAACGCTGATCATGTGCTCCCGCCGGGAGCCCGACAACGCCTTTGAGCAGTCAAGAATGCTGGCCGCACTGATCCCCCACAGTCGCCTGGTCCCACTCATTCTGTCTGCCTCGGGAGCCGGTGCGCGTGCCCGTGGGACCGCTGCCTGCGTCCTGGCAGGTCCGGCAGGTTACGCGGCTTTCGATGCTGGCTTTCGTCAGGTGCCAGGATCGGTCATGGCCGCTCCACGCTCGACGGGCACCCGAAGTCCCGGGCGCGGTGTGATGGCTGTCCCTTAAAACGGATCAGGCCCACCCAGAATCGCCAGAGAGGATCCCACTTCAAGCAGTGCGTCGAGTTTAATGCCTGTGTGGTCACTCAGACCCCGGCTGCCGGTGGGCTGGAGGGGACGTTCCCCGCTGGCTCCCCTGGATGTCCGCGGGAAGCGCCGCCACCGCCGTCACCGCCCTTGCCCTCGGCACCGGACTCCAGCTGGACATCGCGTTCGTGTTCCTGGTGCTCGGGCTGTTGCTCTCCTACCTGGTGATCGTGACGCTCGGCGTGAGGCTCTGGCGCTCCTCCCGGGTACCGCGGTCGCCCGCAGGAGCAGGAGAGTCCGCTCTCGTGGCCTCGGACACGGCGGGAAATGGAGCTTGATCCGCTGGGGCGGCTTATCCGAGCTGGTGGCTGCCTCCACTGTCCCGGACGCTGGCTTCAACTAGGCGTCGCGCGCAAGTCAAGCGGTCTACCCAGCAGGCCGCGCAACCAGGTGCGGGCGTTCTCGCCGAGCTTGGGGACGAAGTACCCGCCCTCTTGCAGAATCAGTGTCGGCAAGCCGAGGCTGGCCACCCGCCGGCCGACCTCGTGGTAGACGTCGGTGCTCAGAGCAAAATCAGCGATCGGGTCCTGGCCGTAGGTATCGAAGCCGAGTGAGACGACAAGCACAGCGGCGGCGTGCTCGGCGATGCGCTCAAGTGCAGTTTCCAGCGCCGTAAGATATCGGTCGTTCGTGCACCCGGCCGGGAGTGGCAAGTTGAGGGTGAAGCCCTCGCCTGGGCCCGCACCGTGTTCGTCAGCCCAGCCGGCGAAGTAGGGGAAGGCCCGGTCCGGGTCGGCGTGCAACGACACGTACAGGACGTCAGCCCGGTGGTAGAAGATCTGCTGTGTGCCGTTGCCGTGGTGGTAATCCACGTCAAGCACCGCGACCCTGCCGACCCGATTGGCCAGATAGGCGCTGGCGGCAGCGGAGTAGTTGAACAGGCCGTAGCCGCCAAACGCCGACCGGGGGCAGTGGTGTCCGGGTGGCCGCGCCAGACCGTAGACGGCCGCGTCCCCGGCCAGCAGCAGGTCGGCGGCCGTCAGTGCGACGTCAACGGCAGCGCGCGCAGCCCGATAGCTGCCTGCCACTAGAGGGGTCATCGTCTCCCAGCACCAGTAGCCAATGCGCCCGATCGCTGCCGACGGCTCGGGCGCCTCCCCCATACCTTCCCGCATCGCTGGATGCAGGACCGTATCCGGCATGAACTGCGGCGGCATGGAGCCGCCTCCGCCGCCGTGCATCCGCCACAAGCCCCACGCCTCATCGAGGAAGCGGACCAGGCCTTCGTGATGGACCGCGGTCACCGGCCCAACACCGTGGTCGGTGGCATCGGCGACGCTAAAGTTGTCGTCGGTGAGCAGCGCGGCACGGATCGACTCGGCCCGCGCCGGCACCTCGTACATAGGCATCGCAATGCCGTATTGGACTTCGGTCACGGGGTCATGCAAGACGTGGCTGGGGTCGTAGACGACACGCATTTCCGATCTCCGTTCTTGGGCCTGGGTTGGTGGGCTGCGCGACGCTAGGATCGTACGGGCCTTACAACCGGTCAGGATGGCCTATCTCATCAGGGAGGCTGGGATGGCGGATATGACGGCAGCTCCCACCGGCGGCCGGGCTCTGTTCGTCCGGCAGTCGTCCGGGCTGGTCCGCGAGGTTAGCGTCCGGAACGCCCTTTTCTACAACACCGCGGCGTTCATCGGCATAACGGTGGCGTGGGCGCCAGTGTTCTACACACTCGCCTTCGTGCCGATCGGGAAGAAGTTCGGGCTCACCAGCTACGGCTGGACGGCCATCCTCGTCGGGATCTGCTGTGTTTTCCTCGGCCTCATTTTCGCTTCGCTCGCGACCGTGATGCCGCGGTCCGGGGGCGACTACGTCTTCACCAGCCGACTGATTCCCAAAGCCGGGCCCTTCCTCGCCTGGGTCGAGTCATTTACGCTGGTCTTTGCCTCACTCGCGGTCATCGCCTTCGAGATACCGATTGTGCTGCACAACACCCAGATCAGCGGCGACATCATCGGGATCGGCACCGGGGTGGGCTTCTTCAAACGGGCGAACGGCTGGTTTACCTCAGGCGGGAGCGTCACCGGCTGGCCCGGAATGATCGCCGCGCTCGTAGTGATCGCCCTGATCCTGCTGGTGGTGGTCCAGCCGACCCGCCGGTTCCACCGCATCGTCACTGGCCTCGGGGCGTTCGGCCTGCTGTCGTGGATCGTCATGTGGGTTGCCGGGCTGCTGTTCGTCCACCGCGCCAGCTTCGAAGCGAACCTGCCGAAGTACACCGGCATGACCGCGGCGGCGCTGCAGAAGGCCGCGGTCACTGGCGGCGTCGTAGGGCACGGCTTCAACTGGAGCACGACTGTCCTGCCATTCCTGATGAGCGTGATCCTCTTCCAGTACATCGGATTCCAGTACTCCGCGTACATCGCGGGGGAGGTCAGGGGGAACATCAAGCGCGGCATACTGATCGGCGTGCTGGGCGCGCTGTTCTTCGCCGTGGTCATGAACTCGCTCTACGTGGACACCCTCAGCAATCGCCTGGGCACGACGAACATGCTGGGCTGGGGCATCAATTACTGGTCCGGCCTGAAGACGCCTCTCGGGCAGGCGACGGCACTGCCGCTCGCCTCTGCCATTTCCCATCCCGGGCTGTGGCCGATCTGGCTGTTCGTCAGCGTCGCTGCCACGCTCTGGCCGTTCCTGCTCTGCCCGGTTTATATCAGCCTGATCAGCCGGATCTCGCTGGCGTGGAGCATGGACCGGCAGGTGCCCAAGTGGTTCGGCGAGGTCAACGAGCGGCTGCGCGCTCCGCTGAACGCGATCCTCACCGCCGTCAGCGTCTGCGTGGTTCTCGCGATCCTGCAGAACTTCGCATTGCTGCCGAAGTCCATCGCACCGCCCGACGGAAAGCTGAATCTGGTGTCCACGATCTGGTTCAGCATCCTGATGGCGCTGCTGAGCTGGTGCATGCCGGGCGTGAACGCAATCGTGTCCCGGTTCTCACGGCCTGACCTGGTCCGCAACGCGCCATGGCGGAACGCGCTGTGGGCGTTCGGATTGATATGGCTGGCCTTTGCCGTGTTTACCTACTGGTTCGCGGGCATCAAGCCGATCTCCGATGCGGTCAGCGCCGCCCTCACGCCAGGCAAGGGCGGGGTGCTGTCCTACTTCAACAACACCGGGATCACCCTGACCATCGCCCTGTACGTGGTCGCCGTGATCATCTACATCATCGTGGCCATAAAGAACCGGGCCTCCGGCGTCCAGACGTCTCTGCTGTACAAGGAACTCCCACCTGATTAGCCATGCGGCCAGCGTTCGGGTGGTCCGGCGCTTTCCCGCAACCCGTAGGCTGGGCAGATGCCGCTGTTGAAACGGGCGTCGAAACGCCGTGGCACCCGCCTGTATGTCGTGTCGGACTTCCACGCCTCTGACCCAGCCTGGCGGAAGCTGCTCAACGCCGTGCAGATGAACATTTACAAGGCGGACGCGGTCCTTTACGCGGGCGATCTCACCGGCAAGGCGATGGTCCCGATCATCGCGGTCAGCGACCGCTATGAGGCCACCCTGCTGGGGCAGCGCCGCGTAGCCAGGACCGAGGACGAGCTCGCGGCACTGGAGCGTGACGTCGCCAGCCTCGGTTACTACGCCTTCCGGACGACCAAGGAAGAGGTGGATGCCCTGGGCGGCGACCAGGCCAAGCTCGACGCGCTGTTCAGCAAGGAAATCCGGGCCCGCGTCAAACAGTGGCTTGACCTAGCGGCGGAGCGGCTGGACGGCACGGGGGTCCCGCTCGTCCTCATCCCCGGCAACGACGACCCGTACGACATCGACGAGTCGCTCGCGGCCAGCCAATACTGCACGAACGCCGACGGCACGGTCGTGGACATCCCAGGTGACCTGCAGGTCATCGGGCTGGGAAAATCCAGCCCAACACCATGGCAAACGCCGCGGGAGGTCTCCGAAGATGCCTTCCGCGAGGAGATCTACTCCCTCGCTGACCAGGCCAAAGATCCCAAGCGGACGATCTTCCTGATCCACTGCCCGCCCTACGGGTCGGGCCTGGACACCGCGCCGGTCCTCGACCAGAACCTGAGACTCCAGGCCTCGGCAGGTGACCTGATGCGGGGCCCGGTCGGCTCGAGAGGCGTGCTGGAGGCAGTAAAGCAGGTGCGGCCGCTGCTCAGCCTGCACGGCCACATTCACGAGTCCGGCGGAGAGAAAAAGATCGGCCCGACGCTGTGCGTCAACCCGGGCAGCGAGGCAGGATCGGGAATCGTCCGCGGGTACCTGATTGACGTGGGCAGCGACGGCATCGAACGATCGTTTCGGGTGGAGGGCTGAGCGTGACCGGTTCCAGGCCGGCCGCCCTGGAGGAGGCCGTTGGCATCTGCGAGGCCGCGGCCGACGAGGGCATCACCGTCAGGCTGGCCGGCGGTCTGGCGATTCAGTACCTAACGCCCGAGTTCCCGCCGCGCAGTGGCGATCATCAGGATCTCGACCTGGCGACCTCGTCAAGCGATCGTCGGCAGCTGACCCGGTTCCTGGCCGACCACGGATATGTCGGCGACAAGAACTTCAATGCGCTCTACGGCCATAAGCAGCTGTACTTCCAGTCGGCGGAGACCGGGCGGTCTCTGGACGTGCTGATCGACCGGCTGCACATGTGCCACACCGTCGAGTTCAAGGATCGGCTCAAGCGGATGCCGGTAACCCTCGACCTGTCCGATCTGTTGCTCACCAAGCTCCAGATCGTCGAGTTGAACGAGAAGGACGCACAGGACGTGCTGTACCTGTGTTCGGCCTACCCGGTCCGGGAAGGTGACGAGCCGGGCACGATCGGCCTCGACCGGATCCGCCCGATCGTCGGGAACGACTGGGGGTGGTGGCGGACCGTTACCCTGAACCTAGACCACATCACCGCCCTGGCCAGCGGTAATGGCCAGAGGCTGGTTCCCGCGGGCGGGAAGTATCACGCCGTCGAGCAACTCGCTTTGCTTAGCAAAGCTATCGAGACCGCTCCGAAGAGCTTGCGCTGGAAGGCCAGGGCGAAGGTGGGCGAGCGGGTCCGTTGGTACGAAATACCCGAGGAGACCGCGCATCACTAGCCGCCTTCCGCGAATTGACGCGTCCTATAGCGTGCGCTCCGATCCGCCCGGGTCCGGGCCGGTTGCGGTACTTCCGTGCTGTACTCCCCGGCCGTGCGCAGGAGTCCCGGAATGTTCCGGGTGCCCGGGCCGTGTCCTCTGGCAATCCGCGCATCCCGCGCTCCGCCAAGCAGATGCAGCCGCAGCACCCGCCATATCGTCACAGACAAGTCCGCGGCGATCTAAGCCCGGGAACTGGGCTCTGACCTGGGAAAACGAGTGGAGCTATGGGGATTCGAACCCCAGATCTCTTGCATGCCATGAAGCCCGCACCCAGTTCGCCACCTGCGCTAACGTGGCGTGACCAGCCAAAACAGCGACCCAGAGCAACGCAGAGCGATGCGGAGCAACGCCCGCCAACGCCAATCTGCTACCCAGACCGCTACCTAGGACACGCCCGCTCAGCACTGCCCTGGCACCAGCCGCGCCGCGCCCTGCAGCCTTGCAATGCAAGCGTAGCGGGCCCTGAACAAGCACGACTCTGCCCGTGTCAAGAAAGCCAGCACGCCGAGCGGACTCCCGGTGCGACAGCCTGCCGTGCGGCCCACCCGCGCCGTGCTGGCAGATCCGGAACGTCCGACTCTGGCTCCCCTGTGTGTCAAGAGGGGTTATTCCCGGCCTGGATAGTGTGCCCGGTCCTCGCCGTCGTCAAGCAGTCTGCGCTTGATGACGTCTGCGGTCCGGCGCCGGCGGAGAGTGCCGGGAGTGACCAGGAGAATGGGCTGGTCTTGCTGGCGTAGGGTCGTGGGTGGCGGGTCCGGGGAGTGACTTCTCCGAAGTGCCGGCGCTGGGGGCAAGCCGGCCGCGCTGGAGCCAGTAGCCGCCCCCGGGTGTCCTCCCGGGTCCGTTGCCGCGCGCCGGGCGTCGGTGATCATCTGGTGGCAGGCGATGCCGGCAGCCGGCGTTTGAGGGCGCGCATCGCTTCGCGGGGTGTCTTCCCGGCGGCGGGTTTGCGTCGTAGCAGGCGCGGCCCTCGACGGGGTTGCGGAGCCGGCCGGCGGCCATGATGTGCAGCACCCGGCTGGCCTGCCGGTTCCCGGCCCCGGCAGCCGGTGCCGGACCTGGTCCCCGGAGGAGGCGCCGGCCGGCGCGGTGCCATCCCAGGAGGCGAAGTGCGCCTTGGCGGGGAACCGGGTCACCTCACCGGCCCCGGCCAGCAGCCGGGCAGCGCCGGGGTGATCGGCGCTACACCGCCGAGGCCTGGCCATGCATGCTGAGCGAGCGTGGGGTCATCTGCTGTCAAGGGCATCAGGATCTGCCTAGGGACGGTCATGAGAACAGTTCTCATGGCCGCCAGCGGGCAGCTATCTGGCCGTCTGCGGGCAGTTCCTCGTGGCCGTCGTCAATCTGTTCGCGGCAACTGTTAGCACAGCCCCTCAACCGTATCGAAACATGACAGCATGATCAGGGATGACGAAGATCATCCACGTAATGCCCGATGTCACGATGTTTGGGTGGGGGGTTACGGTGGGTAGCGTGACGTGCCGGGGGTTTGCGTACGGGTAATTCACGGCGGGGGTTCTTCCGGTGGGAGAGCGCATGACCACGGGCGATGCACTCGATCGGAGCCGGGGCTCGTTTGGCCGGCATGCCTGGGCGGACGCCTTTTCCGGATTGTCTGCCGCGGATCATGAGGCGCCGCTTTCGCCTGAGGATCTTGAACGGCTTGCGCTGGCCGCTTACCTGGCCGGCAGGGACGACGACAGTGCCGGCATCTGGGCGCGCGCGTATCACGAGCGGCTGCACCTTGCTGATGCGCCGCGGGCCGCCCGGTGCGCGTTCTGGCCGGGATTCACACTTCTGCACCGGGGCGAGTTCGCCCGCGGCGGCGGCTGGCTCGCCCGGGCCCGGCGGCTGCTTGACGACGACCATCTGGACTGCGTCGAGCAGGGGTACCTGCTTTTGCCGGCCGCACTGCAGAGCATGGCAGGCGGCGATGCCGCGACCGCGTGCGCCACCTTCGGCCGGGCCGCCGAGATCGGCGGGCGTTTCCGTGACCCGGACCTGGAGACCCTGGCCGGGCTCGGCCGGGGTCAGGCCCTGATCCGGCTGGCAGAGACGGCCGAGGGTGTCGCATTGCTCGACGAGGTCATGGTCGCGGTCACCGCCGGCGAGGTATCCGCGATGGTTGCCGGGATCGCCTACTGCGGTGTGATCGCGGCGTGCCAGGAGATCTTCGATTTGCGCCGGGCACATGAGTGGACCGCGGCCCTGACGCGCTGGTGTGACTCTCAGCCGGATCTGGTGCCCTTCCGCGGTCAGTGTCTGGTGCATCGCGCCGAGATCATGCAACTCCACGGCGCGTGGCCAGATGCCATGGACGAAGTGCGGCAGGCCCGCGACGCCGCGCCGAGTCGGTGGCGTGCATCGGCTACGCCGATAGAGGGCATCACGCTGAGTGATGGCCGATGTCCAGGGAGAACGCGCGCAATGCCGCCGCTATGAGCGGCTCCGGAGTCGGACCCGGACGGACTGCGGGCGTGCAGATCGGGTGAATCTGCTGCGCTGGCCCGGCTGGGTCCCCGGTCTGCTAGCGGGGCGGCCGTGGCCGGACAAAGCCACCTAGCATCTTCCCGACTTCAATCGTGCCCGTGCCCGTTGTAACGACCGGATCGTCCGCGGCGAAGGCCCGCAACTCCTCTTCATCGTCAGCCTCCACGACGCCAAGACCCCAGGAGCCGCTAGCGTCGAGCACGGGACCGAAGATCACCATCTGGCCTGACTCAACCCAGGGCCGCCAGTGCTCGGCGTGGCGCGCCATGATCTCGCGCTCCTCGTCGCTCATGTCTAGCGCGAACGTCGGACGGGGCGCCTTGAGCCGGAATACGAAAGTGCTCATGAGCCTGGACGGCAGGTCTGTGGGGTTACGCTCGCGATGCATACAGATCAGGTATTCCGGCGCTGTCTGGCAGACTGCGATCTCATGGCCGACGCCTATGAGATGCTCGCCGCCGACTACGACTGGCTGTTCGGCGACGACGCGCTTGCTGACGGAGGCGCGATCAACCAGCCCGCGGCGGCACGCCTGCTGCAGCGGATCAGCCGCACAAGCGCGGTGCTGGACGCGGCCTGCGGCACGGGCATCGACGCGGCAGTGCTCGCGCGCCGGGGCTTCACCGTGTGGGCGGCCGACGCAAGCGACGCGATGGCCGGGGGCGCGGCGGCCCGGTTCCGGCGAGAGCGGCTGGCGATCCCGCTGTTGCGCAGTAGGTGGCCGGATCTTCCCGCGGCCACCGGCGAACGGTTTGACGTGGTGCTGTGCACCGGGAATGCACTGGTGCACGCCGCCGGCCGCGACGCCATGGTTGAGGCGCTGACCGGGCTACGGCGGATGGCCCGTCCCGGGGGATACGTGGTGGTTGATTCCCGTAACTGGGAGAAACTCCATGCCGAGCGGCAGATCGTCCAGGTTGCCGACCGGGTGGTGACCCGCGGGGGGCGGCGATGCCTGGTGCTCTATGCCTGGGAGGTGCCGGATCGCCTCGGCGACGAGCACATCGCCCATCTGGTGTTCGTCTTCGAGACCGGCGGCCAGATTGAGCCGCACGAGCATGTGATCACGTTCCGTCCCTTCACGATCAGCGAACTGCGCGCACGGCTTGAACTCGCGGGATTGAGGGAAGTCGACACCGACTTCGACGCTTCCCGTGACCGCTACACCGTGGTCACAGTAACGACCTAAGCGGGGCGTCTAAGCCTCAATCCACCGCGAGGCTATGAGTGATCATTTTCGGGAGGTGCGCCTTAACATCGCGATCTTGCAGTTCTCGCGGGCATGGGCGTCTTGCCGCTTACTGTTCTGCGGCTTGTCCGGGAATCTGGCCGGGGATCGCGGTGGCGTGATGCCGGGTGGCGCTGTTCTGTGGGGTGCAGTGATCGTGTCCGGGCTGGTCAGGCCGCCCGGGCCTGCGGCGGGCCGCAGGCTGCCTCGAACAGGTTTCGCCATTCAGTCTCACGGTGCCAGTATTCGGGCAGGTGCAGGATCAGGTGGCCGCGGCCGCGCCGGGCGGCGCGGGCAGCGACGTCGATCAGGTCGCGGCGGATCGTCGCGCTGCGGTGGCCCTGCTGCGCGAGGACCCGGGTGGTCCGCGCCTTGATCAGCGGGCCGTGGGAGCCGCGACGATCAGCGTCCTGACGGCGCTGGCACGGACCGCGCCCGTGCTGGTCGCGATCGATGATCTGCACTGGCTCGACCGCTCGATCGCGCGGGTGCTCGCGTTCGCCGCCCGGCGGCTCGGGCGGCTGCCGGTCGGCCTGCTCGCCTGCGAGCGCATCGGGGCCGACCGCAAGCCAGGGCTGGAGATCGAGCAGGCGCTGACCGAGGGTCAGGTGGCGCGCGTCGTGCTGAGGCCTCTCGGCACGGCCGCGCTGCACGAGGTCGTCAAGTTTAGGCTGGGACGCCCGCTCACCCGGCGGGCGCTCGGCCGGATCGGGCAGGCGGCGGGAGGTAATCCGTTCTTCGCGGTCGAGATCGCTCGCTCGCTGCCCGATGACCACGACGCCGGGCAGGCCGTTCTGCCGCTTCCCGACAGCCTGCGCGCGCTCATCGGCGCCCGGGTGGCGGCGCTGCCGGAGCGGGCGCGGCACGCGCTGCTCCCGGCGGCCGCACTCCGCTCGCCCACCGTCGAGCTGGTGACAGCCGGGATGGACGGGCCGCGGGACGGGTCGCGGCAGGCACTCGAGCAGGCCGCGGCCGCGGGGATCATCGAGGTGGACGAGCCACGCGTTCGCTTCACCCATCCCCTGTTCGCGGCGGTGGTGTACTCCTCAGCAGGCCACCGTGAGCGGCGCCAGGCACACCGCCGCCTGGCAGCGGTGCTTGACGATGCCGAAGAGCGGGCCTGGCACCTCGCGCTCGCTGCGAACGGTGCCGACGCGGACCTGGCGAATACGCTCGATGCCGCGGCCGAGCACGCCCGCGCCAGGGGCGCACCGGACGCCGCGTTCGAGCTGACCGAGCAGGCGCTGCGGCTGACGCCTCCCGGCCGGGTTGCGGAGGTGCAGCGGCGCAGGGTTCAGGCGGCCGAGTACCACTACCACGCCGGTGAGCCGCGCCGCGCCCGCGAGCTGCTCGACACCGTCCTGAACCAGGTTTCCTCGGGCTGGGTGCGCGCCAACGCGTTCCGCCTGCTAGGGGAGATCCTTTATCACGAGCAGAGCTTCCCCGAAGCGGTCCGGCTGTTCGAGCAGGCCCTCGAGCACGGCAGCGGTGACGCCTCCCTGGTAGCGATGCTCGAGCTGCACCTCACCTACGCGATAAACGCGGCCGGTAACTTCACCGGCTCCGAGCCGCACGCTCGGCGGGCGCTGACGCTGAGCGAGCAGGTCGGCGACGAGTCGCGCCTGGCCGAGGCGATCGCGGTGTCCGTCATGAGACCGGCCACTTGCTGGGACGGGGCCTCGACGAAGCCGCGCTTGACCGTGCGCTCGCACTGGAGGACCAGCAACGGCAGACCAGCATGGAGATGCGCCCGCGCCTGATCGCGGGGCTTCTGATGCTGTACGAGGACCGCGCGGAACGCGCGTGCCAGCTGCTCGCGGGCCTGCGGCAGCGAACACTCGACCGCGGCGAGGAGAGCGATCTCGCCTACGTCGCCAGCTGCCTCGCCTGGGCGGAGGGCTGGCGCGGCCGGCTTGACGTCGCCGTGGCCTACGCGGACGAGGCGGTGGAGTACGCGTCCTGCACGGGGATGGAGTCGGTGCGCTGCACCGCGCTGGCGCTCGGGTCCGTTCCGGTCGCGTATGCCGGTGAAGCCCAGGCAGCGCGGAGCATGGCCGAGGAGGCTCTCCGGCTCGCCGCCGCGACGGGCTACGGGATCGGGGCCATCTGGGCGAGATGGGCGCTCGCGGTGCTGGCGCTCTCGCTCCGCGAGCCCGCGGACGCCCTCACCGCGCTGGCGCCGCTGCTCGCGGAGGTCGAACGGGAGGGCGTGGCTGAGCCGGTCCGGGTGATGTTCCTCGCGGACGGGATCGAGGCGCTCGCGGCGCTCGGCCAGCTCGACCGGGCGGAACGGCTGACCGCCATGTTCGAGCAGGCGGGGACGCGGCTGCAGCGAGGGTGGGCGCTCGCCCAGGCGGACCGCTGCCGCGCGCTGCTGCTAGCAGCCCGCGGTGACCTCGCCGCCGCCGCGGCGGCGGCCGCCAGCGCGATGCGCCGCGCCGAGCGGCTCGAGCTGCGGCTGGAACTCGCGCGCACGCTCCTGGTCGCCGGCGAGATCGAGCGCCGCGGCAGAAAGAAGCGATCAACCTGCGAGCTGCTTGCGCGAACCGCTGAGATCTTCGAGTCCGCCGGCGCCAGCCCTGTGGGCGCAGCGCACGCGCGCCGAGCTTGACCGCGCCGCCGGGCGGCGAACGGGCGGCGACCTGACCGAATCGGAAAAGCTCGTTGCTGACCTCGCCGCCTCCGGGCTGACGAACCGGCAGGTCGCCGCGCAGCTGTTCATGAGCCCGAAGACGGTCGAGGCGAATCTCGCCCGCGTCTACAGTAAGCTCGGCATCCGCTCCCGGGCGGAGCTTGGCGCCGCCTGGCGGGGGCAGAACCTGCGCCCTGGCAGCCCGGGGAATTCCCGGGAGGCGGAGCCCGCCGCGCATACATAGGGAATCACCCGATTCAATCCCTCGTCAGTGCGGCGTACTGTCTGGTCCTATGCCGCCGGCTACGGCGACTTCACCGGCCTGATGCTGCTCGCCGACGGCGTCGTCCTGCTTGCCGCCTGGCTGGTCTGGACCGGACATGTGACGGCGGCGAAACTGGGACCTGACCGCACCTGAGCGCGCGAGCGGAGCATTCATCCTGCCGTACTGGATCCGCGGCGGCTGTGCCGCGGTGCTGGCCGGCTTCGACCCGGCGACGTATCTCGATGAGCTCGCCAGATACCGGGCTACCGAGATCAACCTGGTGCCTACCATGCTCGGGATGCTCGTCCACTCCAGCGCCGCCGAGCGCGCCGACGTCTCCAGCCTGCGCACCGCGATCTACGGGGCCAGCCCGATGCCCGGGCCCCTGCTCGAGCAGGTACTCGACCTGTGGGGGCACAGGCTTGTGGAGTATTACGGCCAGACCGAGGCACCTCTGGCGATCACCGTGCTGGACGCCGATGACCATCGCGACCCGTCGCTGCTCGGCTCGTGCGGGCACCCCTCGGTCGATGCCGAGGTAGCCGTCACCAGCGAAGAAGGCACCCAACTACCCGCCGGCGAGGTAGGCGAACTGCGGGTCCGCGCGCCCTTCGGGATGTCTCGCTACGCGGACGCGCCGGACATCACCGTGGAGACGATCACTGCGGACGGGTGGATCCGCACCCGCGATCTGGCCCGCATCGACGACCGCGGCTACCCTGGTCGACCGGACATCCGACATGATCATCACCGGCGGCTACAACGTCTACCCGAGGGAGGTCGAGGAGGCACTGCTAGCGCACCCGGCGGTTGCCGGCGCCGCCGTCGTCGGCGCCCCCGACGACACCTGGGTCGAATCCGTCACCGCGTTCGTCACGCTTCGGCCCGGCGCCAGCGCCAGCGAGGACGAGCTTCGGCAGGCCGTCCGCGCCCAGCTGGCCGGCTACAAGGTCCCGAAGACCGTGCAGGTGATCGACGCGATCCCGATGTCCCCGGTCGGCAAGGTGCTCCGCCGCGCGCTGCGCGAGCCACTGTGGAACCGGCAGTAACAGCCCGCGTGTTTCTGGCAGGTCTGCTGCGCGATCGCCTGGCGCCAGGGTCAGGCCCGGTGCTGGGGGCCCTCGGCCCGCCGCTTGATCCCGCGCAGCAGGTTGCGCGCGGTGATGACCTCGCCCCAGATCAGCACGACCGGCACCGCGACGAGCCGGAATGGCCATGGCCCGCAGGTCAGCCGCATCCGGCGGACCAGCCGGGTCGTGCCTGGTTCTGGCTCGGTCAGCAGGTAGCTGTCGGTGATCTGGCCGTAGATGCCCAGGCAGGCAGGATGCGCGGCAGGTGCGTGTCGCTGAACAAGACGAAGGCCCTGCGCGGCTCGACGTGCCGTACCTCGTAGTAGGCCGTGCCCGGCGGCCCGTCGGCGGTGCCTGCGCGCGGGCCTCCTGCTCGATCAGGGCAATCTCGACGAGGCACGGGCTGAGGCGCTGTCCGCTGCTGCAGCGGCCGAGGATCTCGACTCCACGAGAGCCTGGTGCTCGCCCTCAGCATTCTGACCGAGACATCGGTCCGGCAAGGCGACCTGTCGGCCGCCGCGGCAGCCGTCAAGCGCATGCGCGCAGGGCCAGAAGTCCGGCCGGTTTGAGGCAGAACGAACCTGGGCGGAGGCCTTGCGCACCATCTTGAGGCCGCCTACTCGGCCTACGCCGCGGCGAACGCGCACCGGGACACAGCCCGGGTTCGCCGGATGCTCCGCACCCTCGGAATTCGCAAGCGGCACGCGGTCGTCGCCCGGCCTGGCCGCGGCTGGGCAAGCTTGGCCAGCGCAGAACTGCAGGTCGTCCAGATCGTGGCCCAGGGCTGCACCAACCGCGAGGCAGCTCGCCAGCTGTTCCTTTCACCAGACACCATTAACACCCATTTGCGGCACGCGTTCGCCAAGCTCGGCATCCACTCCCGCGCGGAGCTGGTCAGGGTGGTCCTCGAGCTCGAGCATGCACACCCTGGGCCGCGACCTGGATGAGATCGCCCTGGCCAGCGCCCGGCAGGTCCGCTAGCCCGCAACTAGCTCGCTGTCGTGCCGCGCGTACAGGGCAGCTACCGCCGCGGGATCGACCGCCCTGTGGTCAAGACCCGCCTGAACTCCGGCCTGCCCGGCGCGCTCCAGATCGAAGAGTTTCTTCGACCAGGCGGATGGCACCCGGGGTCGCCACGGGCAGGATCCGGGCCGGCTCGGCTGACGGATTCGCGAAACCGTGACTGCAGCCCCGCGGGAGTAGCTGTCCGGCAGGCGCTCAATCGGTCGGATAGGTGCGCGATCCCAGCTCGGGACTACAGCTCAAAGATGGATACCCAGAACTGGAATCTCTGTGCAGCTGTCCGATCGATGCCTACCAGATTAGTAGGCATTCATAGTCGGCGATTTGGGCATCGCCGTGCCTGTCGGCGCTCGCCCGGCACGGTGACGACGCGTGCGCACCGAACTGGTTCGTCCGGGGGAAGAATGCGTTCGTCGCATTGTGTGCCCAGCATGATGACACCGAGCAATTGGTCGCCCGACTGCGGCCGTTGAGCGGCATGGTGCGCGAGCGTCTGGAGATCGTCGTCGCCGACCCTCCCGCCGCACGCCCGACGGGGGGTCACCCTGGGCGGGGATCTCGGGTGCGGCGGTGTTCGCGGCGGACCTGCTGGTCGGTGTCGTCCAGACCGATCCTGGGGCTACCAGTCATCGTCGCCTGCGCGCCGTGCCTCTGTCGTCGTTCGCCGAGCACCCCGACTTCGTCAGGCTGATCACGCAGGATGGCGGTCCCGCTGCGCTGCGGCGCTCCCTGCTGCATTGGCGTCAGATCGATGACCTGCTCGAGTTGGGTATCGGTGACACCGGTCGGCAGCGCGCCGTTGCGGAGGTCGACCCATACACGTTGCGGATCACCGGGACCCTTATGGCAGGCGCGGGTACCGGCTCGACCCTTATGTGCCCAGGGATCGTGACGAGCTGCTGCGGACCGCTATCGGTCGCTCGGACTTCGTCATGGTGATCGGCCCGTCGAAGGCAGGCAAGTCCCGCACCGCGTTCGAAGCGGCGCTGGGTGTGCTGCCGGAAGCGGTTCTCATCGCGCCGCGTCCTGGCCGCCGGGCGCTCGACATAATCGCGCGCGGCGATCTGCTCGATGCGTGCTGCCCGGATCGGCAGGTCGTGGTGTGGCTGGATGACCTTGAGCGCTTCCTGGCGCCCTCGGAAGGATTCGATACCGGCCGACTTGCGCAACTGGGCAGGCGCAGCCCCAGGCTCATGGTGCTGGCGACACTGCGCACGGATCAGCTCGCGCGACAGGTGCAGCCAGGTACCACCGAGATCGACAAGACGGTGCGCCAGCTCCTTGAGTCGGCCGAGCAGGTGCGTCTCGAGCTGTCTCTGTCCGACGGAGAACGCGAACGGGCCGCAGCTGCCTACCCGGATGAGGATTTCGCCGAGGGCGTCGGAATTGGGGAGCGCCTGGTGGCCGGGCCTGAGCTGCGTGACAAGCGCCTGGCCGCGCGGCTCGACGAGCCGGTACGCTGGTGCCTGGCGAAGGCCGCCGTGGACTGGCGGCGCATAGGCATGCATTTCGGACAGGTAGTCATCGATTTCCCTGACCAGGTGCCGTCGCGATTCGTGCCACAGCATCCGCCGCGGGAAGGTGGTAGACAGCGGTGGCGAACAACCGGATCAGCCGCGCGCCGCGAGTATCAAGGCCACTGCGGCGGCCGGCGTGTCGTAAAGCGGCTCTGGCCGCCGCGGGAAAGTCGACTGCTGGCATCGCCGTCTCGTACTGGATCGTCATCGCCCGCCAGGCTGCGCTCTGGCGGTACTGAAATTCAGGCCCCACCTGATCCACCACCACAAGGCTACTAGCGTTGTTCTCTACTCAGGTACTAGTATCGCCTAGGTACCGGGAAGGGGTTTGAGTCTCATGGCTGGCCAGGCGCCGATCAAAGTGAGCGGGCAGACGAAGGAGCGCATCCGCTATCTCGCCGCGCTCACCGACGTGACGCAGGCCGAGATCGTGGACCGCGCTGTCACCGAGTACGCGGCCCGGCACGCGGACGTGATCCAGGAGGGCATTGAACGTGCCCGGCTGATGCTCGCCGGCGGTGACGTCGCCATCGCCGCGCATCTGCTGAATATGCCCGCAGAGGACATCCGGCGGATCGCCGGGGAGCCACCCGCCGGTTAGCGCAAGCCCAGCCTGATCGCCTCCCACCAGCTCGCCTGGCCCCCGGGCCAGTCGCCCCGCACCTCGAACACCGCGTCCGGCAAATGGGCCTCCAGGGCTGCGAACAGGATGTCGCGGAGTTCATCGCGGACGTGCGTGCCGCCAGCGGCCCGGGCGCTGAGCGCGCACCAGATCTCCTCGATCTGACCGTTGCCCCGGACGAGCACCCGGCACGGCAGGTAACCGCCGAGGTCCGCGCTCAGCTCCGAGCCCTTCCGTGACCGGGCATCATCGACGAGCCGCAGCAGCGCGGCGGTCAGGCCCCGCTGCAGCCGGATAACCGCCTCGGAGCGATCACGCAGCCGGTCATCACTGCTGGGAAGCAGCATGCCGTCGGCGTGCAGCTTCGCGAACCACGTGTAGGCATCGTCATCGGAGCCTTCCTGCCGGCGGTGAACCGCGCAGAGCCAGACGACACCGTGCTCCTCATCCATCCACGTCACGCCGCGTTCCGCCGACAGGCGCAGCCGGTACACCAGCGGGCTCCCGATGGCCAGGACGCGTTTTTGGCCCCTGGGCGAGGCCGGGGCGATCCGGCGCAGCTCGCCGAGCCACGAGTCATCAAGCTCACCCAGATCCGTGTCCAGCCACGGCAGAGCGATCCCGAGATCCTCGGTCAGGCAGCGGATCGTGGGCCTCGCGCGACGGCGATCAGGCATGGCGCCGGAATCGTACCGCCGGCGTCCGACGGCGCGCTGCGCTGCCACCGGGCCGCCCGCAGCTGGGAGCTACCGGGCGGGCCCTGTCCCGCCCGCTCCCCCGGGCCAGCTAAAGCGGACCAGCCAGGACTCTCCGCCTGAGCGAATTCCGCAGGGCCGGGCCTGGCACCGGGGCCGCAGACGAATCGCCAGCTGCCGGGGCGCGGTAGGCGCGGACCTGCCCGCGCGGCCGCCGACAGCCAGTGACCCGGGCGGGCGGTCCGGCGACCGCAGTCGCTGATCATGTGCGGGGCTGGCCACGGGCGCGGGAAGTAACCACGCGGCTGGGCCGGCTGGCGGCTCATCGCTGCTCATCCCGCGCCGACCGCGGGCAGGCGGCCGAGAGTCCCGGCCACCTGCTCCACTTCCCCGGCCTGATAGGCGGTCCGCACCCCGGAAATCGACATCCCGGCGGCGCCGGCCAGGTCGATCAGCTTGTAAGGCCGCGGATGGGTGAAACGCCGACCGTAGGCGATCAGCAGCCGCATCTGCTCCTCCAGCCGCAGCCGCCGCGCGCGCAGGTCCGCCAGCGCGCTCAGCAGCGGGTCGGATCCGTCTCCGGACCAGGCCGCCCGCAGCGACTCCGCTAGCTCATCCCGCTCACGCTGCGCCTCCTCAGCAGCCGCGTCTAGAGCCTCATCCGGCAGCACATCGCCGGGAACAGGGACAGGATTCAGCAGTGCCGCGACATCCGCGCAGAGATCATGTGCCGTCATAGATTGCAGCATACACAATAAATTACGAGTATCGCAATAGAATCTCCTGACCGCAGTTTCGGTTTGGCTCATGGTCGGGCCAGAGGGCGTCACACCGCTGGCCAGCGGATGGAGAGCCGGGCACGCAGCTCGCCCTGAGCCGACTTGGCGCAAGCTGAGCCGCAGCGCCGGGCGCTGCACCAGGCTCCGGCGCGGACGCCGGGACCGAGCCTGGCACAGGCAGAACTGGCAAAGCGCCTGCGCCGGGCCCAGGGCCAGGGGTCGTCGGCGCGGCCATTCGGGGCTTTCGCGAAGTATCTGCGGGTTGGGACCAGTGTCCGCGCGCCCGGGGACCTTCGGCCCTGCCATCCGCGGACAATCCCGAAGGAGTCTCGATGGCAGCAGGTCATGCAGGGGGCAGGATAATGATGCACATTCGTCTAGTTGATGCAGGCGCCGACGAGGAAGCAGCCGTGCTGGCGGGGGCCAGGGAGGGTCCCCGGGGGGCTACACCGCTAGGGCTGAGGCACCGGATCTGCCCGGCCGGCGAAGCCGTCGTGGACATCGCCGGCGAGCTGGATATCGCCACCGCCGATCAGGCAGTCAGGTACGTCAGGCAGGTCATTGACCGCCACCGCGGGCCGGTGACCGTGAATCTCGCCGCGCTGGAATTCTGCGACGCCGGGGGTCTGGGCGCCCTGCTGCGCATGGCCAGTTACGCGGAGCAGGCCGGGTGCCTGTTCCAGCTGGCCTCGCCCCGGCCGTCGCTGGTCAAGATCATGCGGATCACCGGCCTGCACCGAAGGTTCCTGAAATTCCAGGCGGCAGCCGGCCTGAGTCCTTAATGGCGCACCCTCGTAGTGAGCGCGCACCGGGCACGCCGACCTCGGTGAGCGGGCCATGGCCCCAGCCGGCCAGGCGGGCTGCTCATCTGGGCGCAGCCGGGGCCACCGGCCGATCAGCGAAGATGATAGGCGCGTGGCCAAGCTGCTCCGGCATTGGTCTGCGATTCACCGATTGCCGGCCGCGGGTGTCGGGACCGCGGCTGGGCAAGGAACCCGCCTGGTCCTGATCACGCTTGCGTACGGCCAGCTCCTGATGACTCTCCGCAGCTCCGTCATGAACGTGGCCATTGATGGAGAACCGCTCCTTCGACCACATGCTGGGGTATTTGTCCCTCACGGGCGGGCGAGCGGACATCGACGGCCTTCGTCCCGGGCTCGCTAACGAGTATCAGGGACGCAGCTACCCGGTTCATCATCTCGCGACGACGAAAGTGGACGTGGACCCTGACCACACCGCCAGCGCTGTCGACGTGCAGGTCGATGGCGGGCGGATGGGCGGCTTCGTCGCGAGCCTGGCGGCCACCATTGCTGATAGCCGGGTTCACGGTGGTGACCCGTCACCCGCTGTGGGGTACTACGACGGCGCGGACGTGCCCGTTTACGACCACCTGGCGGAGGAGTTCCTGGTCTGTGACCGCTGGTTCAGCTCGGTCCCAGGTGCAACATGGCCCAACCGCCTGTACGCCCTGTGCGGGAGCGCCGCCGGCGGCCGGGATGACCTGCCTCCCCATGTGCCACCCATATACCACAAGCCGTCGTTCGTCCGGCACCTGGACGAGCACGGCGTTTCCTGGCGCTGGTACTGCTTTGATACCCCGACGCTGCGCCTGGCCGGCGCCCGCTACACCGCAGGACACCACCACCACTTCGGCTACTTCAGCAAGACCGGCCTGAGCTGGAAGACCAAGCTCGAGATCAGGATCGACGCGAGGGCGGCAAGCTTCCTCGAAGACGCCGCAAGCGGCTCCCTGCCGTCGGTGTCCTGGATCGACCCGGCCTTTACCTCCTTCAACCCGCTCGGCTTCCGCCCGAACGATGACCACGCGCCCGCCGACATCAGGGACGGCCAGGACCTCGTTCTGGCCGTCTACGACGCTCTGGCGACAAGCCCTGCCTGGGAGCGTTCGCTCCTGGTCATCGTCTATGACGAGCACGGGGGCTTCTATGATCACGTCCCGCCGCCCCAGGCACCAGACGACGACCCCGCGATGTTCGGCCGTTACGGCGTGCGGGTACCGGCGATCATGGTGTCGCCCTGGGTGGAACCGCGCTCGGTGTCGAGCACCGTCTTCGATCACACCTCGATCATCAAGTCGGTTCTGCTCCGCTTCTGCCCCGAGGCTCTGGAGAACCCGGCCACCAAGAACAGGTCCTGGAGATTCCGCACGTATCATCCGCAGCATCTCGGCGCCCGGGTGGCCCACGCCGCCCATCTCGGAGAACTCTTGACCCGCACTGCGCCACGGCCGGCGCCGCTGCGGGACCCGCTGGTCATGGACGCCGCAGCCCGGGTGCCAGAACAAGCGAAAGGCGGCAACGGCGCAACCGGTCAAGCGGGCCCGGGGGAGCATGCTCACACAGACCTGCAGAAGGGCTTCCTCGCGGCGGCTCACGAGCTGGCCAGATGGGGGCACCCGGCAGGCAAGCCCTAACCTCGGGCTTCCGCCCGGCAGCGCGTCCCACAATGAGCGCTCTGCCTTGTTGAGATCTTCAGGTGCCACGACGTCAGTCTCCGGCATGATCACCAGCCTTCACCAGGGCCAGAGCAGCGGCGGACTAGCGGTACCCATCTTCCTGGGAGTTGCGTACTGGGCGCGGCCACCACGATCAGTGCATGCACGACAGCTGGATTCTGCAGGCTGCCGGATCAGGCTGACCTCAGCTACAGCAACCTGCTGCGACAGGCCACCGGCGAAGGTCTCTCACCTCCACCCGAAACCGCTGTCACGGCTCACGGCGCAAAGCCGTTAGGTTGACAGACCCTCGCCGAG